>Ga0335072_10007160_pt1 | contig 16278 bp, 11 predicted proteins | sample Lox_Sample_21_FD_206725 | JGI IMG/M metagenome (GOLD analysis project Ga0335072, IMG submission 206725) | Soil microbial communities from Loxahatchee National Wildlife Refuge, Florida, United States - Lox_Sample_2.1 | ecosystem: Environmental > Terrestrial > Soil > Wetlands | place: USA...
CTCGACGGGCTCGACGCCACCGTGGCCATCGCCTTTGCCCATGCCTTGTCGGTGCTGGAACACGCAGGGGCACGGCTGGTCCGCACGCGGTTCGCCGAGTTCGAGGAGATCCAGTCGGTGAATGCCAAGGGCGGCTTCGCGGCCGCCGAGGCTTATGCCTGGCATCGCAGGCTGCTGGCAGAAAAGGGTGAGGCCTACGATCCGCGTATCCGCATCCGCATCGCTCGCGGCGAGCGGATCAGCGCGGCGGACTATCTGGATGTGCGGGCCGCGCGAGAGCGGCTGATCGCGCGGTTCGACGCGGCGACGCGCGACTACGATTGCGTGGTGATGCCGACCGTGCCGATCGTCGCCCCGCGCATCGCTGACCTGGACGACGAGGCCGAGTACAACCGGGCGAACCTGCTGATCCTGCGCAACACCGCCTTGGGCAATTTCCTTGACCGCTGCGCGATCAGCCTGCCGTGCCATGGCGCCGGCGAGGCACCGGTGGGGCTGATGTTGATGGGCGAGACGCTGGGCGACAGCCGCTTGTTCCGAATTGCGGCGGGGGTGGAGGCGGCGCTGTCCTCGGCTGGCGCGACCGGTTGAGGATTGGCCAAGAGTACTCCGGCAACGCGAGCCATGCCGGGCCGTTGAACGCCCGCACCCCCGGGCGCACATTCGGCTGCATGCCGGCACACACCGATATTGTGACCCATGGCTGGGTGGCGCGGCTGCCGCGTGCCTGGCTGCCGTACCTTTTGCTCGCCCGTCTCGATCGCCCCATCGGCTCCTGGTTGCTCTTCCTGCCCGGCCTGTGGGGTATCTTGCTCTCCGGGACGCGGCCGGCCGAGGCCATCCGCCTGATCCTCATGTTCGGCATCGGCAGCCTTGTGATGCGTGCCGCCGGCTGCGTGGTGAACGATCTGTGGGATCGCGACATCGATCGCCGCGTGTCGCGAACCGCCGGCCGGCCGCTGGCCTCGGGTGCACTGCGGCCGTGGCAGGCGCTGGTGTTCCTCGCCGTTCTGCTGGCGATCGGGCTCGCCATCCTGTTGCAGCTCAATCGGCTGGCGCAGGCGCTGGGAGCGGCGTCGCTGGTGCTGGTTGCGCTGTATCCACTGGCCAAGCGGGTGACGTGGTGGCCGCAGCTCGCGATGGGGTTCACCTTCGGCTTCGGCGCACCGCTCGGTTATGCCGCGGGCGCGAACCGGATCGATGCCGCCTGGATGCTGTTGTACGGCGCGGCAATCCTGTGGGACCTGGGCTTCGACACGATCTATGCCCACCAGGATCGCGAGGATGATGCGCTGCTTGGCATCGGCTCGAGTGCGCTGGTGCTTTGGAAGCGAACCAGGTCGTTCCTGGCGGCGTGCTACGCGGTGATGCTGGCGATGTTGGCGGCGGCGGGGTGGGCGCGCGGCCTCGGACCATGGTTCTACCCTGCTCTGCTGTTGCCTGCCGCGCTGCTGGGACGGCAGGTGGCGGCACTCGATATCGACGATCCCGCCAACTGCCTGCGGCAGTTCCGGGCGAACAGGGAGGTCGGGCTGGCGGTGGGATTGGCGGTGCTATTGGGGTGGATGTAGGGCACGCGCGGCCACGGCGATTGACCAACGTGTCATGGCCGTCCCCGGGCTTGTCCCGGGGATCCGCGCGGCCATGACACGGATGAGTCAGCAATTTCGGCGCCTGGCATTAATGCGCATCGTGCCAGAGCGAGGGATTGCTACGGCGCGGCGGCGACCGCATCGTCGATCGGCCCAAAACCGCCTGGCAGCGACGGCGTCGCGATCAGCCCGGCCACGAAAACGCGCCCGACATACAGGGTGACCCAGCGCGTCGACGTCTTGCTGTGCACCAGCAGCGCGACCAGATCGCCATCGGCCGACGAACCGCGCGTCAGCTCCTGCATCACAAAGCTTGGCGACGTCGCCACGCTGCCGCCAACGCGCTCGACCACGTCGCCGGGCTGAAGGCCGAGATCGTCGGCCTGGGAGCCGGGCGCGACCGCATTCACGAGAACGCCGGAGGCAGCGCCCGGAGCCCCCTGCTTGCTCGCCGTATCGGCCGCCGGCGCGAAACGCAGGCCAAGCCCGGCCGCCTGTGCTTCAGCGACACTGGAGGGACTGGCCAATACGTCGCTTTGCAACGCCATCATATGAGGCCAGCTTTGGCCGCGAACCGAGACTTCCGACATCTGCCTGTCACGCCAGACCAGCAATGAAATCGGCTGCCCTACCGGCCGTGTGACGACGTACCGCAGAATGGCGCTGGCGTTGTCCAGTTCCTGCCCATCGGCACCCGCTATGATATCGCCCTGCTGGATCCCGGCCATGGCCGCGGGACTCTTCGCCGTGATATCGTCAACGATGGCGCCGGTCGTGTCCGGCCGCCCGAAAATCGTCGCCAGACGCGCGGTCATGTTCTGCAACTGAAATCCGACCCAGTTCGGAGCGTAGTTGTCTTCCGGATTGACCAGCCTCGCCGCCACGAATTGCGTGACACTCGATGACAGCGCGAAACCAAGTCCGATCGAACCCAATACCTTGCTGTTAGAGAGCAAGGCGGTGTCGATCCCGACGATCCGGCCAGAGCAATCCAGCAACGGGCCGCCGGAGTTTCCCGGATTGATCGTCGCGTCGGTCTGCACATAGTCGTCGAACGGCGAACGCATGAGGTCGCGGCCTCTTGCACTGACCACGCCCACGCTGACCGAGGTGCCGAGGCCCAGCGGGTTGCCGACGGCAATCACCGTCTGCCCCACCTTCAAGGCATCGCTGTCGCCGAACGAGAGCGTCGCCAACGGCTGGGGCACATTCACCTTGAGAACAGCGAGATCGAGCAATGAGGCGGCCGCGATCAACTGCGCTGGCACCTCCGTCTTGTTGTTGAATGTCACCTTGATGACGGCGGCATCCTTGATGACGTGCTTGTTGGTGACGATGATCCCGGCCGAATTGATGATCGCGCCGGAACCGACGAAGGTTTCGAAATGCGGGCCGGCCGGCTCGGCGCCGGCGCTCTCGGGTTTGCCGGCCGGTAGCGCCGGCTTGCCGTCCGCGTCGACCGCCGGGCCCTCGCCTTCTTCGCTGCCGGTGATGACCTTGACCACGGTGATGTTGACGACCGCGGGCAAAGCGCGCGCGACGATGCCGGATACGTCGCACGTGCTGGGCGAGGAGGCGTTTGCCGGCGTCCAGGCACCGATCGCGGCCAAACCGGCCATCGCGAGAACGGTCACTGATGTGCGGATCGTTGCCTGGAGCGTCATAGCGAAGATTCCTCTCGTGGCCATGATGTCATTCTCATCTCGAGGCTGCGCTGGGTCATTGCCAAAACGGCTGCGTTTTGCCGAATAGCGCGCCGCAATGCGGGTGTCGGCCGGTCATCACGCCACCGCCTGGCCGGCCACGCCGCGGGCCGCGGCAGGATTGCTCCGGCGTGCGACAGGATTCTCGGACAGCCGGCGGGGATAAACCGGACGCGTGGCGTCGCCCGGAATTGATCTACGCAAAAGCCCTGTTCGATGGTGGCGCACGCTGCCGACGTCTTGCTTGCGCCCTCGCATTCCCGCGGCAGCGAGGATTCCCCCCGGCACCGCCCTTTTCGGCCCCCGATGCTCAGCGACGCGCCCGGCCCAGCAGTACTGTTCTAATCGTTGGTTGAAATCCTCAATCTTCCGATCATTTGTATCTCTGTACTTCGTGGTCATGTGTCGCTGAGCGGCGTCGCCGCGGCCCGAAGTCCGGGGAAGGGTCAATGGCCTGTATTGCGTTTGACATTCTCAAGCGGCGGTTTTCCGCCGCGGATCCTGTTGCCGTCCGCCTGAGCCATCGTCGCCCTGCCGATCGGATATTGGGAAATATCAGCCGCGGGTTCCGTGTGACCGCGGGCCGGCGCGCCGGATTGGGCATCGCTCGCTTATGACCGCCGATGGCTATGTGTTCGGCGCGTTCCACGCAATCCCGTCGCAGCGCGTCCTGCTGCACAAGGACAAGCCTGTGCGCCTCGGCAGCCGGGCCTTCGATATCCTGATCGCATTGCTCGAACGCGCGGGCGAGATGGTCGCCAGGGAGGAACTGGTTGCCCGCGTGTGGCCTGATACCACGGTGGACCAAGGCGCATTGCGGGTGCATCTGGCAACCTTGCGCAAGGCGCTCGGCGAGGGCGATGAGGAACGGCGCCACATTGCCAACGTGCGAGGTGAAGGCTACCGGTTCGAAACGCCGGTAACGCCGGTAACGCCGGTAACGCCGGTAACGCCGGTAACGCCGGTAACGCCGGCCGACGCCGACACGCCGACCGGACGGATGCGCGAGGCGGTCACGCCAACGCTGGTGGTGCCGGCGGCCGCAGCGGCGCCCGCGGCGGCTGCGGCCGGCAACGGCAATCTCCCTGCGCTGCTTTCACCGATCATCGGGCGCGATGCGACCATTGCGCTATTGGCGGAGGAGTTGCAGCGCCGGCGGCTGCTGACCATCGTGGGTCCTGGCGGCATCGGCAAGACGACGGTCGCGCTTGCCGTCGCCAGGACGAGGCAGCGCGACTATCGGGATGGTGCCTGGCTGGTCGAACTAGGGGCGGTTCCTGCGGCGGATCTGGTGGCGGTCGCGGTCGCCACGGCGCTCGGCAAGGCGAATGGCAGTACCAGCGACGCGGATCTGGCGACGTGGCTGCGCCACCGGCAGGCCCTGATCCTTCTCGATTGCTGCGAGCATGTCGTCGGTGCCGTGGCAGAGTTGGTGGAAACGCTGCTGCGATCAGCGCCCGGTCTGCGGATCATCGCGACCAGCCGCGAACCGCTGCGGGCGGAAGCCGAGTGGCTGCACCGTCTTGCATCGCTGGCGCTGCCACCCAACAAGCCGGAGCTGACGGCGGAGGCGGCATTGCGCTACCCCGCGGTCAAGTTGTTCGACGAACGCGCGCGCGCGGCGGCGCAGGGCTTTGCATTGGCTGATGCCGATGTGCCGGCGGTGCTGGAGATCTGCCAAAGATTGGATGGCGTGCCGCTGGCATTGGAACTGGCGGCAGCACGGCTCGACGCGTTCAGCCTGCAAGACCTTGCCGGCCGGTTGGATCGGCGGTTCGCAGTCCTGACCAATGGCCATCGAACGGCGTTGCCGCGGCAGCAAACGCTGCGCGCCACGATGGATTGGAGCTACGGCCTGCTGACCGGGATCGAGAAGCTGGTGTTGCAGCGGCTTGGGGTATTCCGCGGCGAATTCACCCTGGCCTCCGCCGGCGCGGTGGTTACCGATGACCAGGTCACGCCATTCGCGGCCACGCAATGCATCGGCAATCTGGTAGAGAAGTCGCTGGTCGTGACCGACTTCTCCGGCGGCTTCAGCTATTATCGCTTGCTCGATACGACGCGTTCCTATGCGCTTGAGGAGCTGGCGAAGTCTGGCGAGATCGACCAGGTGCTGCGGCGGCATCTCGGCTATGTCCGTGCATTGTTCGGCGCCAGCGGCGTCCAGCCCGCGCCGCTCGATTTGCAGGCGCTGCGTCGCCAGATCGGCAATCTTCGTCTGGCGCTCGAATGGGCCTTTTCGCCCAAGGGCGACATCGACCTCGGAGTTGCGCTTGCCACCGAGGTGAAGGATTTCTGGCTGGCGGCGGCATTGCTCCACGAATGCGTCGAATGGGGCACGAAAGCCCTCGTGCGGGTGATGGAAGTTGGCGATGCCCGTCGGGAAATGGTCCTGCGTTGCGGTCGCGGACTGGCGCAATTGTTCGCGCGCGGGATGCAAGAGGTAGCGCAGGGCGATTTGCAGCGGAGCCTGAGCCTGGCGCAGCAATTTGCGGATCTCGAGTACCAGCGCCGGGCAGTGTACGGCCTGTGGGTTTTCGCATTGCGTTCGGGCGATTTCGCCGGCGCGCATGTGCTGGCGCAGTCGTACAATGAAATAGAGCATGACGATACCGGGCCGGTCGCCCAGGCCATTGACCATTGGACGCTTGGTGTGTCGGAAGCCTACACCGGTCATATTGCCAGCGCGGCGGAGCGGTTGCGATGGGTAGAAGAGCATTATCCCGCCGTCGCGCCGCCCGGGCACATCGAACGCTACGGGTTCCATATATTGTCGAGTGCCGGGTCCTATCATGCCATGACGCTGTGGCTGCGTGGCTTCTCTGACTCGGCGATCGAGGCGGCGCAACGCGGGCTCGACGTCGCCAGGGCGGCGGGACATACGGTCTCGATATGTCTCGCGCTGTCATGGCCGGCCAGCCTGCTGCTGCTGGATCGCGGTGAGTTGGCGGCGGCCGAACGCACCATCGCGGAACTGGCCGACCATGCAGCGCAGAGCAAGTTCGTGCCGTACACCGCGTTTGCATTGTGTGCCGAGGGCAGCCTTGCCGCTGCAACGGGGAACCCGGCGCGGGCAGTCGAACTCATCGGCAACGGCCTGTCGATACTGCGGCAAAGCCGCTACGGCATGGTCTATCCCCTGTTCGAGGCGGAACTGGCCAAGGCGCATGCGCTGGTACACCAGTACAGCGAAGGCCTCGACGTAATCGATGCGGCGATCCGGCGCATGATCGATGCGGAGTACCTTTGGTTCCTGCCGGAAGCTCTCCGCATCAAGGGCGATCTCCTGGGATTGCAGGCAACGGCCGCGGATGAAATTGTCGAGGATGTGTTTGCCCACGCCATGACACAGGCGCAGCGGCAGGGTGCGCTTCATTGGCAACTTTGCACCGCGATCAGTCTCGTGCAGTTCCGCCGGGCTCGTGGCCGGAGCGAAGATGCCGGCGATCTGCTTGAGTCTTTGTATCTTCACTTCAGCGAAGGTCTGTCGACGCCGCATCTTCGCCGGGCACGAGAATTGCTGCATCTGTCAGCATAGGTTGCGGCCCGGTTCCACGCGGCCGTATCATCACAACCGCCGCAGGGCATCATGAACCTGACGTCATAAGCGTGAGTGGTGAGTTATTCACATTTGGTCCCTTCCAATTGCTGCCGGACGAGGGTCGGCTGCTGCGGGACGGCGTGCCTGTCCGGCTGGGGTCACATGCGCTCGACATTCTGATCGTACTGGTCGAGAACGCCGGAAAGACCGTCAGCAAGGACGAACTTTCCGCGCGTGCCTGGCCAAACGCGTCGGTCGACGAGAACACTTTGCGCGTTCATATCGCCGCACTGCGCCGGGTACTCGGCGACGATGGCGGCGACTCACGTTATGTCACCAGCATTCCCGGTCGCGGCTATTCATTCACCGTCGCGATCAATCGCGCAATAATCGGCGCCGCCACGCCGGCGGCTGCTTCGCAAGCGGCGCGGCCGGCGTCGACCTTGCCGGCCTTGTTGTCCCCCGTCGTCGGCCGCGACGAGGTCATCGTACAATTGCTCGATCAACTCTCCCGCCATCGGCTGCTGACGATTCTGGGCCCGGGCGGCATTGGCAAGACGACTGTTGCCATCGCCGTGGCGGACCACGCGAGCCCGGCGTTTCGCGACGGCGTGTGGTTCGTCGGTCTGGCGTCGTTGTCGGACCCGGGCCTGCTTGCGAATACCGTCGCCGCGGCACTTGGTTTTGCCCTGCCGGCCGCAGAACCTGCCGCTGCCCTTGCAGAGCAATTACGCGACAGCCAGGCGCTGATCGTGCTCGACAATTGCGAGCATGTCGTCAATGCAGCCGCGATCCTGGTAGAGACGGTGCTGCGCGTGGCGCCCGGCGTCTCCATCCTTGCGACCAGCAGGGAGCCGCTGCGTGCGGACGGCGAATGGCTGCACCGGCTGGCGTCCCTGGAATGGCCGTCGCGCGCGCCCGTGATATCGGCACAGGAGGCCATGACTTTCTCCGCCGTACAATTCCTGCATCAACGCGTGCTGGCATCCATCGACAATTTCCAGGTCACCGATGGCAACGTCGCTGCCATTCTTGCCATTTGCCGCTTGCTCGAGGGCGTGCCGCTGGCGTTGGAACTCGCGGCTGTGCGCGTCGAAGCGCTCGGCGTGGAGGGCGTTGCCGCCCGGTTGGACGATCGTTTCAACTTGCTCAGCCGGGGGCGGCGCACGGCATTGCCGCGACAGCAGACGCTGCGCGCGACGATGGACTGGAGCTACGATCTTCTGGCGCCGACAGAGAAGACGATTCTGCATCGGCTGTCGGTGTTCCGGGGCATCTTCTCGGTGGATGCCGCCGCGGCCGTGGCAAGCGCCGGTTCGATTGCGTCCGACGACGTGTTTGCCGGCCTTGCCAACCTGGTTGCGAAGTCGCTGGTGGTCGCGGAGCGTGTCGGTGGCGCGACCCGCTATCGCCTGCTTGACACCACGCGCGCCTACGCGCTGGAAAAGCTGGAACGAAGCCAGGAGACGGAGCAGATCCGCCGGTACCACGCGGCATTTTTCCTGGCATCGTTCAGGCAGGCGGAAGCGGAGTGGGAAACCCGCCTCGCGCGCGATTGGCTGGCGAATTATGCCCCGCAGGTCGACAATTTGCGCGCTGCCATCGACTGGGCCTCGGCGCCGGCTGGCGATGCGGCCATGGCAGTTGCGTTGACCGCTGCGGCGGTGCCCTTGTGGGTGCAACTGTCCCTCATCGATGAATGCCATCGCCGCGTCGTGGCGGCGCTGGCGTACACCGAGGCAATGCCCGAGCCCGACCTGAAGGCGCAGATGAAATTGTTCGCCGCGGTGGGCGGATCGCTGCTTTATGTCACGGGTCCGACGCAGGAGACGGAGGTCGCCTGGACCAAGGCGCTGGCGTACGCCGAGACCGTCGGTGATCCCGAATATCAGTTGCGGGCGTTATGGGGATTGTGGGTGCATCACATGAACCGTGGCGAATTCGGTACCGGGCTGTTGCTGGCTCGCCGCTTCCTTGGCCTCGCCCGGACCAGGGGGGCGGCCGAGGATGGCGCAATCGGCGAGCGCATGATTGGCACGTCGTTGCATTATCGTGGCGACCAGACGGAGGCCCGGCGGCATATCGAGAAAATGCTGTCCGAATATGTCGAGCCGGTGCGGCGTCCGCCGGCCACGCGGTTCCGTCTCGACCAGAAGGTCGTCGCCCGTGTGGCGCTGGCACGCGTGTTGTGGATCCAGGGGTTCTCCGACCAGGCATGGCGGATGGCGCGCGATACCGTGGAAGATGCGCGTGCATTGAACCAGCCGGTCACGCTGTGCTTCGCTCTGGCCGAAGCGGGCTGTCCCATCGCCATGCTCGTCGGCGATTATGCATCCGGCGATCAATACATTTCCGAGTTGCTGGAAATGTCGCACCGTCATGCCCTGCCGATCTGGCAGAGTTGGGGGCATCGCTTCAGGGGCGGGCTGTTGATTCGCCAGGGCGCGGTACCGGCCGGGGTGGCGCTGCTGCGCGACTCGCTCGATCGCTTGCCGGAGGCATCGTTCCAGCCACGCTTCACCTGGTTCCTGGGCCGCTTGGCGATCGGCTTCGCGCGCCTTGGCCAGGTTGCCGCGGCAATGCAGGCGATCGAGGAGGCCCTGGCGCGCTCGGAACGCAATGAGGACGGCTGGTGCCGGGCCGAACTTTTGCGCGTCAAGGGCGACCTGCTTTTGCAGGACAACGCCGGGCCCGACGCGGCCGAGGACTACTACCGGCAATCGCTCGCCTGTGCGCGCGCCCAGGGCGCGCTGTCGTGGGAGCTGCGAACGTCCATCAGCCTGGCCAGGCTGCGACCGCATCGCGACGGGCCGGAGTTTGCGGCGTTGCAAGCCGTCTATGACCGGTTCACCGAAGGATTTGCCACGCGGGATTTGCAGGAGGCCAGCCAGTTGTTGAATGGGCCGGCGTGATCGTTCAGGTTCTTGTCACGCGCGCGATAATTTCCTTCGTGGTGAGCAATGCATGCGCATAGGTTGGTCCGTTGATCCCGATGGCCGCGTGCATTGCCTCCTCGGTGAAAGCCGCTGTCGCATCGCTGACCAGGGTCACATGGTACCCCAGTTCCGCGCCGCGCCGGGCGGTCGCCTCGACGCAGGTATTGGCGAGCACGCCGGCGACGATGATCCGTTCCAGGCCGAATTGCTTGAGCTGGAAATCAAGGTCGGTATTGGCAAACCCGTCCTGTCCCCAATGTTGCTGTGCCACCACGTCGCCGGGTTGCGGCGCCAGATCGGGATGCCAATCGCCGCCCCAGGTGTCTGCCGCGAATACTGCTTCGCGATCGATCATGGTTTGCAGAGGTCCCGGATGGCGCCATCCGTCGTAATTGCTTTCGCGCCATTGCCGATGCGGGACAAACAATACAACCGCCCCTGCTTTGCGCGCGGCCTCGGCCAAGGCGCACAGGTTGGGCAGCGTGCCAACCGACTCGGCAACATCCTTGATCCGCGGCCAAAGCTTGCCGCCGTCGCTCAACATGTCGTTGTAGGTGTCGACCAGGAGCAAGCCGGTGCGGTTCGCGACGTAGATGTCCAGCGCCAATCGGACCTCCCTGAAGTCACTGCGTGTATCGGTCGCCAAGACGCAAGTCTTGTATCACGGTTAGAAGCCTAACGCCGCCGCGCGCGGGATTAAATGTTATAAAGCGCCTCGCAGGGTTGCAGCGCGGCTTCACCACGTCACGCCGAGCCGGGTGTCGCCATGGGCGATGGTGTGGCTGTCCGCAGCGCGGATCGTGTCTGCCGTTTTGAACGGCATGAATGCGGTGCCGATGGCGGCGTTGGCGTTTAGCTGCTTCGCCATGTCAGGCTGCATGGACGCGTGTCCGCAATATTGCCGCGACCGGCGTCGTTCGCGCTCGGCCGCCCTGGAATTGTGTGAGCGGCGTCGTTGCTGGCTGGCATTGCAACAACACGACGGCCTCGATTGTCCAAACTCCGGCAGGGACGACGCCAGGCATTCTCCCGCCGTCATGACACGCAGGCCCGCCAGGGCAATCACCGGGGGCGCCGGCGATCGGACGACAGGCAAGCGGCGGATCGCGTGGCCAGCACGGCGGCCGCGGACGAAACGATATCTGCCCTTGCCGCCAGCATGATCTGTCCTTGCTGTCGCGCCATGGCCTCGGAGGCGGTGCACCGCCGGTCGGTTGGGATTGCTCCCCCGAGTCGTATGTGAGCAGCGGATAGGCCGCTTGCCGAAAACCCCTAAGGTTTGTCCAAAACACACGTTTCTCCGGGACGCTGCGACGATGCGTGTCGGGCCTGCCACGCCGGGCGGCTGTTATTTCGCTCACGAGGGCGTGATGTTCTGCCGGCGCTTAATAACCATAAATCCGTCTTAAGGCGTGGTGAGCGAAGGCAGGATCGACTGGACATCGTGGGTTCTGGCGGCATCCGGCGGGCGGTCCGCAATCACCGCGACGCAGGCCCGACCCCTAGGCCCAGGCCGAGCCTTAATCGGCCTTACCCTGCGATTTTACGGGCCTTAGCGCTCGACGAGTGATGGTCATGACGTTTCACGTCGATTAACTGGCATCGCATTCCGAGGTGGCGCACCCCTCGCTCATATCAATGAGCCGTGGGAGGTTCCAATGGAGTTGGGTATACATGCGCTGTCCGGCGTACCGGCTGTGGTACTGCATGGTCGCCCGCGCATTGATCGGTTGCCGACGCTGGCGGTTCCCGGGGAGCCGCACGTCGCGGTCGGCCAGGAGCGGACCTGGAGCGGCGTTTCTGTCTGCACACTGGAAATGCGCTGGCCTGATGGCAGCGCCTGCCATGAGATTACCAGCCAGAAAGCAAGCCTCTGGATCATCCTGGAAGAGGTCGGCGGCCGCTACGAGCATCGTGTCGCGCCGGGCGAGCCTCTGCGGCAGGCGCGAACCGGAACGCATGCGATGAGCGTGGTGCCGGCCGGGATGGAGGTCTGGGGTTATTCGCGCGGCATACGCTTCGTTCGGGCCCTGCGGGTGACGTTCGATCTGGAGCAAGCGGGTCTCGCGCTGGGCGACCGGCGTCTTGGACCGGCCTTCGCGGAGCCGCGGCTGATGTTCGCGAACGACTCGCTCTGGCAGATTGCCACGTTGCTGGCCAGCGAGTGCGACAAGCCGCGGGTCGTCGACAGATTGTACGGTGAAAGCCTGTCGACCGCCTTGTGCGTCGAGCTGCTTCGCCTCGGCGCCACCGAGAACCGGCCGATGGCGCGCGGCGGTCTGGCTCCGTGGCAGATGCGACGCATCACCGAATATATGGAGGCGCACCTGAGCGACACGATCCAGTTGAGCGACTTCGCGCAACTGGCGGGCATGTCGCGCTCGCATTTCAGTCAGGCGTTTCGCACCACGACCGGCATGCCGCCGCATCGATGGCACCTCAATGCGCGTATACGCCGCGCCCAGGAATTGCTGTTGGATACCGCCCTGCCGCTGGTGGAGATCGCATTGAGAACAGGCTTTGCCGATCAAAGCCACTTCACCAAGAGCTTCCAGCGCCAGGTCGGAACGAGTCCCGGGGCATGGCGGAGGACGCGGCGGAACTGAACCGGCGGATTCTTGCGGCAGCCGGGGCTTATCATCACCGCCGGACAAGGCCGGCAGCGGCGGCCAAGGGACGCATCGCGATTGCTCTACACGGGTTCGCGATGCCCCCGGGCTGCGCGCGGACTGATACGGCCGGCGGGCAATTCGTCCGCTCCACGCAAAAGTCTTACCCGCACGTCGTGCATTCGCGGCGAGATCGCTGCCCACTATTGTTTGGGCCAAGCATCATCCAACGTTCGTTCAGATCGGCTGGTTCCGCAACCCACCCTGAGCAAAGGGGCACTGCCGCGGAATCACGGGACCGCGAGCGTTGAAAATCTTCAATGCGAGGAGTCGAAACATGGTGGACAGTTGCATCTATGCCAGAAAAAGCATTGGACTGTCGGGCCTGAGGGATCCGGGCCGAAGATATCCCGCTCTGATCGTTCCGACCGAACAAGCGCTGTGCCACGACTGGTTCGATCGCCACGATATCGAGGCTGCCGATCTGTTGCTCGGCAGTCATCTGAAACTCGTTTCCAGCATCGCCGCCGAGTATCGCGGCCGTGGCGTGTCCACCGAGGATCTGACCGGCGAAGGCTACGTTGGCCTGATGCGCGCGCTGTGCCATTACGACCCTGCCTCTGACGTGGCGTTCACCGCCTATGCGAGCGGGTGGATCCATGCCTGCATCGAGCAAACTATTCCATCCGGCAAGGCAGCGGTGGAGGCAATCACGGCTGGGGCCGGGCGCGCCACGGCGGGCGGTAAGTCGGCCTATCCGAGCAATGTCAGACAAGGCCGGGTTGGCTGGGTTGCATCGCGTCATCACGCAGGGTGATCGCCATGAACGCCATGCAAGCGGTCCCTGGGCACGGCAACGGTGTCCCCCAGACGCAGATAACATATGAGCAAAATCCGGAGTCCTCATCGCTCAGCATGGTGACGGGATTCCTCGACGCCGCCTTGCGGATGTGGGATGCGGACCGGATCTGCGCAAAATCGCAGGTCAAGGTCGCCGCGGCCCTGCTGCGCGATTACGTCAGCGACAAGCCGGCGGGAACACCGCCACCGGCGCCGCGGCCGGAGGGCCGCTGTCTTGCGCCGTGGCAGGCACGCAAGGTCAAGGAGTTCATCGACCTGTCGCTTGACTCGACGATCCGGTTGCGCGATTGCGCTGGCAAGGCGCGCCTGAGCGCGAGTTATTTCGCGCATGCCTTCAAGGCGACCTTCGGTGTGACGGTGGGTCATTATATCCGGCAGCGCCGTGTCGAACGCGCGCAGCAGCTCATGCTGATGTCGCGCCAGCCTTTGTCGCAGATTGCCATCGATTGCGGCTTCGCCGACCAGGCGCATTACTGCCGGGTATTTCGTGACGTGGTGGGCCTGAGCCCGAATGTGTGGCGCCGCCAGCACATGCCGCTGGCGCCAGACGAATAAGCGGCACCACGCGTCCCAGAGGCCGGTCGGGCGGAGGAAGGGTCATCGCGCAACCCTCCCCGCCCGCGCGGCAATCGGCGATTTTCGTGCTTCGGTTATGCGGATTACTTGCTGCCGTTCTGTGACGCCGCATTTTTCGCTGCATCACCCGTGCCGATGGAGTAGCCTGGCTCGGTCGTGAGCTCCTGCTGGGTCTTGAGGTAGTTCGGGTCGGATCCATCACCGACATGAGCAGCGGCACCACCGCTCCAGGAGTTCGGCGGGACCGTCAGGTTATGGCCGTCGCCGAGTTGCGCGCCGCTCTGGGCAAAGGCCATCGTGGTGCCGAGTGTCAGCGCGGTCACAAACATCGCCGTGGTCACCAGAGGTTTCATCATATGTTCTCTCCTCATCACAAATTTCACCGCGACAGGAGCCAATCGTCACGCCGCGGCTACCGACAGTTGCCAATGGCGCCGGAGCCTCTGGCATCAGTGCACGCGTGATGATGAGCGCAGGTTTCGCTTTTTGCTTGTCTCCGCCGATGATTTTTAGCGAAAACCAATCGCGGTGCTCAGCCTCCCATCGAGGTGACACCGGCCAGCGTGCACCCTTGGTCCGCTCATCCGTCATGCTCTTCAAGTTTTTGCGATGTGGCGGTTCGTCTCATGCGCCAGACGCCGAATCGCGTTCCAAGACAAGAATCGGCAAAAATCGGAAAGAGTATGACCAAAACATCGGATACCAGACCATGGTGCGCGCAGTATCGCGGCGACACATAAACCAACAAATCGAGGGCGCCATTCATGCCAGACGACCAAGCCATGCAAATGTTGGCGTCCGCGCAGGGTGCCGCGCGGCCCGCCGGACCATGCGCGATGGCCATTTTCGGCGCCGGCGGCGATCTGACCAAGCGATTGGTGCTTCCTGCTCTCTACAATCTTATGGTCAGCCGGTTGCTGCCGGATGAATTCGTATTGTTCGGTGTGGACATGGCGCCGCTCACCACCGAGCAATGGCGGCAGCACGTAACCGAGATGATGCAGAACCTGCTGCACGGCGGCGGCGAGTTCCAGGCGGCTTCCATCGACATGGAGGCGTGGTCATCACTGATGGACCGCACGACGTATCTGCAGGGGAACCTGGACGACGATGCGACGTTCACGCGCCTCGGCGGACTGCTGCAAACCGCGGAGAAGGACCATCGCACCGGCGGAAACGCATTGTTCTATCTCGCGGTCCCGGACCGCTTCTTCGGGTCCGTCGCACAAAGGATTGCCGCCGCCGGCCTGGCGGACCAGCAGAACGGCAAGCGTTGGCGCCGCGTCATCGTGGAAAAGCCGTTCGGCCATGACCTGGCTTCCGCCAAGGCACTGAATGCGCAATTGCTTGCGGTCCTGACCGAGGACCAGATCTATCGTATCGACCATTTTCTCGGCAAGGAGACGGTCCAGAGCATCATGGCCGTCCGCTTTTCCAACGGATTGTTCGAGCCGCTTTGGAACCGCGATCACATCGATCATGTCCAGATCACGGTAGCCGAAACCGTGGGAGTAGAGCACCGCGGGCGATTCTATGAGCAAACGGGCGCGCTGCGCGACATGGTGCCGAATCATTTGTTCCAGTTGCTCACAATGACCGCGATGGAACCGCCGAGCAGTTTTGATCCGGATGCGGTACGTAATCGCAAGGCCGACACATTGAAGGCGATCCCATCGATCAGCCTGGACTGCGCTGTGCGGGGTCAGTACGGCAAGGGTGAAGTGCTTGGGCAGCCGGTCTCCGACTACCGCCAGGAACCTGACGTCGCGGCGAGCTCCGCCATCGAGACCTATGTCGCGCTGAAACTCGGCATCGACACGTGGCGCTGGGTCGGGGTCCCGTTCTACCTCCGCACCGGAAAGTCGATGAGCCATCGCTGGACCGAAATCGCCATCTGCTTTCGCCGCGCACCCCTGTCCTTGTTCCAGGGCACCGACGTCACGCAGATGTCGCCCAACTGGCTGGTACTGCGTATCGCACCGGACGAGGGAATATCACTGCAATTCCAGGTCAAGCATCCTGGTCAGGTCGTCAAGCTTGCGCCGATCGGAACCAACTTCCTCTACAAGGACTGGTTTCCGCCTTCTCCAAACGTTGGCTACGAGACCCTGATCTATGATTGCATGATCGGCGATCCGTCCCTGTTCCAGCGCGCCGACATGGTCGAGGAAGGCTGGCGTATCGTACAGCCCGTGCTCGACGCCTGGGCGGCCAGCTCGCCCGCGGACTTTCCCAATTATCGCGCTGGCAGCATCGGACCGGATGCGGCTGACGCGCTGCTCGCCAATGACGGCGGGCGCTCATGGCGCGACATTGGCAATCACGTTTGAGGATCGTTGCATGCAAAACATTTCGCTGTTGCTCGCCGACGTGGATGGCACGCTGGTGACAGAGCAAAAAGTGCTGACCCAGCGTGCCCAGGCGGCGGTGGCGAATATGCGCGAGCAAGGCATTCGTTTC
>Ga0335072_10007163_pt1 | contig 16275 bp, 15 predicted proteins | sample Lox_Sample_21_FD_206725 | JGI IMG/M metagenome (GOLD analysis project Ga0335072, IMG submission 206725) | Soil microbial communities from Loxahatchee National Wildlife Refuge, Florida, United States - Lox_Sample_2.1 | ecosystem: Environmental > Terrestrial > Soil > Wetlands | place: USA...
CGATAGAGGAAAGCAGGGGCGTACAAAGCAGTATTGTTGAATAGGTGAACGTACGCTCATAAAGTGCACCCATGAGTCCGACAGGACTTGCGTAACCATCCTTACTTCCGACGTAACCATCCTTACTTCCGAGTAAACATATTCTTCAAACCCCGCTTCTTTCCGTCCTTCTTGCCCTCCTTTTTTCCAGCCTCCTCCAAATTAATATCAGACAGGGACTTATTCAGATTGAACCGCTCAGGTGTCTTAGGTGCCCTGGCTTGGTCACGCTGCTCTCCATGAGCCTCCTGTATTTTAAAGTACTGCTCATGACCCTCACTAGAGTCATCTCGGAGCCCAGGACGGGCTGGAAGGCTCCGGGGTGGAGGGTTGGACCTCAAAACTTGATCGGCGCGGTCCTCACTCAAATAAACTTGATTCTCACGAACTAAAGCTCCGACTGAAGAGCTGTGGACGCCATAAGATACGTCTTGTACTCCTGTAGGTTTCTCACACTCTTCTTCTATAGACTCTGGCGTATCGCATTCCCTCCTGCGACTATCCCTGGACACACCCATGTACTCCCATTCCTGTGAGACTGCACTGCTTCCCTGCTGCTGTGATCTGTCCGCTGTAAGAGCTGCAAGAGCAAGGCTCAAGTCTGGGTCATACCGGCCGCTCAACTCTTTGCCGCTGGATCTCGAGTGACGCTGATGACTTGCTGGTGGCGAAGAATCCTCCGAAACTGATGTGACTCTATCTCTGTACGAAGGAGGGCCACTTGATATCTCTGATGACTTGGATGCACCCGTAGATTCCTTGGTAATAGAAGTGAGAGAAACATCCTTAGAATGGCTAGCACGAGAGTTCTGAGAAGTATTTCCAGCGGAGTAGTTCTTCGATTCCGATGAGTCCGACCCTTTGCCATTTTTCCGTTTGAGGCTGTCCATGGTGCTTAGCCTTTTCAGCATGCTTGTGGTTCCATTCTTTGCTTTCGGAACTGGGTCTTTTGACGCAGGCTTTGGCGCCTCTGGTGGCAGCTGTGTAGAAGATACCCCGAGTTTTGCCGCTCGATTCGGGTCCTTCTCATTTGTGTTGGCCTCCAATAGAGATCTCTCCCTCAGCTTCTCAAATGCAGCCTTAGAAGGCTCAGTGGTACCGAGTAAGCTTTTAAAGAAGCTATCCTCCTGCGACTTCGATTTCCTGTGTGAAGATCGCTTTCCACCCGAGTCTCCACCGAAAGAACCCTTTGAGCTTGAAGTAAAACCCGTTTTAGTGGGCGTATATTGAGTTCCAAAAGTATTTGTCGCAAGATCGAAGCCGTTATCATCTTCGAACAGTTCCTCTGCATCCCCATAAGCAAGCTCTAGTATCTTTTCTAAAACTTTTACTCTTTCAACAGCTACCACCTCATTAGCCTCGACATTTTGGAGTTCTAAGTCCTTGGCTTTGCACATGACAATGAAATTTTCCACAAGTCCACGATGCTTATCGACCTCATTGGCATTGTCTTGCTTCTGTTGTGAGTGACCTGGACCTGAATTTTGAACCTGCTCAGCGTTGTCTTGCTCTTCTTGTGAGTGATCTTGATGTGGATTTTCAACCTGCTCAGCTTCACGTGTGTCGAAGTCGCCTATCATATGTGGTGTACCATGGTTGTACAGGCCTTTGCGGGTTTCATCAGGCATCTTGAGCGAGGGAGAACGGTGAGGTGAATGGGTTGAAACTTTGGGCGGGGTGTCGAAGTCTTTTGGTAGATCGATGTCTGATGATGTAGAGCAATTCGTTAACCAAGAAATATATTCGGAGGGACTGTCTTGCAGATAATCTAGATCGCTTTTAGTTTCCGTAACAGGAAGTTTTGCAGCAGTAGGCGGTGAACGTAGTCCATAATCTCCTTGGACTGTTTCTGCATCACCTAAGACCGTAATATCGTCGTCCGCAAAATCATAATCGTCATTAGATGTTGCGTGATCGAGCATTGTTCTATAATCTGACGAGATCCTCTGTTTACTCTTGGTGGGAAAGGCACCATCATCAGCAATCTCCTCCCGGAGTCCAAAGCGGTTCTGGGACACGTCAAACCCCATAGCCCTAGCCTGTTCTTCGAATGCCATATTTCTTACTCGCCTAAGGTGTGTTGGACCCTGTGAAATCGTGGATTGCCCATTGCCGATAGATCTGTTGGCAACTAAGTAGAATTTTTCTCTCCGGTGGGAATGACCGTGTAAGATGCTGCTTGTAGCACTGGAAAACAAACTCTGCTGAGCCATTGGAGCTATTTCCGCGTCCGCCTGGCTTGACACATGCCTAAAGATGCTGCTTTTCGTCTTTCTTTGAGGAGTCCTAATAAGGCTTGAAGATGGCAAACTAAAGGATTCCGTATATTCCAGGTAATTGGAATCGATATCTTCGGCAGGAGTACCTGTCGACGATGTGTCATTGGAAGGAGGGATACCCGGATAGAAATTTTCCGTAAGAATTGAAGCACTTTCAGCCTCTACCTGGTTTTTTGCCTTCATATTTGCCTGGCTTGTTCTACCGGGGGGCCTATGTTCGGGGTCAGGTGCCCAGGTGATGGCGCCTCTGCCAGAGGGTGTCGGAACATCCGAATAGCTATCTTCTCCGCCTTTCCTCAGGAAGCTGGCATTTTCTCCTGTCTCAGACTCAGGATCTTGTAACGTTAAAACCTCTGTTTCGGGGACACGATGCTTAATTGGCCGATGTACGCCGCGGGTTTGGGGGTTAGCTAAATCCATCTCTAAGAAGGCTCTGATCTTGAATCGACGAGGGGAATTAACGATCTTTCTTCCAAGGGTAGTCTGATTTGAAGAGACCGGCACCATAAGTATGGTAGCGAATGTACGGAAGTTAATTTTCTTGTAATTTTGGTATAGCTGTTGGATGTGTTGAAGCCCAGCAAGGCAAGAGTCTGATTTCTCGGGATGAACTCCACAACTTCGTAAAAGAAGAGCTGCAAAGAGGACTAAAGCAAGATAGATTAGACAAGAGATGGTGACCTTAGAGACTGTTATTCTGTACAGGTATTCTCGATCTGGAGCGCAAAGGTGTTTAGAATGGTGAACGATAGGGCTCTTAGGAAGTCTCCAATCTCCGTTAAGACCTCGAGCCAGGCCAGTGATAGCCCTTGGGGTTACCCAGATATTCAAAGCTAAAAAGAAGAGCAAGAGGGGCATGGGGGATTCGCTGTATTGACTGCAAGTTTGTTCTGAGAAGTGTGGCCCATCACCAAGACGGAAAACGAATGAGAGATTGCTCTCCTGTATTACTGGCTGATGTTTGAGGTAGCGTCCAGCGACAAGGAAGACGAACGCAGTCCGAAAGAGCAGGATGATGAAGATGAGGTTGAGACAGGTTCCAAGATGGAGGTGATAGTGGTTAGCTTGGTTACCTCGCGGCCTCATAGCAGCGGCGGTCTTTTCCAACTTCATGTTGAATAGACTCATGACAGCCGTGGCCAGTGCTCTTGAACATCTGGATCTTGTTGCCATCTTACGCTTTTGGATCTGGCTACAACCTCTTGGAGATACTGAGTGGAGAATCATGATGTCTCTTAAACGGAGCATATCATTCGAGTCACCTTTGACAATTTAACATTTTGCAGACATATCAACGTGGACGACGAGACTCTCTAAATGGAGGAGCAAAAGAATTGGACAAGAGCCAAGATGCAGTTTCCCGTTCGCGCTGCAGATGCAGGCATGCTCAAGATAATTCACCTTCCATGCGAAAAGCACAAAATAGGAAGATGGGCAGAGGAAAGAACGGAACGTTTTTCATGATCCAAGAGGCTAACATTTTAGGTGAACAAGGGCCAGTCATAGTTCAAACAATGATAGCTAAGGAACGCCATGGAAAATACGTACAGATACTGCTGGGGTTGTCATACAAAAGTGCTGCAGGCAGCCTTCCCCCGCAGCTTGGTGGGCTTCGGTTACAACATTTAATTGGAAAAGATATCCCCCAACGTGTTGTGACAAAATGCATGTGCAGCAGGAAACACGAGGCATTATCCCAGCTCCCACGCGACAGGAGTCCAGTCTAATTCCGGCCTACCACCAGCCACTAAGTTAAGGGCAACACGTCAGGTAGGAGTTGCCCTCAAGCTTCCTGTAGTGGGGTGTTTTGCTAGGGTCAAAAGGGTAAAACAGACTAAAAGGCGGGACAGCTCGGATTGCCATGCGCCTCGGGCATGGAAAAACAGGGCGGGATCATCTTTTGATGGCCCAGTAGACCCATGTCACCCGCACGCCCACCGGCAGTACGCACGCAATCTCCATGATCTCTTACGCCGACACCTGGCAGTCCAAGGTCCCGACTGCGGCCTTCCGTCATACGCGGACGCGGACACATTTGTGCCATTCGTAATATGATAGCCAACAAACTATTTCAACGAGGAAACAATCATGACATCAACATCCAACCTCCAACATCCCCGTTGATTTAGGTAGATGCACTTGCTGGTCTAGATCTATCAAATTACGGCTTGCTTTAGGGTACGCAATATTCTCGCCAATAACCTCGCCAAGACTTTTGTTAGGGCCGGATATTATATCCACCGTGTCGCCCAGCTGCCGTATCGGCTGGACGCACGGTCCCTCGTTATCGAAGTTATCACCAGCCTCTTTCAAGGCTGAAAGATTTGCGTGGTATAGCCAAAACAATGCCCTCCCTGAATGTGAATGTCGATCAGAATGGCCACTCCCCTAACCACTCCCCGAAGCAGCACTCTCCTGCACCATCTGGGTCATCATCTCCCGTTCGACCGACGTACTCGCCGATAACACCAGTGCTGGGCTCTGCCCGTCTTGCCACCCCACCTCCACCAGCATCAAATCCTCCCCAGCAGCCGCAGCGAACATATACACATACACAGCCACCCCAAACCTTCATTCCCGCGCCGCTGCCTCCTCCAGAAACAATATCCCTAGATTCCAACCCAGACGCCCTCGCGCTCCGCTCCGCAATCTCCATTTTACAGATCCAGAGCCGAAAAGCTACCTCAGACATACAAACCCTTCAACAGATCAAAGAGCGAGCCGTTGCCGACCCCGCCGCTTTCGCTGAAGCACTCACCTCTGGGAAGATCAAGACCACCCCAGACCCCCTATTCGGGCCATCATTTTCTGGGGCCACCAGCTCGGACGGTGAGTCGGACGACAGCGATGCCGAGGCCCCTAGGGACTCAAACGGCGACACCACAATGAGCGACATCAGACCGCACGTTGACTCCAACGGCGACACCGCCATGGCAGACAGCCACCAAGCACCTAATACGCAGCCATGGCCACACCTCCCCAAACCACAATCTGTAGTCCGCACCCCGCCGATTAACTGGGCACAATACGGCATCGTAGGGGAGCCACTCGACAAGCTGCACGCAGACCAAGTCACGCGTCCGATGGAAGGCTTACCAGCGAGGATTGGGACGGACGGGCAGGCAACGCCTGTGGAAGGGGGCAAGAGGCATGAGGGGTTGGGTGTCGCGGCACCGTATACGCCAGGGAGGGACAAGATTGAGAAGCCAAAGAAGAAGCGGTGATGGGGGCTGTTACCCTCAACTCACTAATCATAGACGGGAAAGGATTGGGAGGTATTGTCACGCTCGATTGAGCAGCACGGGCTATAGCATAGAAGGAGTTGGTCGGATTAATGCGGTGCATTACATAGAGGCGTTGTAGGCCGCTTTTGTCCAAAACGGCAGTTATGCCATTATCAAAAGCCTTCATGGACATCTCCTCCTCCTATACATCTATCCCTCATCCAAGCGTTATTCATGTACTTGACCAAAGCAGACATCATTGCTTGCACATCTTAGCCTCTGCCCTAAAACTTCCAGACTGCCCTGTACTGTATGTATACCTGACGGCCATTCTGATCGCTGAACTTCGCCCTCGCGCCGCCCGAAATGATATCGAGTCGTGCTGGCTCGGATTTCTGATCAGTGTGGCACCCTTATCCTCAAGCAATGAGACAACAAAGTAGAGCGACACTTTTATGAAGAGGATATGGTAGCGGGATGGGTTGCTACGACAGGTCCGAAGACCGGCATCATTTTACACAATGGAATCTATCAACGACGTCAAATCGGTTACTCTTTCCAAAAATTATCGCTATTGTTCATATATACATGTAAAGACATGAGACATGCACAGCCTCAAAGAGCTGCCAGCAACTTCCTTTGGCTAGAGTCCCCGTCCATTTCAGCATCATCCCTATCAATCAGAATCACTGTCCTCAGACTCCGGAAAGCCATGGAACTCATCCCCACCGTCGCTACTCTCCAAAGTGACCTGACTCGCACTCACAGATTTCATCTCGAAACTACTGCCCACCTCCGTCGCTCCATTTGGTTGCCGTTGTGACGCGTCTTCTACGTCCGTCTCTTCTTCTTCCTCTTCCTCGTCGTCATCTCTTCTAGATCGTCTTCCTGCTGATCTAGCCGGTTGCTCTCTTGGGATGACCTGTGCCCCGCCAACTTCTTCCTCGTCCTCATCCTCTCCACTCTCCACGCCAAACACACCCACCACATCCCACCGATCCCCTGGGGCACTCCTGCTCACGTACTTGACGAATTTCAGCACACCGCTGTCGCGAAGAACTATGCTCAATTTATTCCACGCAGGCGGAGAGGCAAAGAGCACGTTGTCATCTTCCGTATCGGCACTCGTCTTGTATACTGCTGCATCACTAACATCCCCATCTTCATCGCCAGCCATGTAGACTTCGTGGCCGCCGACGTCATCTGCTTCTTCTGGTGGTGGTGTTGAGGCCCTAGCTTTGGCCTTCGCTCTGGCTTTACCCTTTGCATTTGCATTGGCCGTGCCATTTGTGGTTCCCGATGAACTGTCTGGTGTGGGGTCTGCTTCATCTTCCTCGTCCTCGTCGACGTCCTCGTCGTTACCCCATCCTAATGTGGGCGTGAGGCCTAGACAGAGTTCTAGGCGTGGGTTTCCTTCGTGGCTTGTAGCGAGAGCGTAGTCTTGGCCTCGACGGAATCGTCGAGCAAGAATGCTATGGTTTTCGATAAGGAGATTGGTTGTGAACTCGAGCCACCAGCGGAACTCAGGGCTAGGAAGGAAGACCTCTACAAGTTCTTGGATGGGATTTAATTCGGTCGGATCATGATTAGATGAGCTATTTGTCGAAGGTGACTGCTGGAGATAGAGGAAGCGATGCTTGTGTGGCGGCCGAGCAACTTTCCAAGGCCCCTTTTCAGCCGCAGGGCTCGTTGAGGGCAACTTGGATGCCTCTTGTTTCTCTATGTAGCCGCGGATGCGTGCAGCAAACTTTTTCGAAAGAAGACCATCTAGTGTGACACTACACTCTTCCGTGAAATGCTCAGCTATTTGATCGATTGTGTCCGGAGTCAAATATGTCGGCGCCATGTACTTGAGTAAGAAGTCGAGGTGATGTGCCTCAAGTCCACCCTGTTCACGTTTCTTCATAGAGCTCTCAACCGGTCTTAGTTCTTCATGTGGAAAATCGTATTGGTCTGCTTTGCCTTGAAGTTGGACCAAACTGCTCTTCTCTGTCAACCTACCTTCCTCCCCTTCAACGTATCCTTCTTCCCCAAATTGGGGTATATGATACCAGCCACTGATAGCCATTCGTACTCTCCCACCTTCATTATCTTCTTGCTTCTTATCTCCAGCGTGGTAAACCTCTTCAACATCATGGAAGCTTTCTCCAGGTTGTACAGCAAAGAAACTCAATTGGTTCCACGCTGGCGGTATGATTTTGGAAAATCCGGGGCTTGGGGTCTTGGTTATTTCTCCATCTTCGCCTTCAAATGTGCTGGTAGGGTATAATCTCAGCGCCCCGCCCCATTCGTCTTGCCAAGGTATGTCCGGATCTGTCAAGTATAGTATATAACTTACCCTCCGGCTACCGATCACATCATCATGACAGAGTAGGTGACAACCAGGGGTATAGACATTTATTGCCATATCAGTTTTCCTACCACTCAACTCCCCAGAATTTGTGATTGTTGCAACGTATTTGCGAAAGGCTGGCGAGTAAAGAGCGTCTCGCAACTTGAGTAATGAAGGGAGTTTGGAGAGGGCTGCATCATCGAGTCCATCTAGATTTGCCAAATCACCAGATTGGTGAATCTTGTAAATATCTGTTTCTTTCGGGGTGAAATGGACGTTTTCTCGGATCTCACAACGGACTTTACGGAGGAGAGAATCGTCAATCAATTCTTGTATGACAGCATGCCTGTAAGGCTTGGAAAGTGCATATTCCTCCTGGTATTTTCTGAGGACCTTAGGATCAAAGAGATCTTTTCGAAAGCTTTTCTCAATGATCCCTTGAGTTGAGCCTAGCAATGGGTCATTAATTTGCTTTTTCTTAGTAAGTCGGGCTTGTTCAAGTGATTTTCGTACCTTTGAGCTTTTTCGATTGGGAAGAACCATCCTGGTCTTCTCCCACAATTTCATCTGATTTTCTCTTCATTTTATCTTGAGGTATATCGCTAGGTCGTAGTTGTCAAGCCATTCTTCAATAATTTTGAGTTCGTGTTTGCCGGCGATTTTCGTGCCGCTTTTCGCCGTCACTCACCGCCATTGGCATTGAGTTCGAAGCGCCCATAGTAAGCTGAAAAGGGGCATCTAACTTCACTGGCTGTCAACTGTCCACATAAAACAAAGATGCATATGCATGCACTCCTATGTCTTCATGTTGATCATTACCGAGTAACATGGTTGGGCCGTCACGTACGCTCAAAAATCATCCCAATAACGCAGGATCAACTGATATCCACGCGTTTGGCACTTCTATCTTCGCATGGAAGAGCTGCTGTGCCACGAGAGATTCAGAGCTTACGTGACGAGTGGACTAAGACATTAGTCTCTTCATGTTTTCGAATTGTATATGTAATCATATCCGAAGGCTGACTTGCTCACTGTTTGGTATGTCTTAACCTAAGGTAGGTAAACTGGCGGGGTCATAGCGTGGACCCCACAGCCGAGATATATCTCTTCCAGTACTTAAGTACACGAGCCTGCTGCCTTACTACGTTTCCAGTCTCATTCTTTGACATTTTTCTCATCGATTGTGCAGTTACTTCTCAGAACGAATGTCTACTCCGGAGCTCAAAACCTACCAGGGAAACTGCCATTGTGGCGCTGTCAAGTTTCATGTCAAACTTCCTGAAGTTAAGACAGTCACAGCTTGTAACTGTAGCATTTGCTTCAAGAAGTCATATCTTTGGATATTCGCAGATCCAGGAAACTTGACTTTTGAGCGTGGGAAGGATGCTTTGAAGAGCTATGAGTTCCGCGAAAAGGCTTTCTCGCATAAGGTATGGCCACTAGGCTGTATGAGCTTGAAAATGATTACTGAACCTCAACAGTTTTGCCCAAATTGTGGGACTGGGGTAATGGCAGTTACAAATAGGACTAATATCAATGCAAGCCAGCTTATAAAATTACCTAATTAGGAAAATACTGATAATATTAGGTGCGAACTCTTATGAACGTGAACCCATTCTCTCTTGAAATCAAGGAGTAGGTCCATCTAAATAAAACTTAATTTTTTCCGTTCTTTTCTTTTTTTTTCATATCTGTGAAGTCTGAAAATTAATGCTTTGCGAAGTCATGATGGCCGGAATAAGTACCAGCCACCCTATGACCCACCGAAGTTTATCGGTGAATTGCCAAAATTTGAAGGGGAGGGACTCAAAGTATACACCGGAAGCTGTCACTGCGGTGCCGTAACGATCGCTGTCAAGACCAAGCCATTTCCAGAAGTAGAGGTCAAAGAGGACAACTGCAGTATCTGCCAAAGAGTAAGTCTTTATTATCTGATTTCTTGTCCTGACATTCGCTGCAACCAACTGTCACTCCTGAATTTGTTTCTACTCTCACTTCCCATCAACAAACATACTGCCATGAACAATCTATATATTCTAATTAGCTAATCGACTTGCAATCCAGAACGGCTATGTCATGGCCTACCCTACCATCCCACAAGTGACTATCGTTGGAGAAGAGAACACCACAGGCTACCAGTTCGGCCGCAAATTCTGTGCCCATCACTTCTGCAAGACCTGCGGCGTTCCTCTGTATATGAGAATCCATGGGCCGCCAAAGGAAGTCATGGAATCATGGCCAGAGGCAAGGAAGGAGCTTGTCAGAAAGAATTGCGAACTACTCCCCGTCAACCTAAAAGTGTTGAATGACGTGGAGTGGAAAGATCTAAAGATTGCCAGAACTGATGAAGGCGCGATTGGGTATACTGTGGACTGAGATCTGGTGGAGAACTTACGAGATGCTTCGCGATCCGTTGCCTCACATTCATATGCCCATGACAGGAGGTGGAAACACGAGGGCTATTGAGTGGCATGAAAATCCTAAGTCAATCAAATATCATATTCTAGCAAGAAGCACCTAAAGAGCACCAACACCTGCCAAAACCCTCCCTCCGCTCATCTACTCTCCAATCACAATATTAAATCCACCGCTTAAAATTCTCTATAAATTTCCCTCCTCGTCTCACATATAGCCCTATCTTCACAGCGAAGATTCCCAACACTCGTCAGATAAAATTAATGGGAGAGATCCTATTCGCGCTCGCTTATCTGTCAACTTTGCTATGTACACACCTCTTTGTTATTCAGAAATCTGCCGCGAGATCCGGCAGAATATAATGAATGTGACAAGTCATCTGCACCTTATGCTTAGACCTTTGAATTCGCAGACATTGTCTTACTAGTTCCTGATCTTCGGGCTTGCATGTGAGCGTTCTTGAATGAGTCGATTTCAATGTACACTAGTAGGGTGTTTTGATAGCTTAAAGCGGGGCATTTGCATGACTTCCTTGCGGAGTGTTGTGGATCTGATACCTGCCAGCGACTTAGGTAGTGCCGAGTGTCCATGTGGCATTGCTTTCTATCTCCAGACACTACTTCGCTGTGCCGACATCCAGCTAATCTGATATAGCACTGAAGCAGCAACATTGGGACTTCCATGTATCATCTCACAGCACAGCCTTACCAAATGGCATTGCGAATAATACGTCTCAGTGAGCGTGCTCACTAGTGTCATTACTTGACACAGACAAAACCTATGCCGTCCCTAGCTTGTCTCGCTGCTTTTTTCAAGGCTTGCTCCTCCACGTCGGTCCACTTAACGCTCAATTGATCCCACTTCTTGATCTTGAACTCGCGCTTGGATGTCTGCTGCATAACTTGCAAACGTGACATTTCGCGAGGATCGCCAGAACCGCTATAGACGATGAACGCCGTGCATGGCGGAAGCGCTTTGTAAATCGCGAAGATGCGGGATGAGAGTGCCGCTGTGGCATCGTCGATAGAACAAGACTGGAGGGCTTCATCGAGGTGGCTTGTGTTAACATTTATAGCACTCTGTTCTTTCACCTCTGCTGTTTCCATCGCGGGGTCAAAGTCCGGGGGCTTCCAGGTAGAACCAGATTTGTTGTTGTTCCACCAGCCCTTCAGAGCCTCGAGTTCCCTCATTCGGGCCCATACGAAATCCACTCCCCCGCCGCGTATTTCTAGTCCATCCGAGTCCCCTTTGACTGCTCTTATAACACCATTCAACACGTCTTCATCATTCTTACATCCGATAACCACACTTGCTGCTGCCCCGGCACCTTTTTTTGGATCTCCCCAATCCACAGCAGCACTAGTCTTTCCATCAGTTTGCCCAGCTATGACGGCCGTGCTAGCTTGACTTTTGTACTTAACTCCTGTCCTTGATAACCTCTTGAAGATGTTTTCGCTAGCTGATTCACTTTCTCCCCATTGAGGTCCCTTCTCGCATTTCAGCTTTACCAGATCAAGACATGTGCGAGCATCTTCAATTGAGTCGTGGCCGGCACCAGGACCCATGGTGCCATGTCCCTTTTGGATCTCACGGCTGAGATAGCGTTGGGCGAGATACTTCAGCGATGATTTTAAGGGTGGCCCTCGGGGATGTGGGTAAAGTAGCGCAGTGTCAATAATGAAAGGGTGGGTAAGCTTAAGGGCGGTTAGATCTGCATTGAGAGAGTGGCCTATTAATATAGTTTTTGGATGGAGAATCTTCAAAAGCTTTTGCTGGATATCGCGGAGGGTTGTGGTGATAGGCGCAAGCATAGCTTCGGTGATTCCTGAAAATCTAATCGAATACAATCAGTATAACCTCCGAACTTTGCTTCAATTAATATACCTTGTCACGTAGTCCAGAATAGGTTTTTCTGGTTTTACAAGCTCATCCAAAATGACTGAACCGTCCCAGCCAACGAGACTGATCCGGGTAAGAGAAAATTCTGCCTCGCCGGTCATACACATCTCACAGTCCATTGCTATGACTTCTCTTCCAGCAGTCAAGCTACCTTGCTCAATCTCATTCTCGGGAGGTGTACCTTCTTCATAACTATTTACCAATGTATCAACCCAGCCATGGTCAGTCCACGTTCCAAACCTCATCCTCTGCTCTTGAAGGGCGACTCGATCCTCTTCATCAATGTAAATAGCAGGGTGTAGTGTGTAGTCATTCTCGAGAAGGTCGTCCGGTGATGATATATATTCCGAAATACGGGTACGCTTGTTCTGCCAGCCGTGCGGCTCTCGGGCTGGCTTTGGACCTTTCTTGTTCTTGTCCTCTTGACTCTTTGGCAGCGGCGCCGTGAGCATAGCATGGAGTGGTGAGTGCATCTTACTGTACCTATCATCGCCTGGCGTTTTCACAGGCCAAAGATGTTCAAACATCTTTCCGAATAGCTCCAGCGAGACTGGTAGCTTAGCCGATGAGAGTTTCACTGGATAGTATTCATCTGGAGATATGTAGTTTCTCTCCCTGCTTCCGTCCCTATCATTGTTCGTACCATCCTTCTTAAGCTGCTCTTCAGGTGCCATTGAACGGTCTTCGAACATACTCCTCTCCAGCCCAGGCGCCATAAGCACAACAACCTTTCGTATCTCATTTCGATGGCGTACAGAGATCCATTGTGGTGATGTCCCATCGGCTAAGATGTACAATACCAGTCCTTGTAGATCACTTATCTTTATCTGTGACTGTAGTCTTGCAGACTCCGCTGAGAAAGTAATAGCTGGATAATTTGGGGAATGCGTTTTAGGTACTTTCTTCGTCTTCTTTCGCTGTCCACCTTCGACTAGTTGCCAGTCCTGCGAACCTTCGACTTCGCCGTCTCGATTACCGGAGTCTCGCTCCAGACTGGATCGTTCAGAGGTCAGATTGAATGCTGGAAGATCTGGCTGCTGTAATAAAGGCAGCGTTGAGCCCATACCAACCGAAGATGATTCATATCCATGCTTGCGTTTTCTATTATTCTGCCTACTTTCATGTGATTGATGAGACTCTGTAGCCATCATGCGTTATAAAACAGTTGCAGGAGGGATTCGGAGAGAGTATTAATCCCAGATCTGCCGGACGAAGACATTATATGTCAAAGGTTGCGCCCCGCAACGTTTGGAGATTTGGAGATTAATACTCTGGGGCCGAAGGCGGTGAGTCGTTTACAGTAAGCGAGCCTAAATGGGCATGAATTGGTCGACCTTGTCGCGTCAAACGCGTCCTCCAAATGCTATACAGTACCCTTTTCGACCAACGACTGTGCTATTCGTGGGACCTTAGCTAACAGAAACCCAATGTTGGATCCTATCTTACAAGACACGCCGTTTTATGGTCCCATACACAAGGAGGGTCATCTTGCAGCATCGGTCGTGACGGGAGCATGAGCTTGCTGGTCTAAACCGTCGCCTACAGTGTAATCCCTCGTAGCATTGGCCGGCCTAGCTCTGCGCTTCCAAGCATCATGGACACTGTAGTATGCTCCTGTCTGAAATGCCATGCCTGGATTGGGAAGTTCGAGAACCTGTGGGATAGAATTGGCAAAACCTACTACAGCCCTATTTGTCCAACCACAGATCTAGGTGGGCTGGTAACAGTTGGTGAAGTTAGGGAGGCTGCGAAGACTGGCGTCATAGAAAACAGGTGAGATGAGATTGTATTCAGCTGCAAAGCATATGCATCGGTCCGACAGATGTGCTGTTGTTTGTCTAGTGTTTGCTGACCCTTTTTGCTCCTAGCTTTCTCCAAGATTTAGCTTGCAAAGGTTGCGGCGAGAAATTAGGACTAAGATGTGACAATGCGCCAGCAAGCCACATGTTGATAAAGTTGGTCCCCACAATTCTGATTTGCATATACGATATCTTTTGTGGCAGTCAATAAATCAAGGAAGGAAGATTTTGCTGATATTGCATTGTCTAGGGATCAACTAATATTACGCATTGGAGGCATGTCCATAGTATCTGAAAAGAGTAGTGAACAGGCTTTTCTTCGGGTAAGAAGGAAATTCTCCCTTACAGGACCACAATCGCCTTCAGTAAACAGGCAAGATGGCCGTGAGCAACCAATATCTCTCACTGGCAATGGCCCCGAAGTCGAACACAAACCTCGACAGCAAGAGAGCAAGATGGCCCCGTCAAGGAGTGATAGCGATCCATTACCCAGTTTAATACGATTTGCGGAATGGGCAGAGGATGCTATTGCGGGACAGAGAAATGACATCAGCCGCATATCTGCCATCATTTCCAAAATCGAGAAAGATATGCAATCTTTCAAGGACTTCATGATCGAGACGCGCAGGGATCTAGCCACAGTGCCAGTAGGAAAGCCTTGGGCAAGTATGAAAAGATCCGTCACCCTCCTTGAGGAGGAGATGGGGTCCCTACGAACGGAATTGGAAGCTAGACCTGGTTCCGCACATCCAAGTGTTGACAACGGTGTCAAACTTTCTGCGGAGGAGCTCGATGTGCTTACTAGCAGTATCACAAAAATAAGTCAAAAGGTCAACGAAGTAGAGAGCTTGAAAATGGAACTCCAGTTTATGAAAACCCGGCTCAAGCGCTTTGAGGAGGGTGCTCGTACCGTTAAACAAGCCGTTGAGCTCCCTGCGAAAGAGAACCTGCCTACACTGGTCCCAAACTCATCTCTAAACACGCCACGATTGCCTCGTAGTGTCAGACAAGTTATCGAGCCCATTACCCAAGAGAGCATGCCTGAACGGCCATCTAATCCAAATTTGAACACTCGGCGGTCAAACGGAATTGCCCGTGGGATCAGTACAGAGTGGGACTACACCAGAACACCCATAAGTGAAACTCGGACACGGAAACGGAAGAGCGAGGAATATGAAGGCGACTCCGCACTGGAGATAATGGCCGCTTCAGCCGTCAACAGCCAAAAGAAAGGGATGCCCCTCAACTCAGCCCTAACAGATCCACACCATAATCCATACTGGAAAGTAAATCACAAGTCGAGGCCGTCCTGCCTCTCCAATGTCCAGCATGTCGATGAGATCCCTGATCCACTCAATCCGGACCTATCCTTCTACGCAGAGAAATTCACCGATGGCAACAAAAGCGAAGGCGACCGCCGTCGTCCCGCGTCTTCAAAAGACAGAGAAAGAGAATACGACAGCGCCCCCGAATCCCGCCCAGCCAGACGAAACACTCAACCAGTGCGCCAAAACAACCTCAGGCGCGACTCCTCAACTCCCGAAGAACCCTCCCCGCCTCGAGCAAAGAACCCGCGATTCCAAGCCCTGCAAAAGATAAAAACATCCTCACGTAGACGAGCATATTCTGAAGGCCAGAGGAACGCAGATGGTGTGCGGCTCACGAAAAAAGGGACGGTGGATCGGCGGACGGGGAATTATAAGTATTTGAAGCAATATTATGAGAAATTAAGGACACAGAAGGAACAGGAGGCGCAGGGTCAAGAAAAAGAAAGCGGCAAAGGTGGGGAAGCGGGGCATATCATGCCATCTATTGAAGCCGGGGCTACCGCGGCCGCGCAGATGCGGGAAGAGGACAACGAGAGAGAGAGGCTTGAGATAGCTAAGCAAGCGGAGTTGGAGGCGAGAGATCGGTTGGTTAGGGAGACGTTGGAGCGAGAACTGGGAGTGTAAGTTGTGAGTGCGGACTCGCTTGTGAATTGTGCATTGTGCTATCTATATTCTGGGGAACACGATTGTTCTAACAGTACGGCATCTGATGGCCTAGGTACCTGTGTCTATGTACTTTACGCAAGTTGAATATCGAACTATCATCACGACAGCCATCATTTGAACTGTTCTGCCGTGCGTTCCATTGTTTACAATGTTACATTTTCCTTGTTTACCTGGATCTAGCGAGGAGATGGGATGGGTGACCCGGAAAGCGCACGTGAAAAGGCTGGGCTTCTGCGGCTGAGTAAAATGAAGAAAGGACACTGCTTGTAAGAAAGGGTCTAGTACAAGCGTGGG
>Ga0335072_10007164_pt1 | contig 16272 bp, 18 predicted proteins | sample Lox_Sample_21_FD_206725 | JGI IMG/M metagenome (GOLD analysis project Ga0335072, IMG submission 206725) | Soil microbial communities from Loxahatchee National Wildlife Refuge, Florida, United States - Lox_Sample_2.1 | ecosystem: Environmental > Terrestrial > Soil > Wetlands | place: USA...
ACAAACCAACACGGCTCCCGGCCGGCAACCTACAGTTTCCGGCGAAAGACTGGGGCGATGTGTGACCTGAAACTGATCCATTTCTCCGTGAGCCAGGCTGGGGCGGCTCGTAATGCTTTCAGAGACGGAGAAGACTGCGAACAAGAACAACGAAAAGGCTAGGCCAGAAATCGTTGCCACCGGTTTAGTAAAGAGATTAATGGTCGCAATCGCCAGGAGGGTCAGAGTAATGAGACCCAATCCAGCGGGGATCTCGATCCCATGAAAACTCAGATTGAGAGGCACGCGAAACTCCCGAGGTCCTGGCCGGGTAAAACGAAGCACCAGCACGCTCAGGCTCTTGAGCACGAAACTCCACAGGACGCCAAAAGCGTAAGCTTCTCCGAGTACATACACGTTTCCGCGGCTGAGAACGATCGTAAAGAGCTGGAGAGCAGCCACGACGTTGATGATCCGGTAGGTAGTTCCAAATTTCCGGTGCGGATAGCGAAACCAGGCTGGTAGTACCCCGTCTTCCGAAATTCGGTTCAGCACACCGTTTGACCCAACCAGGGCGGTATTAACAGCTCCGGACAAAATCAAAATGCCAACAAGTACGACAAACGAGTGAAAAAGAATGCGCAGGGGAGTCGGTCCGACCACGTAAATCGCCAGCCCACCAATCAGGTTGTCGAAGAAAGATGCTCTTGCACCATCGGGGATGATCATGACGGCGAAGAAGGAGACTAGCGAGGTAAAAATCAGGCTGTAAACGAAAATGATAAAGCCGGTTTTCTTGAGATTGGAGAGTTTGGGGTGCTCGATCTCGCGATAGACCTGAGCTAGTGTCTCCTCTCCGCTCATGGCGAGCACCGAGTGCCCGAGGCCAATTAGAACGCCGATCGCTCCAATCGTCGCTAAACGCGTGCCTCGCAACCAGCCCAGCGCCTCGGGCGAGAAGTGCAGATTTGTTGGCAGAGGCCACGGGGGAAGGTGGGTTCCGCGAGAGTAGAGTGTGTACGAGCACCAGACGATCAATACCACCGCCATCCCCGTGGTGACATACATGATGCGGAGCGCCTTTTCGCTACTTTCCGGGATCCCTTTCACGTTCACCCACCAGAAGTACAAGGTCACGAGAATTGCGAATGTCGCTGAGGTTGCATCGTGCGAAAGGTGAACATCTAAGTGCAGATAATGAAAGAGATCATTTAAGAAACCCGCAAGATATTGTCCGGCTGAAACGCCACTGATGGGCCCGGTCAGCACATAATCGAAAAGAAGGGCGGAGACCGAGATCTTAGCCATGGTGCCGCCCATCGCTTCCTTCACCACGCGGTAAACGCCACCGCGTACAAACATGCTGCAACTCTCGATATACACGGAGCGAACGGCGTAGGAGAGCAGCATGACTGCCAGGATGAACCATGGCGCCGTCTTGCCAATCGCGTGTTCTGCGATGCCGCCAGCGTAGAAGGCCGAGGACGCGAGATCGTTCAACACGATCGCCGCTGCCCGCCAAAAAGAGATGAACACGAGCAGCGCACTGGTGACGACGACAACCTCCAACGCCTGCTTGGTCGCAGCCCGCCCAGATTCAGCTCTGCGCGCGTATTTCATACATCGACCTCTTTAAGCTACTGAGATGAAAGCCACGCTTAAACAGCCACGCTGCCTTCCAGATTTCTCGCGAACAGACTTAAGCCATAAGTCAAGCTTGGAAACTTTTGAAATGCTGTAAGACGAAAGGTGTAGACGTGTACCCCACGTAGGGCAACGCTGCTCCTCAGTGATATTTCGCACGATTGATTGCTCCTCATGAGGAATTGTTGAGCCCACGAGTGGCGCTCTATGCTCAGAGCAGTTGCAAGAGGTAGTTCTCGAAGCAACGAGACACGTTAAACGTTTCGTTGCTTCGACGAATTGTCTAGACGGAATTGTGACTTGTGAGCCGATTTTATCTCGAGGATCGGTATGAGAACTCGATTGCATGTTGCATTATTCTTCACAACAGTGCTTTTCATGATCTGTGTGAGCGCTTTCGCGATAGATGTCAAAACTGATTTTGATCATCACGCCAATTTCTCTCAGTACAAAACATATTGCTGGGCCAAAGTTGATACACCAGATCCTCTGTGGAACGACCGCGTGAAAGAGGCAGTAGATCGAGCTTTGACGGCCAAGGGCTGGTCGCAAGTGCCTTCCGGCGGAGATGTCTCAGTGGTCGCCGTGGGAATTACGCGCCAACAACCCACGCTCCGAACTTTCTACGATGGATTCGACGGCTGGCTGTGGGGTGGCTTCGCAGACGCCACAACCTACGTCGAGAACTATACCGAGGGCACATTAATCGTCGACCTCTTCGATACGGCAAGTAAGAAGCTGATTTGGCGAGGCTCCGCGACGGACGTTCTGTCTGGCAAGCCCGAGAAAGACGAAAAAAAGCTAGACAAGGCTGTGGCCAAGATGTTTGAACACTTCCCACCACAGTTGGCATAACTCGGGGAGTGGCCCACAGAACTGGAGGCTCTTGCAGTGGCGAAGACCATCGGCATTGATCTCGGTACTACTAATTCAGTCGTAGCCGTAATGGAAGGCGGGGAACCTAAGGTTATCCCGAATGAGGAAGGAAGCCGGACGACTCCCTCCGTAGTATCCTTTACGAAAACTGGAGAGCGACTGGTCGGCCAAGTCGCGAAGCGGCAGGCGATCACCAATCCCGAAAACACGATCTACTCCATCAAGCGTTTTATGGGGCGCCGGTACCAAGAGGTCACCGATGAATTGAAGATGGTGCCCTACAAGGTTGAAGCGGAAGGCGACCACGTGGTGATCGTTGCACAAGGGAAACGGTACACGCCTCCAGAGATCTCTGCCATGATTCTTCAAAAACTGAAGAAAGCGTCAGAAGATTACCTTGGCGAACAGGTTTCTGACGCGGTAATCACGGTTCCGGCCTATTTCAATGATGCCCAGCGCCAAGCTACGAAAGACGCGGGCAAGATCGCCGGTTTGGACGTAAAGCGCATTATCAATGAACCTACGGCCGCTGCGCTGGCATACGGACTCGACAAGAAGAAGGATGAAATTATCTCGGTTTATGACTTTGGCGGCGGTACTTTTGATGTATCGATTCTTCAGGTTGGCGAGGGCTTGATCGAGGTCAAAGCAACCAACGGCGACACGCACCTCGGTGGCGACAATATCGATCAGCGGATCGTTGATTGGTTGATCGATGAATTCCGACGAGACGAAGGTCTCGACCTACGCGCCAAAGGGAACGAGATGGCGTTGCAGCGTCTGCGCGACGCAGCTGAGCGCGCCAAAATAGAGCTATCGAGCACGATCGAGACCGAAGTCAATCTACCCTTCATCACCGCCGACGCGAGCGGGCCCAAGCATCTGGTCAAGAAGATTACGCGAGCCAAGCTAGAAAGTATGGTGGAGGACCTCATCCAGCGCTCTGTGCCCCCGTGCCGACAATGCATGAAGGACGCAGAGGTCGAGGCCAGCAAGATCAATGAAGTAGTCCTGGTCGGCGGACAAACGCGAATGCCCAGAATCCAGCAGCTCGTCAAAGAACTGTTCGGCAAAGAAGGCAATAAGAGCGTGAATCCGGACGAGGTGGTTGCTGTTGGGGCGGCGGTGCAAGGTGGTGTGCTGCAGGGCGATGTCAAAGACTTGCTGCTGCTCGACGTCACACCCTTGACGCTCTCCATCGAGACTCAGGGCGGGGTCGCGACGCCGATGATTCCCCGGAATACCACGATTCCCACTCGCAAAACGGAGACTTTCACGACCGCGGCGGACAACCAGACCGCAGTCGAAGTGCATGTGCTACAGGGAGAGCGTCCGATGGCAAGTCAGAACCGGACGCTGGGGAAGTTTCATCTAACCGGCATCCCGCCTGCCCCGAGGGGAGTCCCGCAGATCGAGGTCACATTCGATATCGATGCCAATGGCATCCTCAACGTTGGGGCGAAAGACCTGGCGACCGGAAAAGATCAGAGAATCCAAATCACTTCGTCGTCTGGCCTCTCGAAGGAAGAAGTCGAGCGTATGGCCAAGGAAGCCGAGGCGCACGCCAGCGAAGATAAGGAACGTCGCGAACAGATCGAAGCCAAGAACCAACTCGATTCGCGGATCTACAGTCTGGAGAATATGTTGCGCGAGCAGGGGGACAAGATCTCGCCCTCTGAGCGGGGCGACCTTGAGAACGCGATCGCCGATGCGCGAAGAGCGCTGGATTCCGACGACAAACGGCAGATGGACCAGGCACGCGAGCGCCTAACTCAGGCGTCGCATAAACTCGCCGAACAGATGTACCGGGCGGCACAGCCGCAAGGTGCATCTGGCGCCGGGCCGTCCGCCAGTACGCGTCCCTCCCCTGGAGGCGCCGGCGCCGGCAACCCAGACCGGGAAGTTGTTGATGCCGAGTACGTCGATATCGACGATCGCAAGGCGGCCTAAACGAGGAAGTAATGACGTTAGTCGACAGCACGTTCATTTATGGCGCAACGCCGAAAGAAAAAGCGTGGCGGGCGATCAGCGACATAAAAGAGGTTTATGGAATCCACCGCGTCTCGTTCGATCACAATTCGCATACGATCCATGTGGAGTATGACGCATCGCATCTGACCGAAGGCGATGTTGCGGCACTATTGCGCGACGCGGGAGTTGAACTTCAGGGGCGAGTGTGGGACGCCTGACTTTATTCGCCATGCGCAGGAGAAATTGGGAAAGAGGACGGCATGTCAGTTTCAGTAGGAATTTGCACGCACATCGAATCGATCCATGTCGTGAAACAGCCGGCAGTTCGGGTCTGTGAGGAGTGCGTAAAAACCGGATCGCCCTGGGTACACCTGCGAACTTGTCAAGACTGTGGTGTGACATTGTGTTGTGATTCGTCGCCGAACCGGCATGCGACGAAACATGCTCACGCCAGCAGGCATCCGGTGATCGCCTCCGCCGAGCCGGGAGAGCGGTGGTTGTATTGCTATCCGGATGATGCGATGGCGGAATATTAGGTCCGTGGAGCGAATGTGAGCGAGAAGCACGATGCTCGGGCTCAGACTCCCGCTGCGGACATGCGGGCCGTACAGGAAGAAGCGCTGCGCCAAAAGGAACCAGAGCTGCAGCGGCTTGCCTCGCAGGGGAAGAAGGACGAATTCTTTCGCCAGGTCGTGCCTCTCTTGCAGTCTCTAAAGTTCTACCTTAAGCGGCGCTTGCGTGTTGCATATCTTTCTGGAGAGATCCGAACTGGAGTCGCTACCAGCGGAGACATTCTTGACGATGTAGTTCTCGAGGCTCACCAGGATTACGCGGAAAAACCGCCGGATCTGACCTTGGAGCAATGGCTATACCAGATCGCGAACAGAAAATTGGACCGCTTTATCGACAAACAAGTGAAAACGGACCGACGCCGAAGAAGCCTCGAAACATTGGGGCAATCGGAATTGGGGACGCTGGAAGAGCTTCCGTTTACTGCCGACGCGGAAGGCGAACCGTGGCTTCTGGAAGATCTGGATGACAGTGAAATCCAGACTCGCGATCTGAAGGTGCCTGCCGACCCAGACACTCCTGAAGCACAGCTGGTGCGCAAGGAAGAACTTCGGCAGCTTTTTAATGCTTTGTGTAGAATTCCAGACCGCGACCGGACTGTGTTCGATCTGGCTGTGATCGAGGGATTTTCCTGCGGCGTAGTGGCCAGGATGTTACGAGTTCCAGAAAATGAAGTCCGCGAAATTGTCGAGCGCGTAAGAAGGCAACTCCGCGATCGGCGTCAGCGGCAGACCCACGGTTGCACGCCATAGCTGAGACAGCAAGCGTCGTAATCGCTCAGCCGTTCATTACATACCGGTAAACAAAAGTCACAGCCATTGCGCCCTCGCCAACGGCCGACGCGCAGCGCTTGACTGAGCCGTGTCTGACATCTCCGGCGGCAAAAATCCCAGGCACATTGGTTTCCAGGTAATAAGGATCGCGATCGAGTGGCCAGTTTTCCGGGTGATTGCCATTCTTCATCAGATCCGGACCTGTCATGAGGTATCCGCCCTCGTCGCGGACGACACCGACTGCCTCCGCCCATTGCGTGCGCGGCAGCCCACCCAGGCAGAGAAAAAGCCAATTGGTTTCCGCACACCACTCCTTGCCCGTGTCCAGGTTGCGCAGGGTGATTGCAGTCAGGGTAAGGTCGCCATGCAGCGCTACCACCTGTGTACGAAGCAGAACTTCGACTTTCGGTGACGAAGAAATTCGATCGACAAGATATTGCGACACACTCTTCTTGAGGCAAACGTCGCGTACTACCATCGTGACTTTGCCCGCATATCGCGCGAAATGCATCGCTGCCTGGGCCGCCGAGTTGCCGCCGCCAACAATGAAGACGTTCTCGCTGCCACCACATAGAGATGCCTCACTGGCGCCGGCACCGTAGTAAAGCCCTGCTCCGTGGAACCGGTCTTCCTCCGGCAATTCCAACCGCCGATAATCTACGCCCGTGGCGCAAAGTGAAGCGCGAGCGACAATCTTGCTGCCATCCGACAGATAACCGACACCTTTCCCGGTGGAAAAATCGGCACGTACGCCTTCACGAAGAAGCAAGATCTCTGCGCCAAACCGGGTAGCCTGTTCCAGCGCTCGTTCCGCCAATTCCGCTCCACTGATGCCTTGAGGAAAGCCCAGGTAGTTCTCAATCCTCGGACTGGTACTCGCCTGCCCTCCGACCGCGAAGCGTTCGACTACCACCGTTTTCAACCCTTCGGACGCTCCATAGACTGCTGCACTGAGTCCGGCAGGGCCTGCACCGTAGATGGCGAGATCGTATTCGGATTGAGTTGGATTGTGGAATAAGCCCAACTTCTCACTTACTTCCCGGACGGTCGGGTGTTCCAGTCGCGAGCCATCCGAAAAAATACACAGCGGAAGTCGCCCGTCCGATAACCCGGTGAGGTTTTCTTGCGCGCGCGCCTCGCCGTCGTTACTGAGTTCCTTCCAGATAAAAGGAACTCCGCAGCGATGCAGAAAATCTCGTATTGCATATGCCTCCGCGGAGTCCCGCTTGCCGATGATCTGAACCGAGATATTGCCAACGCTCATAAGCGCTCCGGAGAAAAAAGCCACTGTTCCTACCCTAGCAAAACAATCCGAACGAAGAAGTACGACATAGGTCGTAAGGATTCGCAGCAACGGCCAGGGACCACTGCACCCGCAAAAGTGCGATGCGGACCCCAACCTCATCCAAATGCCGCAGAAGATCGAGCGGGGTTTTGATATACGCGATAAGCCATGCAACACCCCACCGCGTGCTGGCCGGCCACCAGTTTCTCCTCAGCGCAGTGCTTCCTAAGCCGCCTTCTGCAAGGACTTCACCACACCATGAGGATCAAAGACATATTTCTTCGGCGCTCCCTTTTCGAAATCCTTGTACGCCTGGGGAGCATCATCAAGAGAGATTAACGTTATATTCAAATGCTTGCCCGGATTGATCCTCTCGTGGAGGATGGCTTCCATCAGCTCGCGGTGATACTTCATCACCGGGCACTGACCTCCCGAAATCGACTGGCCTTTGACCCAGGCGAGGGCCATGCGCAGGGCTTGGATTCCTTCCTTACGCATTTTGTCTGCCCCGAGCGGATCTTCGGGCAAGTAAAGACCCGGAACACCAATTCCACTCGGAACACGGGAAACTTCCATAAGCGGGTCGAGCACCGGCGATTCCTTGTCGGATTCCCTGCCCATTCCGTGAGCTTCGTAACCCACGCAATCAACCGAAGCATCCACCTCCGGAACTCCCAATATCCGGCGAACGCTCTCTCGCAGGTCATTGGTTTTCGTTAGATCAATCGTTTCGCAGCCCATCTTTTTGGCTAACGCCAGTCGCGCCGGGTTCAAGTCGCCAACGATCACGACGGCAGCCCCCAGGAACAGACATGATTCCGCGCAACACAAACCAACCGGACCGGCACCGGCAATGTAGACCGTTGATCCGGAACCGACTCCGGCTTGCACGGCACCGTTATAGCCAGTGGGCAAGATGTCAGACAGCAAAGTGAGAGAGTCGATCTTTTCCATCGCTTGATCCCTGTCCGGAAACTTAAGCAGATTGAAGTCCGCGTAGGGAACCATCATGTAATCCGCTTGGCCGCCAATCCATCCGCCCATTCCCACAAATCCATACGCTCCGCCGATCCCGGCCGGGTTCGTATTTATGCAGAGGTTCGTGAAACGGGCCTTGCAGTTACGGCAACGACCACACGCGATATTGAAAGGAATCGATACGATGTCTCCGACCTTGATGTACTCGACATCCGATCCAATTTCGATCACTTCTCCAGTATTCTCGTGTCCGAATACCGTGCCTTTCGGCGCCGAGGTTCGGCCGCGATACATGTGGAGATCGCTGCCGCAAATGTTCGTCGAAACCAACTTGACGATGACACCGTGATTGCATTTTCTGCCGTCCGGAGCAACAAGCTTTGGATACTCAATATTTTGAACCTCGACTTTGCGGGGTCCCATGTAAACGACTGCACGATTGCCTGCCATGTTTTCTCCTTTTTTGTTTGTTCGGCCGAGAATCATTCAACTTGCTTTGAACGAGGCTGCGCCGGCTTCGGCAACGGTCTGATCCTGGTCTCCGGAACCGCCGCTGACGCCGATTGCGCCGACTATCTGGCCGCCTTGCTTTAGCGGGATGCCGCCTGCAAAAATCATGATTCGGCCGTGATTCGAGACGTGAATCCCGTAAAACTGTTTGCCGGGTTGAGAGTGGGTCGCGAGGTCTTTGGTGGAAATATCGAAGGCTCTGGCCGTGAAGGCTTTGTTAATGGAAATATCAATGCTGCCGATCCAGGCTCCGTCCATCCGAACATGCGCCACCAAGTTCGCCCCGGAGTCGACCACGGCGATATTCATCGGCTGACCAATTTCGACGGCGCGCTTCTCTGCCGCCGAGATAATCCTTCTTGCATCCTCAAGCGTCAGCATAAGTCACGCCCTTAAGACACCTTCCCAGGCCAGCACGTGCTGATCGACGCTGTTCAGAAGCGTGCCGTCGAGATCGAATAGGAAAGCCGGTGAGGTTTGCGCGGTTTTCATTTTTCCGATTACTCAGATAACCGTGATGCGTGAACCCTGACCGCCCATTCCTGCCCGAAAAGAGAGCTCGTCACCGACGAGCAATCAGGCAGCCTTCTTCTGCTCCGCGTTTTCTGCCCTTTCCTGTCTCTGTCCGCCCGCGGAGTTCTGTTCCGTACTTTGTGATGAGGAATTCGTTGCTTGAACCGGAATCTCGCGGACGTTCCTCTGGGCGTGTTCCGTGTCCGCTCCCTCCGGCAAAGCTATGGCGCGATAGAACTCCCCATATTTTCTCTCGGTTCGCCGGATCCCCCCTTCGGTCTCTTCCTGCTCAACCTTTCGCTCGCCTTGGATGGTCAAGAAATCGTCATTGATTTCGACCTTGACGTCCTTTTCGGTGAGACCAGGCAACTCGGCAGAGACGATAAGATTGCCGTCCCGGTAGGCTATCTCGGCGGCCGGCACCCATGCCGTACTCAGAGAGTCATCGCCGCGGACGGACGAACCGACTCCCGCCTGCGAGAACACGCGGTTCATCTCCCTCTGCATTCTTCGCATTAAGGAAAAGGGATCATCGTCGAAGAAGCCAAGTGGATCGAGCAATAGGGATGGCAGAGTAGGCAGAGCAGATTGGCGGGCCAACCCAGTCGGCTGCCCTCTTTGTTCTCCTCTTGATGTTGTCTGTGAAGTTGCCAGTTGATTTGACTTTTGTGCTGACATTGTGTCTACCTCCGTGGGATTGAATTTGAAAATCTGGGACTGACAACTGTGAGGCCAGTCAGCTGCTCTGACCCTGTACGAATCGGTTGTTATGAGGCTGTGGTCGCTCGCTCTCGACGGGCTCCTGCAGCGGGCTTGGAGGGGATGCGCGCCAGGCTCTGAGAGCGCGCCCAAACATGATCAAAGACCAGCCACGAAAGATCAGCGAGATCGCTACAGCCGTACAGACAAACCAAGAGCCTAACCGCGGCGATGTCGTCCAAAAGATGGCCCCTAGCACGAGCGTGACAGCACCATCAACGACCGCCCATGCCCAACTGCGAAACTTGAGTCGAAGTGCCGCGAGCAAGCGATAAAGACCGATCACGGTGAAGTAACAGGCAAACAGTAGCATCCAAGCGACGTCACCCGCCGCGGGATGTGTGAGGATGAGCAAGCCAATCGAAATCGCGGCAATCCCAGGTACGAGGTGGAAAAAGAACGCGTCCGATCTGCGCAGGTAAAAGGCGTGTACGGTTTCCGCGAGGCCACTCACCAGCATGAGCCAGCCGAGCAGCATCACTGCATTGCTGGCCGCGAAACCGATTACGCCGAGTGCCAGAACCCCGATCATGATCAGGGTCGCCCCAAGTTCGGTACACCAACGCCCACTGTGGCGCAGGCTACCAGCCTCGAGGACCTCAGCATTCAGGGGTTTTTCTCTTGGATTCGGTCTTGCTTTGCGGTCGGCCATCTCGTGTCTCACAGTTCGGGAGTCTAACCAATGCTCGGGACTCTGCCTCATCCGTTTCTTCTGCGAGAGAGGGGTCCGCACGAACTCCGTTTTGGCAGCCTCCTAGCTGCGTATGCTAATTGGAGATGCTAATGAGCGGCCGTTGTTCTCGCAATTCCTCGTGAGAATGAATGGAGATTCAGAGAGAAAAGCTAAGAGTCCATCGTCCACGAGCTAAAGACGCGCTTACGACTTTGGATGTACAGATTCGGATAATCGTTCGCAATTACTTAGATACGGTGAATCTGGTGGTTCCGAAATCTCCGGCACGACATCTTAAACACGCAGGGTAAAAGTCACAGCCGCGTATTTCGCGGGCGATTTCAAGCAACGATGGCACCAGGAGAAATAAGGAGAAATGCACAAGATGTTTTGCTTCTGTCGGCTTTTTGACTGTTTGCCACAGCGCGCCTAATAATGTTGATATGACGTTGTCGGCCGCATTGCGATGCTTGCTTATCCTTCGTCGCAATCTCGGGCAAATCTTGCGAGGGCGGGACCACGTCTCAACCCGACGATTCCGGAACTGTTTCGAAGCTGCCACTCCGTCTTGCTGCCGCGCTGTCTTACTGCACTCCGTCTTGCTACACTCTGCCCGCATGTCTCACGGCTTCTGCTAGACGTCGCGGGGCACAAGAGCGTTGACGTTTTCGATGGGGCTCAATGCGCTCCAGCTTGGACTGCCAGATTAATTTATGGAGACAACGATTCAACCGATCGATAGAGCACCGCAAGAAACTTGCGAACACGTTTATTCCCTTGTGGCCGAACCAGGCATGTGCCTTGGCTCTAGAAATGGCAACCAGTTGAGCCACTGGGATCGCGGAGAAACGTCGTGCGCTGCCAATCGCATGTAAGTGAGGAATACGGAGTGTGTCATGCCCACGAATCGCAAGCCGGTTGGACGTGTTGGAGGTTCTTGTTCTTGGGTTCCAGTTCAAGCGGCCACGGGTTCTGCAGAAGCAAAGATCCAAGAGATCCTGCGCAACAAAGCCACTTTCTCGCAGTCGTTGGACCGTTTCAGTCCTCTATCGAGTTCCGTTCCCGATAGTGCGCAGGGAGTATCAGACGTTGAAACTAAGAAACCATTCACAATCTTGGTTGCTGATAATCACCCGGTGGTGCGCGAGGGACTGGTAGCGCTGATCAATCGTCGGTCCGACATGCGGATCATTGCTGAGGCCAGCAATGGTCGCCAAGCTGTAGAAGCGTTTTTTGCTCAGCGCCCAGACATAGCGCTTCTTGATCTGCGAATGCCAATCATGGATGGTATCGATGCTGTCATTTCGATCTGCGAGAAAGATCCCACGGCGCGCATCGCCATCATCACCAGCTACCAAGATGAGGAGGACGTCTACCGGGCGCTCCGGGCCGGTGCGCAGGGATACATTCTTAAGGATGCGCTAGTAGACGAGTTGGTCGAATGTATTCATGCGGTGGGAGACGGAAAAACATGGATCCCGCCGACGGTGGGCGCCAAGCTAGCGAAGCGCGTTGCCGATCGGGAGTTGACCCGGCGGGAGACTGAAGTGCTTCACGCGGTGGCCGCAGGCAAGAGTAATAAAGAGATTGGGTCCGCGTTCGACATCAGTGAGGCGACGGTCAAGGTGCATATGACGCACATTTTGGAAAAGCTAAAAGTAACCGGCCGCACGGAAGCGATCAACATTGCTGTGCGGCGAGGGCTGGTACGGATGGACTAGACGCGGCACTGAGCATGCCTGTGCTTGTACGACTTAAGTCGGACAACCCGGCGGGCCTTTGGGTTCGTCTAAGCATCGCCGACTGGTCTGGAACGAACATCAGTTGGAGGGACGATCGCTCATGACGGCAAACAGGTCTTCCAACATGAAGCGAACCAAGAGGGCTCGTACCGGGATATACGTCGCAGGAAGTCGAGATCGGACGCAGTTCCCGCTAGCTGGTGTCGATGATGGCATGCCGGGGGTGTATCGGAGCACCATAGCGGAAGCCGCTCTGGGGAATTCAGGTGTCGGCATCGTGGTCTCCAATTCGCAGGGCACGATAACCCTGGTCAATGCTCCGGCGAAGCAGCTGTCACAAATGGATCCGGAAGGAAAAGCACTGAGCGCTGCGCCGAGCATCTGGGGTGAAATGTCCAATATCAAGGGCCGTCGTGTTCTGGTCGCGCAATGGCCCTGTATGAAAGCCCTGCGCGGGAAGACTACGGTCAGTACGACATGTCACTTGGTCCGACGTGACGGCAGTTCGTGTGATGTTCTGTTTGGCGCGTGCCCGATTAGGGGTGCGGAATCGCAAATCATAGGGACCCTCAGCTCGCTCACCGACATTACCGACCACAAACAAAAGGAGTGCATGCTTCGCGAGGAAGCGGTCTTGAGCGAACGCGACCGGATCGCTGCGGACATTCATGACACGGTGGTCCAGGGCTTAAACGCAATTGTGCTCCAGCTCGAGGCGGCTGAAGAGGAAATCATTGAAAGCCCCGAGCAGGCCCGGCAGCGGCTGCGCCGCGTGCGTGAGATCGCGCGGGAGAGCCTAGCCGATGCCCGCCGCTCGATGTGGACCTTGTGTCAGGAGTCCTTAGACAATGAAGACCCGGCAACCGCGCTGGCACTCCTGGCTCAGAAGCTCTTTCAGGGTGAGCCAGTTAAACTGCAGCTCTCACTGGCGAAGGACACTCGTGCGCTTCCCGCGAAAATGCGGATCGAGCTCTTGCGGATCGGCAAGGAGGCCCTTTCGAATATATTGAAGCACGCGCGGGCCACGAGGGTAACCGTTGAGTTGGCCTGCCTGGACCGAGAGTTGCGATTGTCTGTAATGGATGACGGTCGAGGATTCGTGTCCGAGTCCTTGCCGAGTAGCCACGGCGGGTTTGGTCTATTCGGCATGCGGAGACGCGCAGAGCGCTTAGGTGGGAGGCTGGTTGTCGAGAGTCGGCCGGAGCGAGGCACAAAGGTGGTCGCGCACCTGCCCTTGCCTATACACTTAGCAAGACAGTGCGCATGAAGACGTCGGCGTGTGCGGCTAGGTGTTCCCGCCTCTCCGCACGAAAGTGTAGATTTCGGTATAGGGTAAAAATCGAGGGTAAAAATCGAGGTTTCACAGACGGAACTCGTCTGTTTGCAGTGAGCCCGGATGGGGCCAAGATCGAGGATTTTGGTACACTCCCTGAATGCTCAAGCAACTTTCGATGCGGTCATTTCAAATCCTCCCTTCGGCATTAAGCTGTCTTCTGACACGGTTGCGACATTGGATTCTAGCTTTGACATGAAGGCTAGTTCTTCGAGCGAGGCTTTCTTTTTGGAGCGCTGGTTTCAGTTGTGAGGATCTAAAGTCGCATTCCTTGGCTTTGAAGAATTACCGGAACCCTCTGAGCCATGCGCGAGATATGGACCAGATTGACCAGAAGGCGAGGCGAGGCTTCAGTTCTCTGGTTTAGAAAAACACTCGCCGCATCCGTTGATTCGACTGCGGTCCTTAATGACGAGCAAGAGACAGCAAAGTCCATTACCGTCAGTCCAGGTGCTAAAGATGAGCAAGTCGTTCGAAATCAGTGATAAGTAGCATGCGATTCAACACAAGAATCGAATTCCACTCTCTCAGCCCTATTTCTGCAAGAAATGTGGATCATCCTGAAACTGCGGCCTGCAAGGTTTCGGATTCTTTCGAATAAGTACGCGCGGCGTACTCATTCGCTCCCGTCCCTCGGCGAACTGCCTCCAGAAATCACCGTCGCGCGGTAGTCTTCAGTACGAATCGGCAATCTCCGACACGGCTCTCAGATTTCCTTCTTGCCGCTTCGTTTGCGACGGTCGGCTATCACTTCCGCGTTACGTTCGTCCCTGCTTTGGTTTGCTCTAGCAGCTTGCGCTGCTCAAGTCGCGCACAGAGTGCTGTGTATAGTTCCTGGAGATACTTCAGATTGTTTGGCTTAGTGATCATTGCGGTCTCCCCGAGTTCCCTTCGTGCCACACGTATGCGCACTCTCAAGGTTATAAGTTTTAGCTGTTCGTGGACGTCTGCTGCCGCCCTACGCAGGCCGCCGGTTCCGAGAAGACCGCATTGCTCGCGATACAACTCCGCTCTTTCCTCCGTCGGGAGATCCGCCAAATCGTGCTCACAGGGTTCGAAAATTCCGGAGCCTCGGAGTCTGAGTTCATGGTTTTTCCAGCACTCGTGAGTTCGAACCCTCATACGTTCTAACAAATACGCTAGGCCCTAAGCTCGCAGTTGTTGAATCTCTGGGATAATAGCGAGCGTGTAACCAGCCATTCTCAATTCTGATTCCCAACAGTCCCTCAGCCAGTAATAGAGTGCTGGAATGGCATCATCCTCACGCCATTTGTCTCGTCGTCCCCTAACCCAAAGCCGCATTCGGGAATTCGCACTGATGGGAAGAGCGTTCCATGGTTCCGGCACCTGCTCGGAGTCGCCTCGAAATATTCTCACCTCGACGTCCTGGCGATCATTGTTTTGCAGTGTCAGTACAAATTCGAGCCGCCCGTCCCAATCGTCAATTCCTACGCGGCCGTCGCAGTTGTTGCTATTGCCATTGGGTGGTGCAATCCCTCGGTCCTTCTCGGCTGCTAGGATCCGGGAACCTAAACTTCGCACGGTTGCTCTCTTTGACGATCGCGCTCTTCAATCGCGGCGATCCGCTTTTCTAAGGTATGCATCTCGAAGAGTTTCGCTGCGATGTTAGCGCTGTTTCCATACTAGCCAAAAAAAGAACGCAATTGCTCACCACAGCACAAACGAAGTCCTTCGACGTGTCGCTGCTTAATCATGGGATGCAACTGCTTCCTTAATTACGCTGCAAACCCGCAAAGCCCAATGCAAAACCGCTTGTCGACGCCTCAAGTACTAGGTACCAGAAAACAAATTATTGGGAGGGTATCCGTATCCGATCGGACAAAAAGGGTCACACCGGTGTCACAACTGCTCCGAGCGATCTGAGTAAGAGCAATGTAACTGGGCAGTTAGCTGCACCCACTGCTGAAGAGGACATTCATCAGTAGCGCGTCGAGGGTGCAACAGTTCGCGGCACATCAACGACTTGTGCCGTCAATAAAGTCGATTTTGCCAGTAATGGCAGGTTTTGCGTCACGCCGGGGTCACAGGTCACTTAGCTTCCCGATAGACTAGAGCCGGTCTCATAAGCCCAGCGAACCGTGTGGTTGTCTGTTCGGTTCCGGACATCTAAGGCCTAGCGGCGGACACTCTTAAACACCACGGTTCGACAGCGGTACTCTCTTGTCCTTTGGCACCAAGAGGTTACGTTTCGCTCTAGATTGGAAGAAGCCTTGCTGTAAAGAAACCACTCCGTGATCTTTTTGCCTTGGTATTTGGCAATCCCTGTGCCTTTGCCACGCCGGAACAGGAGGCGAACTCGAGATGGAAGCACTACCTCAAGATCTTCGCTACGCGCTGCGTCAATTGCGCAAGAGCCCCGCGTTTACAACTGTTGCCGTGCTGGCGCTTGCCCTTGGCATCGGGGCCAATACGGCCATCTTCAGCGCGATTGATGCGGTTTGCTGCGGCCTCTACCGTTTCACAATGCCAGCCGCCTCGTCGTTGTGAAGACCACCGAGCCCGGCCGCCGCGATGACACAGGTGTTTCCTATCCGGCGTTTCTTGATTGGAGATCGCGCAACCACGTATTTGAATCGCTCTCGGCGTATCGCACGGACGACTTCACTCTTACTGGGAGATCTGAGCCCGCACACGTCACCGGTGCG
>Ga0335072_10007165_pt1 | contig 16272 bp, 8 predicted proteins | sample Lox_Sample_21_FD_206725 | JGI IMG/M metagenome (GOLD analysis project Ga0335072, IMG submission 206725) | Soil microbial communities from Loxahatchee National Wildlife Refuge, Florida, United States - Lox_Sample_2.1 | ecosystem: Environmental > Terrestrial > Soil > Wetlands | place: USA: Florida...
CTCACGCTGAACCTTGGCCTCCGCTGGGAGCTGTATTTCCCAGAGAGCGTCAACGCAGCAGGCAACGGAGCCCTCCTCAACTTGGCCGACGGCTACCTGCACGTGGCTGGCGTTGGCGGGATTCCAACCAGCATGGGCTGGGAACTCGACAAAAAGAGGCAGTTCCAACCGCGCATAGGCTTGGCCTATCAATTCAATCAGAAGACCGTAATCCGCGCCGGTTATGGACGCAGCTTCGACATCGGCGTCTTCGGCTCGATCTTCGGCCATACGGTCACGCAGAACCTCCCGGTTCTGGCGAACCAGGAAGTGTCGGCCGGCACAACGTACCAGACCGCGTTTACGCTGGCGGAGGGACCGTCGAACAACGGGGCGGCATTGCCGAGCCCATTCCCGGCTGTTCCTTCCAATGGACTGCTGCCGAATCCCGGAACAGCGGTCACCACCAAGGCTCGCCCCAACCCGCTCCAGTTCCCGACGATCGACGCCTGGAATCTCGCCGTGCAGCGCGCAATTACGCCGACCATGACGTTGACAGTTGCCTACGTCGGCAACAAGGGCACGCACACGCTGGGTGACGGCGACAACCGCAACACAAACCCGAACGAAGCAGCGATTACCCTGCCCGGTTCCTACAGTGTGAACGGGCAAACGCTCCATTACGACAACTCGGTGCCAGCGAACGTCATCGCCGCTGACGGAGGCACGTCCACTCAGAATTTCCTGCAGCGCTACTACGGTGGTTCATTGGCAGCTTGCCGGGATTCGAACTACACAACACCGAACGAGCCTTTTGTCACCTCCGGCATGTGCGGATGGACGCAGTCCATCTTCTACCAGGGAGACAACCAGGACACCAACTTCAATGCCTTGCAGGTTACGCTCCAGCAGACATTCAACAAGGGCCTGGCTTATACCGCGAACTACGAGTGGGCGCGTGCGAACGACTCGCAGAGCGCTTACTACACCTGGGAACGCAAGATCGATTACGGCCCTGACAGCAACGTGCGCGACCAGCAGTTCAACTTCTACGGCAGTTATGACCTTCCGTTCGGGAGAGGAAAACAGTTCGCGCCGGGCATCAATCGCGCAACCGATCTGCTGATCGGCGGATGGCAGCTAAGTGGAGTTCTGAACTGGTCGGGCGGCCTGCCGTTCACCCTCAACTACAGCGAAGCTTCCACCAACGTTCCAGGCAGCGTTCCAACCTATCCGAGCTATGCCGGGAGCGGCCACATGAAAACCAGTCTCACCAGTTACGTCCCGAACGGCCACGGTACAGGCAGCCGGAGCTTCTACCAGCAGCAGACGAAAAACCTGCTGACAGATTCGGGCACTGGTGTTTTCAAGAATCCGGGCGTGGACACGATCGGAAACGTGGGCTTCAATACCTATCGCGGCCCCGGTTTCTTTAACGGTGACCTGGGTCTCAGCAAGACATTCACCATCTGGGAGAACGTGGCAACCAAATTCCGGATGGACGCCTTTAATGCGTTTAACCACATCAACCCCGGCAACCCGGGCGGCAACATTGAATCGGCCGGAACCATCACGGGCGAAGGCGCCGGCGGCGCACCTCGTCAACTGGAATTCTCGCTTCGCGTTCAGTTCTGAGCGGGAAGCAGTTTCCATTTCAAGGGGAGCTTCGGCTCCCCTTTTTATTGCTGCGAACGCTTACCGGCGAAGTTCTCTTACCCACGAGATGCTTGCAAGTAGACCGGAGTTCAATGGCCTGGGAGTCCCCGTTGCGATTTCAGATAGGGGGGCTTGCCAATTCCATGACTCTTGTAGTAGTAATTATGACATTTGTAGGAGATGAGGCTTTGTCTGATACCCGGCTTTCCAAACTCGAGTTCCAGATTATGGAGGCGCTGTGGGCCCGCGGCGAGCTTTCTATCCGCGAGATCCAGGAAACGTTCAAGGCAAAGCGCCTGCCCGCCTACACCACGATTCAAACCACCCTCTATCGCATGGAAGCCAAGGGCGTCGTGCACCGGACCAGGAAAGTGGGCAACTTCCACATCTTCGCTCCCGGCATTACGCGCGAATCGGCGCAGCGTGGAATCATCAACGACCTGCTGGCCTATTTCGGCGGAAAGACGCAGCCGGTGATGGCTCACCTGATTGAATCGGGAAAGCTCTCGCTCGACGACGTCAAGCAGGCGGAAAAAGAACTTCGCAAGTTATCCAAGTAGGGAGAAGCAGCGATGATGCCGGCACACCTCTCTTCGCAACTCGCAAATCACTTGTGGCAATCCACTGCTGTGGTTGCCGTCGCATGGATCCTGGCCTTTGCCCTCCGCAATAACCATGCGCGCACCCGCTACTGGATCTGGCTTGTTGCATCGCTCAAGTTTCTTTTGCCCTTTTCGCTGCTGGTCGCGTTGGGCGGTTTCCTGCAGTCTTCGGTTGAGGTCGAGATCGCGCAGCCACAACTCTCATCGGTCGTGCGGCAGGTGGCGCAGCCCTTCCCGTCCATCCAGGTGGTTGACACGGTGGCGGCGGAAGCGCCCGCACATCGCTTCGATTTTCTGCCCATGGCGCTGCTGATCCTGTGGGCCTTGGGCGCTCTTGTGGTTGGGCTTTCATGGGGTCGCGGCTGGCGGCAAACCCGGCGGGGTGTCCGCAATGCAACACCTCTGGAGATTCCGGCTGAGATCCCGGTTCTTGCGGCGTCGTCGCTGCACGAGCCCGGCGTCTTCGGGATTGTCCGCCCCGCGCTTCTTTTACCCGAAGGCATCGTGGATCGCCTCACCGCCGCGCAACTGGATGCGATCATCGCGCATGAAATGTGCCATGTGCGCCGGCGCGACAATCTGACGTTCGCGCTGCACATGCTCGTGCAGACCCTGTTCTGGTTCCATCCGCTGGTGTGGTTGGTCAAGGCTCGCCTGCTCGAAGAGCGCGAGCGCGCCTGCGATGAAGCTGTCATACAGGCTGGCAACGAGGCGCAGGTCTACGCGGAAGGCATTCTGAACGTCTGCAAGCTCTATGTTGAGGGGCCGGTTGCGTGCGTGTCGGGCGTGAGCGGGGGCGAACTAAAGAAGCGCATCGTCGGCATCATGACCAGGCGGGTGGCGCTTCGTCTCGATCTGGGGCGAAAGGCGCTGCTATGGGCGGCTGGGTCGCTGGCCGTCGCACTCCCGGTTGTTTTTGGTTTGGTGCACGTCGCGCAGACGCATGCTGCCCAGTCGCAGGCGTCCGACGTACCGCCCGGAATGCCGAAGTTCGAAGTGGCGACCATCAAACCGGTCAAAGGCGACAACGTGATGCTCGGTGGCATGCGGGCGCCGGATGGCAGCCTCCGCGGCAAGGGCCAGGGTGGACTAGTCGGGATTATGCTGACGCCCGACGGTATCAATATGACAGGCGTTCCAGTCCAGATGCTGCTTCGCCAGGCATTCGGTGTGGAGGACGACAGGATTATCGGCGCGCCGGGTTGGGTCAAGTCGGATCGATGGGACATGCAGGCGAAAGTTGCGCCCGAAGATGTGGATGCTTTTCGGAAGGTGCCGCGCGACGACCGATTCGCCATGCTTCTTCCTCTGCTCGAAGACCGTTTCCACCTGAAATACCACCACGAGATGCGGGAGCTGCCCTTGTATGAACTGGTGGTCGCCAAGGGCGGCCCGAAGCTCACCAAGTCGGCAGACAACGGGCCGCCGGAGCCACCGGACAACAAGGCTGGAGCGCCTCCCATGGCGCCGGGAGGTCCGGGTGGCGGACCCCCGCGCCGCAGAATGATGATGATGAGGCCGGGTGGGCTCGAATCCGAGGGCGTTCCTCTTGAACTCCTGGCGCATCAGTTGGCGTTCATCCTTGGGCACACCGTCCAGGACAAGACCGGCCTGACCGGGAACTATGACTTCAAGCTGCACTTCACTCCCGAGGATGCTTCGCCGATGGGTGCGGGAGCTGCCGATAACGGACAACCCGCTGAGGACGCGCCGCCGCTGTTTACGGCCCTTCAGGAGCAACTGGGCCTGAAACTCGAATCCACCAAGGCGAAGGTCGATGTCATCGTGATCGACCACATCGATCTGCCGACGCCGGATTGAGGTCGTGGGGCTGAGTCGAGTGAGCAGACGTCCGTCACAAGTCCGGGAACAATCCGGGGAAACGGAGCGTCTATATGGATGGCTCCCTTCGTTTTGTACGACCCGGACGCCGGTTCCCGGCGCCAGCCTCACTGAATCCGGCTGCAGGAAAGGACCCGCATGACCCGTGTTCTCCGCAACCTCTGCTCCTCGAATGCTTTTGCTCCCGGCCTCATCTCTCTCGTTGCTTTGCTTCTCGCTTGTTGCTTTGGCACACCGGCCGGGGCTAGTCAGGCGCCTCCCGCCTCGCCACAGGACATCACCGGCACCTGGCAGGGAACGCTGCACACCCCGGGCGGAGACCTTCGCACCGTGCTTAAAGTTGCGAATGACGACAAAGGCGCTCTGACCGTGACGCTTTACAGCATCGATCAGGGCGGCCAGGGGATCAAGGCAACTTCCGCCAGCTTTCAGGACTTGGTGCTGAAATACGGCATTCAATTCATCGACGGCAGTTACGAAGGCAAAATGTCGCCGGATGGCAAATCCATCACCGGCACCTGGAAGCAGGGCGACAGCTCCACGCCTTTGCTGCTTGAACGCGCCACACCCGCAACGGCCTGGGCCATTCCCGAACCGCCTAAGCGGCTGCCTCCCATGCCCGCTGACGCGCATCCGTCGTTTGAAGTGGCGACCATCAAGCCGAGCAACCCGGATCAACCCGGGAAAGCGTTTCGCTGGCAAGTGGATCGGTTCACGACGCTCAATACGACTCTTGGTGAGCTGATCGGCTTCGCCTACGATGTGCAGTCGAAACAGGTGATCGGCGGTCCGCAGTGGATGGACTCGAAGAAGTATGACCTCGAATGCAAACCGGATATTGCGGGAACGCCCAGCCGCGATCAAGTACGCGAAATGTTGCAGAAGCTCCTGGCCGATCGCTTCCAGCTCAAGTTTCACAAGGAGAAGCAGGACCTCTCCGCCTACGTCCTCACGGTGAGTAAAGCCGGCCCCAAGATGACGAAGGACACGAACGATCCGAATGGTCTGCCAGGCCTGTTCTTCCGGCAACTGGGCTTTCTCACCGTACGCAATGCAACTATGGGCGATTTTGCGCACCTGATGCAGTCTGCGGTGCTCGATCGTCCGGTAGTTGACCAGACAAACCTCGACGGCAAATGGGACTTTGTGTTGAAGTGGACGCCTGACGAGTCGCAATTTGGCGGAATGGGCATCAAGGTGCCTCCGCCTACCGATGCGGCCGATGCGCCTCCGCCCCTGTTTACGGCCATCCAGGAGCAGATCGGCCTCAAACTTGATTCCGGCAAAGCGCCGGTCGACGTCCTGGTGCTCGATCACGTTGAGGAGCCTTCGGCGAATTAGCGGATGAGGATCTCCCCCCCACGGCTTCGGTTGCGCAGGCTGCTGATCTTGCTCGTCATCGGCGCTGCCGTGTTGACGGCCCGCGCATCGGATTATCATGGCCAGGTTTTCTTCCGCGGCGCACCGGTCCCGGGCGCGACGGTCACTCTCGTGCAGGGATTGGAGAAGCTTGAAACCGTCACTGACCGGCAGGGCGTCTACGATTTCCCCAAGATTGCCGACGGCACGTGGAATGTCGAAATCGAAATGAGCGGCTTTGAGCCGCTCGACGCCACGGTAACGGTTTCGCCGACCACGCCGCAGGGTTCCTTCGAATTGAAGCTGCTCGACCTCGCCAAGCTGCTCTCGCAGTCGCAGGTAGCTGCGCCGGAGCCGAAGTCGCCGCTGCTGGTCGCCCCGAATCTACCCGCCCCGCCTGCCGCGCAGGAGGCTCCCAAAGCGCCGGAAGCAAGCTCCACGCCGCCCATGCCGGCCGAGGAAGCCAACGACAACTCCGCCGACGGATTCCTCATTAACGGCAGCGAGAACAATGCGTCGACTTCGCCGTTCAGCCTTGCGCCTGGGTTTGGCAACCGGCGGCCGGGCAGCAGAGGGCTCTACAATGGCGGACTTGGCGCGATCATTGACAACTCCGCGTTCGATGCGCGGCCCTTTTCCATCACCGGCCAGCAGCTTCCGAAAGATGCGTACAGTCAGTTCACGGGGTTGTTCACCCTCGGCGGCCCGTTGAGAATTCCGCACGTGCTCAATCGCGGGCCCAACTTCTTTGTTGCCTACCAGTGGACGCGATCGAACGATGCTTCGACGTTTTCCGGTTTGGTTCCCACCGGAGCCGAACGCGGCGGCGACCTGTCGGGGTTGCTGAATCCCCAGGGCCAGCCGGTCACCATCTACAACCCGGCCACCGGTGTGCCGTTCACCGGGCCTCTTCCGGTGAGCCCGCAGGCCGCGGCCCTGCTGGCTCTCTATCCGTTGCCGAACGTGGCGGGCAACTCGGTTTACAACTATGAGACCGAAGTGCTGAACGCCACCCACATCGATGCGCTGCAATCGCGGCTCAATCGGCAGATTGGCCGCAGGGACGACGTGTACGGCGCATTCGGTTTCAGAAGCTCGCGCGGCGGCAACACCAACCTCTTCAATTTTCTCGATGCCACCGACACTCTGGGCATCGACACCAGCATCAACTGGGAGCACCGCTACCCGCGCCAGACGTTCGTCGTGCTCGGATATCGCTTCACGCGTTTCCGGACGCTGCTGCGCCCGCAGTTTGACAATCGGGAAAACATCTCGGGCGAGGCCGGCATCACCGGCAACGATCAGGACCCATCGGACTGGGGACCGCCGGGACTGACGTTCTCGAGCGGCTTCACCGGACTCTCAGACGCGATCAGCGAGTTCAATCGCAATCGAACCGATGCCTTCTCAGTGAAAGTCACGCACATGTTCCGTCGGCACGATTTTGAGTTTGGCGGCGACTTTCGCAAGCAGGAGTTCAACGAATACATGCAGCAGAATCCGCGTGGCGGCTTCACGTTTACCGGTGCTGCGACCGCGGCGCCCGGCGGGTCGGGCTCGACCACAGGATCGGACCTTGCGGACTATCTGCTGGGGATTCCGGATGCCAGCGCAGTCGCGTTCGGCAACGCCGACAAGTATTTTCGCCAGCCTGTTTACGACGCCTTTTTCAATGACGACTGGCGTTTGCGTCCGGAACTGACCATCAATGCAGGCATCCGTTGGGACTACGGCGCGCCGATGACGGAACTGTACGGACGGCTGGTGAACCTGGACATCGCGCAGGGCTTCTCTGCAGTCGCTCCTGTTCTTGCCGGCAGCCCGGTAGGGCCATTGACGGGAACGAAGTATCCAAGTTCGCTGGTGCGGCCGGACTATCTTGGGCTTGAGCCGCGGGTCGCCATCGCATGGCGGCCGATTCCGGCCTCGACGCTGGTGGTGCGCGCCGGTTATGGAGTCTACGATGATACGTCAGTCTATCTCTACGCAATGCAGAGCATGGCGCAGCAGGCGCCGCTGTCCACCAGCCTGAGCGTGTCGAACAGCGCGGCGTGCGCTCTCACCCTGGCCAACGGATTCCGCAACTGCGGCGGAACAACACCCGACACATTCGCGATCGATCCGAATTTCCGCGTAGGCTATGCGCAGGATTGGCAGCTTTCAGTGCAGCGCGACCTTCCCGGCGCCATGGTCATCACGGCGACCTACCTGGGGATCAAAGGCACGCGCGGGATGCAGCAGGTTCTACCCAACACCTATCCGATCGGTGCTGCGAATCCCTGCCCATCGTGCCCCATCGGGTTTGTCTATGAGACATCGAATGGCAACTCGACACGCGAAGCCGGGCACGTCCAGCTGCGCCGGCGGCTACGCAGCGGGCTCGCGGCATCGCTGGACTATACCTATGCCAAAGCCATGGATGACGACGCACAGGTCGGTGCGCAAGGCCACACGGCGGCAAGCTCATCCACCAGCCCAACCGGGGTCTTCGAGCCCGGCACGCCGGCAGCCGCGCCTGTGGTTGCGCAGAACTGGCTCGACCCGCCTGCCGAGCGGGGGCTCTCTGATTTCGACCAGCGGCACCTGCTCAAAGCCGAGTTGCAGTACACCACCGGCATGGGACTGGGCGGCGAAACCCTGCTGAACGGATGGAAGGGCACGCTCTTCAAGGAATGGACCGGGATGACTGAGATTTCCTACGGGAGCGGTCTGCCCCAAACGCCTGTATATCTCGCCAATGTTCCCGGAACCGGATTCACAAACACCATCCGCCCCGACTTGACGGGCGCATCCGTCACCGAGGCCCCGCAGGGCTTCTTCCTGAACGATGCAGCCTATACGGCCCCGGCTTCCGGACAATGGGGCACGGCGCGCCGCAATTCGATCACCGGGCCGGCGCAGTTCAGCCTCGATGCTTCGCTCGCGCGCACGTTCCGGCTGCGTTCGCGTTTCAATCTCGACACGCGGGTAGATTCCACTAACCTGCTCAACCACGCGAGCTACACGACCTGGAACACAGTGGTGAATAGCGCAACCTTTGGGTTGCCTTCTTCTGCAAACGCAATGCGCAGTTTGCAGATCACCACCCGGTTGAGGTTTTGAATGATGCACCGTTTCGCAGCCGCGCTTTTCCTCATCGGTGCAGCAGCCGGCCTGCACGCCCAGACCGTAGGCGGCAACGCAAGCGAGGGCCAGCAGCCGAACTTCACGCTCAAGCTGAACTCGCAGCTGGTGGTCGAAACCGTTGTGGTGAAGGACAAGCAGGGGAATTTCGTCCAGGGCCTGACCGCCAAAAACTTCCAGGTTACCGAGGACGGCGTGCCGCAGACGGTGCGCATCTGCGAGCACCAGCAGCTGGCAAGCCCCGATCATCCCATGCCCGTGAGGCCAGCCGACGACGAGGACATCACCATCTATCGAAAGCTGGACCGCACGCAGCTCACGCCGGAAACCGATTCGTCGACCAGGTACAAGGATCACCGGCTGCTGGCCCTCTACTTCGACATGTCGGCCATGCCCCCGGACGACCAATTCCGGGCGCTGGCAGCGGCCGAAAAATTCGTGCGCACCCAGATGACGCCCTCCGACCTGGTCGCAATCCTGCGCTTCGAGGGCGGTTCGGTTGATATCCTGCAGGACTTCACCGACAATCGCGACCGGATCCTCAGCATCCTGCAAACCATGATCGTGGGGGAAGGCCAGGGCAACGTCGACTCGATCGAGGATGCCAGCAGCGCCGACACGGGCGCAGCCTTTGGCCAGGATGACAGCGAATTCAACGTCTTCAACACCGACCGGCAACTCTCGGCCCTTGAAACGGCTGCCAAGATGCTCGGTCAGATGAGCGAAAAGAAATCGCTCATCTATTTTGCCAGCGGCTTGCGGCTCAACGGCGTCGACAACCAGGCGCAGCTGCATGCCACCATCGACGCGGCCATTCGCGCCGGCGTGTCGTTCTGGCCAATCGATGCGCGCGGGCTGGTCGCGACCGCGCCGCTGGGCGATGCTACCCAGAGCTCGCCGGGCAATGTCGGCATGTATTCGGGAACCGCGGCTCAGGCCGTCACCGATCAGTTCCAAATCTCGCAGGACACCATGTATTCACTCGCCGCCGATACGGGCGGCAAGGCGCTCTTCGACAACAACGACTTGACACGCGGCATCGTGCAGGCGCAACGCGCGGTTGAGGACTACTACATCGTCGGCTACTACACCACCAACGATGCGCAGAACGGACACTTCCGGCGGGTGAAGATCACGCTCGATCCCGCGCAGGATGCGAGCCTCGACTACCGGCAGGGCTACTACGCGAATAAGACATTCGACCGCTTCAACACCGCCGACAAAGAGCGGCAGCTTGAAGACGCTTTGATGCTGGGCGATCCCATTACCGACCTGACCGTCGCCATGGAAATCGATTACTTCCAGCTGAATCGTGCCGAGTACTACGTGCCGATCATCGTCAAGATTCCTGGCCGAGAACTGGCGCTGGCCAAAAAGTTCGGCGCTGAGCACACGCTGATCGATTTCGTCTGCGAGATCAAAGACGAAATTGGCGGAATCACCGTAACCAATGTGCGCGACTACGTGGACGTGAAGCTGAGTGACGCCACCGCGCAGGAACTGGCCAAGCGGCCGGTGGAATACGACACCGGATTCACGCTGCTGCCGGGCAAATACTTGATCAAGTTTCTTGCCCGTGACGACGAAACCGGGCGTATTGGCACCTATCAAACGGAGTTCGTGATTCCGAATCTGAACAAGGAGCTCACCAGGCTTCCCATCAGCTCAGTGGTGTTGAGCAGCCAGAGGGTGAATCTGAAAGACGCCATCTACAACACCACCAAGGGCAAGCAGGAAGCAAAGGATGTAGCGAGCAACCCATTGGTTGCGGATGGCGTGAAACTGATTCCCAGCGTGACGCGGGTCTTCAATACGGGCCGCGACATGTATGTCTACTTGCAGGCGTATGAGGGCGGACCCGCTGGTTGCTTTTGTCACCCTCTATCGCGACCAGAAGAAGGCATTCGAATCGAAGCCCGAGGCGGTCACGCCCGACGCAAGCAGCAGGCTTGGCGTGGCGCCGCTGCATTTTGATATCGGGCTTGCACATCTGGCTCCCGGCGAATATCAGTGTCAAATCACGGTGCTCGATCCATCGGGCCATCGCGCGGCATTCTGGGTAAATCCGATCAAGCTCGTGAAGTGAATCTCGATCAGGAGATGCCTGCGCCGCGCAATGCCAGCCGGGCTGCATGATATCCGCACATGCCGTGCACACCTCCGCCGGGTGGCGTGGACGCGGAGCAGAGATAGAGACCAGGCGTGCCCGTCGCGTAGCTGCGCAGGCTGGGCCGGGCCAGGAACTGTCGCCCCGTGAAGGCGCCGCCGCTGATGTCGCCGCCAACAAGGTTCTCGTCCATTGCTTCGAGCGCCGCCGGCGAGGAGATATGGCGGGCGAGAATGCAATCGCGAAACCCGGGAGCAAAGCGCTCGATTTGGGCTTCGATGCGCTCGGTCATGTCGACTGCCGATCCATTTGGTACGTGGCAGTAAGCCCAGAGCACATGCTTGCCGGCAGGCGCGCGGCTCGGGTCGAAGAGCGAAGGCTGCGCGGCAAGGACAAAGGGACGATCAGCGATCTGGCCGTGCGTGACTGCGTCTTCAGATGCGGCAATCTCTTCGAGCGTGCCGCCCAGATGCAGACTGATGGCCCGCCGGCACTCGTGAGCGCGCCATGGCACGGGGGCCGAGAGGGCGAAATCGATCTTGAATGTGCCGGGCCCCGGTTCGAATCGCTGCAATCTCCGGCGATAGCTGGCAGACAAGCGGTCGGCGGCCAGGTCGAGCAACTGGCGCGGCGAAATGTCGCAGAGGAGTAGCGCGTGATCGGCTGCGAGATCGCGGAATCCATGCGCGTCGATGCGGCGCGCTGTGTGCAGCTTGCCGCCCAGTTTTTCGAGATGGGCAATGAGGGTTTGCGAAATGGCCTGGGAACCGCTTCGCGGAATGGGCCAGCCGACGGCGTGCGCGGCCGCTCCCAGAACAATGCCGAAGGCGGAGCTGAGTGGCTCATCGAATCCAAGAAAAGAGTGCGCGGCGAGGCCGGCAAACAGGGCACGGGCACCAGCTCCGCTGAAGCGGTTGCGCGCGACCCGGTTCGCCGGCTGCATCGCTACCCACGCAAAATGAGCCATCAGAAACGGATGATGAGGGATGCGCAGGGCAGGTCCCAGTCCGTCGTGCGCAAAGGCATCCCAATGGTCGACGAGAGGTTGTATCAGCTGGCGCCAGGCGCGGCCATCCACACCCAGCGCGCGTTCGGCATCATCGAGCCTGCGTTCGAGGATTACCGCGGTTCCATCGTCGAGGGGATGCGCAAGCGGCGTGTCGCCATGGATCCAATGCAGACCGTACGCGGCGAGCGGTAGCGAGCGGAAGAATGGGGATCCGACCGCCATCGGATGCACGGCTGAACCAAAGTCGTGCAAAAAACCAGGCAGAGTGAGAGGAAGTGTGCGCGCCGCACCGCCCGGCTCGGCTTGCGCTTCGAAAACCTCCGTCTCAAGACCGGCCTGCGCGAGCACGATGGCAGCGGCAAGGCCGTTGGGGCCTGAACCGATCACGCAGGCGCGCTTCATCTCGTCACCCAGTCAGTCATGTTCCGGCAGTTCCTCGGGCCACTCGACCACTGCGAATTTCCCTTCGGAGGTCACGGTAAGCTCGGGCGCGTACAGTCCCAGCAGTTCACGCCGCCACCAGTTGCCGGTGCGGCGCTTTTCATCTGTCGAAGTGAACCAGTACTGCCAAAGCACGGCGCGCACAAAACGCGGCGGCGCATTCGGAAACGGATTGCCGCGGAACAGTCCCAGCACGTCCTTGTCATTCATGAGCAGCCGTTCCTCGGTAAGCGGGACGATGTTGCTCTGCCGCCAATCGCCCAGCGATGCGAACCAGAGGTTCCAGTCGAAACGCGGCTGATAAGGGGCATAGATGCCGGGCGGCTCATTGAGCGCCTGCGGCTTGTAGCGGAATGGGTAGGGCGTCCAATTTGTGCCGTCGTTCGAGCCTTGGAACTCGATCTCGTAGCGGCCCCGCGTCATCACGGCGAAGAGCCCGTATTGGTTGGCGATACGAAATGGCTCGAGCAGCGCGATCGGCGTGGTGGGAAGCGGAATGCTGCGAATCGGAAGCCGGATCATCTCGGCGGTCGTGTCGTAGGCAATCCACGTCAGCAGAACTGCCAAAAACGCAAGGCGGATGGCGCTCCAATGGCCGGCGAGGCGAGATCGTAGCGACTTGCGAGTTTCGAACTCCGCTTCGCTAGCCGCCGGCTCCGGGGCAGAGGGCGCGGCATCGCTGCCTGCGTTCGAGAGGATCGAAAGTGCCTCGTCCGTTTGCTGCGCAGCCTCCGGAACCTCGGCCTCCATAGGCGGGCTGAATCGTCTCGGCAGCAGCCACAGCAGCGAGCGGTCGTCGAGCAGTAAAATGCCGAGCGAAAGTACGAGGTAATTCAGGAACGTGTAGTTGGCGGTTAGAATCACGCCGATTTCCCACGGCGTAACAATGAAGAAGCAAATAATGCGCACGCGCCGCGGGAAAAAGAGCATGAGCACGATACCCAGTTCCATCACCAGGGTGCCGGCGGCCGTGGCGACGTGAAACCAGTGCGGAAGGTGCTGCGCGTACCAGCCGATCCAGGTGGGCAGTGGGCCGTTCTGGTAGTACTCGTCCATCGCGGTGAGGTTGCGCCATTCGGTGTCCCCGCTCAGCAGCTTGACCATGCCCGACTCGAAGTAGATGCGGAACCACTCCCATTGCAGCAGGAAGAGGCTGGCGCGCGAAGGAGGCGTCGCCGCACCCCAACCCGGCAGCAAACCGGCCGGCGTAAAGAACAAGGCAATGAATCCGGCCTCGAGCAGCATGCCGTCGGACTGATACATCGAGAAGTCGCCCGAGGAGGCGACGAAGGCGAGAAAGCACAGCCAGCAAATGAAGAAGCAAAGGCGCGGCCATAAGTTGAAAAAGGCCACAATCGACGCTGCAAGGCCGATCCACGTCGCCGTCATGAGGGCCTGCGAAGATGCCGAGATCCAGAAGAGCGACGGCGCGTACCAGTAGCGCTGGAGGCCCGATACGGCATGCGCGATGGCGCCCAGGTACTCGCGTGCGGGCAATACGCCTTCAGGTCCGATGAGGCCCTTGATTTGAAACAGCAGGGAGAAGAACGCCGAGAAGTAGATGAGCGCCAGCGCGCGAAGAAAGATCCAGCGCGGCGCCAGCCGCCCGCGCAGGCCGTAACGCGGGTCGAAGAGGCGACGAATGAAGCTGGCAGGGCTGCGCAGCGCCATGCGTGCATCATAGTCGCTCGGCGCCCAATACGTTTGCGTCGTGCCCGTTCCGAAAGAGACGGGCGCTGTCTCGCGGCATGCCTCTCTGCGAAAATGGAATCGGATGCTTTCGCTGCAAAACGCCGGCAAACGGTTTGGCCCCCGGGTCCTCTTTCTTGAGGCCAGCTGGCTCATTCGATCCCGGGAAAAAACCGCGCTGGTAGGCGCCAACGGCACGGGAAAAACCACGCTGATGAAGGTGTTGGCCGGGCTGGAGCCGCTGGACTACGGCACCATGCAGCAGACGCGCGGCATGAGCATTGGCTACCTTCCTCAGGAAGGTCTGCAGCTCGCGGGGCGGACGGTTTTCGAGGAATGCCTGACAGTGTTCGATGAGATCCGCGACATGGACCGCGAAATCGAAGTGCTCAGCGGACAGCTCGCCGAGCTGGACCACGCCAGTGCGGAATACGAAGCGGCTGCCGAGCGTTTCTCGATGTTGCAGGACCGGTTCCATGCGCTGGATGGATATGCGCTCGACGCTCAGGTGGGGTCGGTGCTGACCGGCCTTGGCTTCGGCAAAGAAGACTGGACGCGAACAACGGACGAGTTCAGCGGCGGCTGGCAGATGCGGATTGCGTTGGCGAAGCTGCTGTTGGCGCGGCCAAACCTGCTCCTGCTCGATGAGCCAACCAACCATCTCGATCTTGAAAGCCGCAACTGGCTCGAGGATTATCTCCGCAACTATCCGTTTGGCTACATCCTGATCTCGCACGACCGCTATTTTCTCGACGTCACGATCGACCGTACGGTCGAGATCTGGAACAAGCGCCTCACCATCTACCAGGGCAACTACACCAGGTATCTTTCGCTGAAGGATGAGCGCCGCGCGCAGCTGCTGGCGGCGTACAAGAATCAGCGCGACCAGATCGAGCACCTCGAAGCATTCATCAACCGCTTCCGCTATCAGGCCACGAAAGCGAAACAGGTGCAGAGCCGCATCAAGGAACTCGAAAAGATCGAGCGCATCGAGATTCCTGAGGACGAGCCGGTCATTCATTTCAAGTTTCCGCAGCCGGCTCCGTCGGGACGCACGGTGGTGGAAGCGGAAGGGCTGGGAAAGAGCTACGGGGAGAAGCGCGTCTTCGGCGACGCACGATTCTCGATCGAGCGGGGTGATCGCGTTGCGCTGGTGGGTGTGAATGGAGCCGGCAAATCGACGCTCATCCGTCTGCTGACCGGTGTGGAGTCGCCGACCGAGGGGTCCGTGCGCCTGGGCCACAACGTGGTGAGCGAATACTTTGCCCAGGATCAATACAAGGTGCTCGATCCCGACGCGCGCATGCTCGACGACATCAGCCGCGCGGCACTGAAGGTTCCCGAGAGCGAGCTGCGGTCGCTGCTGGGATGCTTTCTGTTCTCGGGCGACGACGTGTTCAAGAAACTTGGCGTGCTGTCGGGCGGCGAGCGCAACCGGTTCGCACTGGCGCGGATTCTCGTGTCGCCATCGAATTTCCTGCTGCTCGATGAGCCCACCAATCATCTCGACATGCGGGCCAAGGATGTGCTGCTCGACGCGATCGCGGCCTTCAGCGGCACGGTCGTGTTTGTATCGCACGATCGCTACTTCATTGACCGCCTGGCCACCCGCGTGCTCGAAGTGGAAAACGGTGTAATCGCGATGTACGAAGGTGGATACGAAGATTACCTGAGAAAGAAGGCTGAGCTGGCGGCTCAAGTGACAGCCGTTGAGGTTTCTTCCGGCCTCGGAGCTTCGCCCCCGGTCTCGGAATCGAGACCTTCACCCCGCGAACGTGGGGCTGTTCGTATCGACGCCGAACCTGGGACAACCGGTTCTGTCGCGCCCTGGGCTCAACAGGGTTCGTCCGGCGCCACGATCGTCATTGAAGGGGGATTCGATGGACCGAACGAATCGAAGGCCGCGTCGGTGTCGAAGGAGCGTCCAAGACGGCTGAATCCCATCAAGCAAAAGCAGATCAAAGAGAGGTGCGCCTTTCTCGAAGAAGAGGTGCCGCGGGTCGAATCGTCCATCGCGCATACTGAAGAACAGCTGGCCGTGTATGTTTCGGCTGCGGAGACACAACGGCTGACGGAATTAGCCGCGGAACTGCGAGGACAGCTGGTCGCGCTGACAGCCGAATGGGAAGAGCTGATGCTGCAACTCGACGGCAGCTAGCTTCGCCGGGCCTATGTTCCGGTAACCAGGCTGACGACCTTCATGCCGATGTCTTCCGCGTCGAATCGGCGCGCGCCGTCTTCCGACGGGTTCACCCACTGGAGCTTGCTTTCAAGAACAACGCTCTCGAGACGAAGGACCTTCTGGTCTTTCTCTGAAATCGTGATGGCGCCGCCCAGCAGGCTGGTGAATTCAACCCTGAGTTCTTTTCTCTTTTTGCCGATGGCGCACCGGACGAAGACCCGGTCCTTGGTGTCTTCCTCATAGAACAGAGCCTCCGACGGCAGCCCCTGATTGATGAGCGGAA
>Ga0335072_10007166_pt1 | contig 16270 bp, 12 predicted proteins | sample Lox_Sample_21_FD_206725 | JGI IMG/M metagenome (GOLD analysis project Ga0335072, IMG submission 206725) | Soil microbial communities from Loxahatchee National Wildlife Refuge, Florida, United States - Lox_Sample_2.1 | ecosystem: Environmental > Terrestrial > Soil > Wetlands | place: USA...
TCTCTACTAGTCCGCTGCGCAGGTAGTAGTAGCCGCCGACGATCTTAAGGCCACTGGTGTTGATAAGCTCGCGCAGCAACGGGTCTCGCTTGAGCCTTTGCACCGTCAGCCGGGTCTGGGCGCGGGTCATGTTGTCGATCAGGCAGCCGGGCTGCGGCTTAGCCACGTAGTAGGCGGGCTTGAGCGCATCCACGACGGCCTGGATATGACCTGGCGCGCGGCACCCACTCTCGATGACCTCAATCGCCGCGGCTATGGCGCCGCACTGCTGGTGGCCGAGCACGAACATGAGCCGCGCGGAGCAATAGTTGTACGGCCCGAATTCTATGCTCCCCAGGACAACGCCCTCGTCCAGGGCCTGCGCGCCGGTCCGGATCGTGAACATGTCGCCGATTCCGCGGTCGAACACGATCTCCGGCGGAACCCGCGAGTCTACGCACGAGAACACGGTCGCGAACGGGTCCTGACGGCGGGCGACGTGCCAGCGCCACGGGATGGACTGATGCGGGTGCCGTGGCCTTCCGCGCGACCAGCGCCGGTTGCCTTCCATGAGCAGCCGCAGCGCCTCCTCGGGACCAGGCGTGCCCAGGTACTCCTGCTCATCACTGGCCGCCAGTGCGCGGCCCGCTCCCGCGTCGGTCAGGCCGGCCGCCGCTAGGGCGGCAGTTGCGGCGATCCCGGCGAGCTTGCGCCGCCCCATGGCCGGCGTTTCCGGCGTTTCGGCATCCATCTGCTTCCCCCACCCGTCACGGAAGGCCGCCAAGTTCGACCTTGACTACTCTGAGTAATCTAACAGAAGCAATCAGTCTCCGGTTGTCTGCCTGCCGCCGGGTGTGGTTAGGTTGAGCCGTGCCCATCGAGACCCGCCTTGCTCCTGGTTGCCGCCCGCGCGGCTGCCGGGCGCCCGCGCGGCGTGCGCTCGGACGTAGGGTGCGGTACGTGATCGGCTCAGAGGCTGGTCAGGTTGACGGGATGCGATGGCTCAGCCTGCCGCGCATCGTGCCGGGCAGCTGAGGGAGAGTCTCCTTCCACCCCCCTGGCCACCGATGCGCGTGCTCGTGACTTCCCCACCGGCCACGAGAGCCGGGCACGTCCTGGCTTAGGAGCACGTCTGCCATGAGCAGTGATTTCTTCATTCCGGCTTCGCCGGGCCAAAATCCCACTGCCGAGGGTTATTTCGGCGCGTTCGGCGGCAAGTTCATTCCTGAGGCGCTGGTCCCCGCGGTAGACGAGGTCGCCGCCGAGTACGAGAAGGCCAAGGCGGATCCGGCGTTCGCCGCGGAGCTCACCGAGTTGCTCGGGCACTATGCCGGGCGGCCAAGCGAGCTCACCGAGGTACCCCGATTCGCGGAGCACGCAGGCGGGGCGCGGGTGTTCCTCAAGCGCGAGGATCTCAACCACACCGGCTCACACAAGATCAACAACGTGCTCGGGCAGGCCCTGCTGACCAGGCGGATGGGCAAGCCACGCGTCATCGCGGAGACCGGCGCGGGCCAGCACGGCGTGGCCACTGCGACCGCGTGCGCGCTGTTCGGCCTGGAATGCACCGTCTACATGGGCGAAGTCGACATCCGGCGGCAGGCGCTGAACGTGGCGCGGATGAAGATACTCGGTGCCGAGGTCGTTCCGGTCACGTCCGGCTCCCGCACCCTCAAGGACGCCATCAACGAGACGTTCCGCGACTGGGTCGCCAACGTCGAGAGCACGCACTACATCTTCGGGACCGTCGCTGGTCCGCATCCTTTCCCGGCCATGATCCGCGACTTCCAGCGGGTCATCGGCGTGGAGGCCCGCCGCCAGATCCTCGAGCGCGCCGGGCGGCTGCCGGATGCGGCGATCGCCTGCGTGGGAGGCGGGTCAAACGCGATCGGGCTGTTCCATGCCTTTCTGCCGGACCGGGAAGTGCGCCTCATCGGCTGTGAGGCCGCCGGACATGGGGTGGAGACCGGGCGGCACGCCGCGTCGCTGTCCGCGGGCGAGCCTGGCGTCCTGCACGGCTCCCGTTCCTACCTGCTGCAGGACGAGGAGGGCCAGACCGTCGAGACCTGCTCGATCTCGGCCGGACTCGACTATCCCGGTGTCGGTCCCGAGCATGCCTACCTGCACGAGACCGGCCGCTGCGAGTACCGGCCCGTCACCGACGACGCCGCGATGCGCGCGTTCTGGCTGCTCGGGTCGACCGCGGGGATCATCCCGGCGATCGAGAGCGCCCACGCGCTGGCCGGTGCCCTCGATGTCGGAACCGATCTCGGCCCCGACGGGCTGATCCTGGTGAGCCTGTCCGGCCGGGGCGACAAGGACATGGACACGGCCCTCCGTTATTTCGCTGCGGAGGTCTCGAAGTGAGCGGGCAGGCCCAGCTGCTGGCCGGCACCCTGGCCCAGGCGAGGCACGAGAACCGGGCCGCGCTCATCACCTACCTTCCGGCCGGCTTCCCGACGGTCGAGGGCGGCATCGCCGCGATCCAGGCCACCCTGAACAGCGGGGCCGACATCGTCGAAGTCGGCCTGCCGTACAGCGATCCGGTGCTTGACGGCCCGGTGATCCAGACCGCCGACGAGATCGCCCGGCGCGGCGGCGTCCGCATCGGCGACGCCATCCGCACCGTGCGCGAGGCCCACCACGCGACGGGCAAGCCGGTCCTGGTGATGCCGTACTGGAATCCCGTCGCCCGCTACGGCATCGAGCGCTTCGCGCGCGAGCTGGCCGAAGCCGGCGGGGCGGGCTGCATCCTGCCCGACTTGCCCGTGCAGGAGTCCGCGCCGTGGCGCCAGCAGGCGGCCAGGTACGGGCTCGCCACGGTCTTCGTCGTGGCGCCGAGCAGCACCGACGAGCGACTGCGGGAGATCACCGCGGCCAGCTCGGGATTCGTCTACGCCTCCTCGCTGATGGGGGTCACCGGCATCCGCCCATCGGTCAGTGACACCGCGGGCTCCCTGGTGCGACGCCTCAAGGCGATCACCGACCTTCCCGTCTGCGTCGGCATCGGCATCTCCACCCCCGCTCAGGCCGCCCAGGTGGCCGGTGCCGCCGACGGCGTGATCGTCGGCTCCGCCCTGGTCAAGGCACTCCTCGACGCGCCCGGCCCGGCCGCGGGGCTGACCGCCATCGAGAAGCTGACCGCTGAGCTCGCCGGAGCCGTCCGTGGCCGACGGGCAATTCCGCAACCATGAGGGCATAACGGGACGGCCCACGGCCGAGAACATTGCCGCGCCGTGGCTGACTTGCGAAAGCGAGACCGAGTTCACCCTCGTGACCTGCATGGCTGGCATCCAGCGGGGCAGCATGATCGCATGGCGCTTTCCAGTCAGGCCGTGGAGTCGCTGCGGTCCGCGATCGCCGGCGATGTGCTCCTGCCCGGCGAGAGCGGCTACGACGAGGCCCGCCGTCCGTGGAACCTCGCCGTCGACGAGCGGCCTGCGCTGGCTGTCACGGTCAGGTCGGCGGCCGACGTGGTCGAGGCCGTGCGGTTCGCCCGTGCCCAGGGGATGCGGATCGCGCCCCAGGGTAGCGGTCACGGGGCGGCCCCGCTGCAGTCGCTTGAAGGCGCGATGCTGATCAGGACGCTGGCGATGCGGCAGGTAGCGATCGACCCGGCCGCCCGGACCGCGCGCGTCGAGGCCGGCGCGCTGTGGCGGGACGTGACTGTCCCGGCCGCGGCGCACGGCCTGGCCGCGCTGGCTGGGACCGCCCCAACGGTGGGGGTCGTCGGTTACACGCTCGGTGGTGGTCTCGGCTGGCTGGCGCGGCGCTTCGGGCTGGCCGCCAACAGCGTGACCGCGGCGGACATCGTCACCCCGGACGGGCGCCTGGTGCACGCGGACAGCGACCATGAGCCGGACCTGCTCTGGACCGTCCGCGGTGGCGGCGGGGGCGTCGGCGTGGTCACCGCCCTGGAATTCACGCTGTACCCGGTGCGCGAGATCTACGCGGGAACGCTCTTCTTCCCGATCCAGCGCAGCGCGCAGATCCTGGCCGCCTGGCGCGAGTGGACTGACACGCTGCCCGACGCGGTCACCTCCCAGGGGCGCATCCTGCGGGTGCCTTCACTTCCTTCGGTTCCCGAGCAGTTGCGGGGCCGCGACTTCGTCACGGTCGAGGCCGCGTGTATCGGCGACGCCACGGCCGGCGCGGAGCTGATCAAGCCGCTGCGGCAGCTCGGCCCGGAAATCGACACGCTCGCGATCATCCCGGCGCCTGAGCTTGAGCGGCTGCACATGGATCCGGAGGATCCAGTGCCCTTCGACGGCGACGGTGCCTTGCTGACCGACTTCCCGGCCGCGGCCATCGATGCCCTGGTGTCCCTGGCCGGCCCGGACTCCGGCACGTCGCTGGAGAACATCGAGATCCGTCAGCTTGGCGGCCGGCTCGCCCTGGCCGACTCCGGTGGCGGACCTCAGGCCAAGATGACGGCCGGATTCCTGATCTTCAGCAACGGCATCGCCCCGACACCAGACCGCGCCAGCGCGGTGCGGGCGGACGCGCGTGCCCTGAACGACGCCCTGGCCAGCTGGCGCGCCGAGCACGACGAGTTCAACCTGCGGCAACCACCCGTCCCGGCCAGCTGCGTCCTGTCCCCCGCCTCGTTCCGCCGTCTGCAGGAGATCAAGGCGAAGTACGATCCGGAGGAAGCGATCATCTCGGCCCACCCAGCCTGGCCGGCCCAGATCCACTAGCTGGTCCCACCACGAGAAGAGCCCGCCTGCTGGCTGCAGGCGGGCTTTCTCATGGTTGTTCGTTAGCGCAGCGCGCTAGCGGATTACGGAGCGGTGTGCTGCACCCAGGTCGTGCCGTTGTAGAAGGCGGAGGTGGCCGGGCCCTGCTCCGACTTCCACGGGCCCTGGGTGCCGGTGGCGGCGCAGTAGGTGGTGCTCGTGCAGTCGATCCCGGAGAGCTCGCTGCCGATGTTGGTTCCCGGGTTGATCAGCGTCGTGGTCCAGGTGGTCCCGTTCCACACGGAGACGTCGCCCTCGCCCATGTTGGGAGTGTCGTACGCCCCGACCCCGCCGTCAGCCATGCAGAAGGTCGCGGACAGGCAGTCCACCCCGATCAGCTCGCTGTTCTTGCCGGACGGAGGAATGCTCTCCACCGTCCAGGTCCCGTTGGCAAGCGTCTCGGCGAACGCGGTGTTGGACTGAACCGCGGTCTCGGCGGAGTTCAGCTCGGCCGCCGTGCCGACGATGGCACAGCTCGTCAGGGACGAGCAGGAGACATCGCTGACCTCGTCAAGCCAGATGTTGGACGAGCTGCCGTGGGGCTGGGGAATGTTGAGGTTCTTCCAGTGCTCGCCATCAAAGGTGTCGGCCCAGGCCTGAAGGCCGCTCGAGGTGGCATACAGGCCGCTGACCACGCAGGTGGACCCGGTCACCGACGCCGAGTTCGGCTGGCAGGACACCGCGTCGAGGTTCGCCAACGGGGTCGACGTGGGCAGCGGCGGCGGCGACTGCCTCCACGAGCTGCCGTTCCAGACCTCCACCAGCGGGCGTTCCTCGCCGGGATCGCTGCTCGGGCTGTAGTCACCAGCTGCGGTACAGAAGGTCGATGAGTCGCAAGAGATCGACTCAAGCACGGCGTACTTCTCGCCCGAGGGGATCGCCGGCTGGTGCGGCCCCTGGGTCCAGCTGTTGCCGGTCCAGATGTTATCGACCGGGTAGCTGTCGCCGCTGGCCTTGGAGTAGTAGCCGACCGCCATCAGCAGGTTAGGGGCGTAGGAGTCGCCGACGAGGACGCCTCCGGTGGCCCCACCAGGAAGGTGCAGGGTGCCGGCCCGCCATGAGGTGCCAGCCCACAGGTCGGCAGAAGGGGTGGTCGAATTAGACGTGCTGTGCTGGCCAACACCCAGGCAGTCACCCGGGTGCTTGCAAGTAACGCCCCACAGCGAGCTGAAGGTGGCCGAGGCGGCCGCCGGCGACTCGGTGCCCAGAGCATGCCGCATGCCGGCCGGAAGCCCGGTGATGGCAGGCGAGACGGAGGGAATCGAGACAGACGCAACTGGCTCGACGCTGGTCGGCGCGGCGGTGGCGGCCGGCACGGCGGCCCACGCCCCGAGCACGGCTACGGCACCGACCATGGTTGTGATGACTTGTGATCTCAAAGAGCGCTCCCACGACGTTGATTGGAGACTGCCATCAGATAATGACGGAGAGATGCCAGGAAAAGTTGCGGAGTTTATGACTTTTTTCATGTTTCTCTCAGGTTTGTACAGTAGCGCGAGGTCACAGGAAGCGGTTGCCCGGGACCGGGCCACCGTGTCCTCGGGCTCTGGCCGCCACCCGAAGCCCTCCGCCGCCTTCTCCGGGTCGCCCGCCAGCTCTCCTGCCGGCCCGAACGCGGCACAGCCGTTGGCACGTAGCTAACCCGGACCTACCAGCCAATATTCGCTCGGAATTCGCTAAGCGTCGAAGTAGGATATGGACTCCTATGCGCGCGACGGCCCGGGTGTACTGGCGGCTCCTGGTGGCCGGGTTCCGTCGCCAGTCGGCCTACCGGCTGGCCGCGCTGGGCGGCCTTGTCGCCAACGTGACCTTCGGCCTGCTGAAGGTGTCGATCCTGTTCGCCACCGTCCGGGCGGCGGGCGGCGAGCTCCACGGCTATGACGTCGCCTCGATGAGCACGTACGTCTGGCTGTCCCAGGGGATGCTCGGTTCTGTCAACCTCAACGGCCGCACCGACCTGGCGCTGCGGGTCAAGGATGGCCAGGTCGCGGTGGACTTCCTGCGGCCAGTCGACCTGCAGGCGGCGACGATCGCCAGCGAGGCGGGCGCGTCGGTCTTCGCCCTCATCCCCCGCGGGCTTCCCTCGGTGCTGCTCGGCGCGCTGACGATTGGCATACAGCTGCCGACGTCCCCGCTGCTCTACCTGCTGGGAGCAGTCAGCCTGATGCTGGGCATTGTGATCTCGGCGGCGACGGTCTACCTGATCGCGGTCGCCGGGTTCTGGCTGGTGGAAACGCGCGGCCTGCAGATCTTCTACATGCTCGCGTCTGGCTTCCTCGGCGGGCTTTACGTGCCGCTCTCGCTGTTCCCGCAGTGGCTGCGGACCATGGCGGTGGCAACGCCGTTCCCCTCCATCATGATGTACCCGGTTGACGTCCTGTCCGGACTTGGCGGCATCAGCGAGGCGGCCAGGCTGGTACTCGTCCAGCTCGCCTGGCTGGCCGGGGTGGCGACCGTCGGTCAGCTGCTCACTCGGGCGGGCCGCCGCCGACTGGAGGTGCAGGGTGGCTGAGGACGTCGGCCTGGCCGAGCGGCTACGGCCCTACCGCGTCGTCCTCGCGTCGCGGGCCCGCTCGCAGCGCGCCTACCGGACCAGCTTCGCCCTCGACCTGGTCTGCTCCCTCCTGGTCGGCGTGGTTGAGCTGGCCGAGATCTGGGTCCTGTTCACCAACGTCAGCGCGCTGGGCGGCCTGCGCTTCAACCAGATCCTGCTGGTGTTCGGCCTGGCCGACCTCTCCTTCTCCATGGCCGACCTCTCCTTCGGCCACCTCGATACCCTGCCTGACTTCCTGCGGGCCGGCACTCTTGACGCCTTCTACCTGCGTCCCCAGCCCATCCTGCTGCAGCTGATCACCAGCGACATCTCCCTGCGCCGGCTGGCCCGGGCTGGGGTCGGGGCGGCCGCGCTTGGCGTCGGCCTGGCGACCGGTGGCGTGATCTGGGAGCCGCGGACCGTAGCGCTGCTTGTGCTCGGGCTTGTCAGCGGGTACGCCACGTTCGCCGGCCTGTTCGTGTGGGCCGCCGGGCTGCAGTTCTTCCTGCTTGACGGCTCGGAGATGACCAACGCGTTCGTCTACGGCGGGCGCTACGCCGCGACCCAGCCCGCCTCGGTCTGGTCTCGGCCCCTCAAGCTCGTGTTCGGGTTCTTCTTCCCCATGGCCTTCACCGCCTACCTGCCCGCGGTAACGATGCTCGGCCTGCCCGGCCCGGGCTGGCTGCCGGCCTGGCTGGGCTGGTGCGCCCCGGCCGCCGCGGCCTGGTCGTGGCTGATGGGGTTGCTGTGCTGGCGCTGGGGACTGCGTCACTACCAGGGAGGCGGCGGATGAGCGGCGGAATTATCGAGGCCGACGGGCTTAGCCGCGAGTTTCGTGTCCGCGACGGCAAGCGCAAGCGACTGCTCACCGCGGTCGACGGGCTCACCGTGCGGATCGAGCCCGGCGAGGCGGTCGGCTACATCGGCGCGAATGGCGCGGGCAAGTCGACCACGATCAAGATGATCACGGGAATCCTGGTGCCAACTGCGGGCCGCGTGCTGACGTGCGGGCTGCGCCCGGTGCCCGACCGGCGACGGCTGGCCCGCCGGGTCGGCGTAGTGTTCGGCCAGCGCTCTCAGCTGTGGTGGGACCTGCCGGTGCGCGAGTCGTTCCGCATCCTGGCCGCGATCCACGGGCTCACGGGGCGCCAGGAGAGCAGCCGCACCGCCGAGCTCGTCGAGCAGCTTGAGCTGGGCGGGTTCCTGTCCGTCCCCGTTCGGCAGCTGTCCCTGGGCCAGCGGATGCGGGCCGAGGTCGCCGCCGCGCTGCTGCACTCACCCGAGCTGGTGATCCTGGACGAGCCGACCATCGGCCTTGACGTGCTGTCCAAGCAGCGGCTGCGGGAGTTCCTCGTCGGCGAGCGCCGCCGGCATGGCACCACCCTGCTGCTCACCACGCACGACATGGGTGACGTCGAGCGGCTGTGCGACCGGATCCTGGTGATCGACCACGGGCGGCTGGCCTACGACGGGGATCTGCCCGGGCTGTCAAGGACTGTCGGCGCCGAGCGGGTGCTCGTAGTCGACCTGGCCGAGCCGATGCCTGACCTGACCGGCCTGTGCGGGGCCAGGCACCTTTCCTCCGAGGCCGGCGGACTGCGACAGCGGCTCGGGTTCGACGCTGAGGAAACCACGGCGGCGCGGGTACTCGCGGCCGTCTCTGAGCTGGCGGAGGTGCTCGACCTCACCGTGGAGGAGCCGGACATCGAGGACGTGGTCCGGCGGATCTACGCTGTAAGCCGCTGACGGCGGCCGCGCGGCGATGGCGGATGATCGCGCGAGGAGCTGGTTCGGCGGGCATGGCTCGCCAGGTGGCAGCGGTCATCTCCATGGTCGTGCCGCGCACGGCGTGATCACGGCCGGGCGGATGCCAGTCGCGCTCGCCGGTGAAGGTGGCGCCGAACAGGTCGAAGGCACGGCAGGCGACCGTGTTGTCGTTCAGGACGAAGGCACAGCACCTGGTCAGGCCAAGGTGGGCGAATGCCAGCTTCAACACGAGCCAGGCCGATTCGGCCACCCAGCCGACGCCCGGCGCGCACGGGCTGAAGGCCAGGCCGCCGACGTAGCCGAGGGCGGCGTCCCTGATCTCAAGCAAGACCGTGCCGACCGCCGTGTCGTCGCCCGAGAGGCAGGCGGCGAGCCGGTACCTCGTGCGCGGTTCGGCGCCCGCCGCGGCGACGGCTTCGGCCAGGGTCGCGCGGATCTGGCCGTCACTCATCACCCCGCACTCCATGTAGCGCATCACCGTCGGGTCGCCCCAGATCGGCCGCATGGCCGGCAGGTCGCTCGCTCGATGCTCCCGCAGGTAAATCCGGCCCGTCCGCAATGCAGGAAGCGATGACGACGTCACAGACTTGATCATAACGGGACGGAATAACGCGAGCCCTGGACCGCGAATCGGAACACCGGTGACCGCGGCGCGGCCGCACGCGCCACGGTCACCGGTTGCTTATTGCCGCAGCTAGTCGGCGATCATGAACTCGTCGACGGATAGCGGGCGGTTGACGATGCGGACGTCGCCGATCCAGCCGTGCCAGATCTGGTTGATCGAGCCGCCGTACTCGTAGCCGCCGAGTGCCCACGGCAGGTTGAGCTGGACGAGGCCGTTGGCGACGGTCGGCGGGTTGTCCACGGTCGGGCAGCCCTCCACGTACATCACGGTCGTCTTGCCGTCGTTGACGACGGCCAGGTGCCACCAGGTGTCCTCAGGCAAGGCCTGGCCCCAGTTCGTGGACTCGTCATCCAGGTTGAGTGGGTACACACACCACTGCGGCTCGCGACCGTCACTGAGGCTGAATGTCGCGATGGGCTCGTTCGGATCGGTATTTCCCGCGCTCTTGCCCGCCTGACCCGACTCTCCCCACCGGGAAAGCGCGGCCATCCAGGAGTTGGAGCCCGAGTTCCAGTCGGTCGGCACCTTGACGAACACCTCGAAGGTGTAGCCCTTGGCGAACGTCTCCGTGTTCAGCGGCGCGCTCGCGCCGGTGGTCAGGTAGGCGCCCTGCAGCGACGGGCTCTGCTGGCCGTCGAAGTACAGCGACCCCCACCCCGGCTGGTCAGGGTGATGATCGGTCGACCAGGTCAGCGGGCCCGCCGGGCTGCCTGGAACGGTCACGAGCACGTTGAGGTCGTTGCCGTGGCCGGACAGGTCCTTCACCACCTGCGAGCCGGTGAACGCGGAGCCGTTGGCGCCGCCCGCGTCGAATCGCCAGTACGCCAGCGTGCCCGGCACGAGCACGTCCTTGGCGGGCCGCGACGGCCGGACCGGGACCGGGGCGAATCCCTCGAACCGCTGGCCGAAGTCGATCGGCACCGAGAAGCGGTCGACCGTCGTGGTCAGCTCGGCCAGCTGGGCCGCCAGCAGGTTCCGCTCGGCGGCGGGCTGCTCGAGGAAGTAGGGCGCGAGGGTTTCGACCTCGATGGTGTTCTGCTCAAGGTCGAAGTGGTAAAGCCGGATCATGGCCGCGCCGCCGAAGTACCGGTTCTGGTAGTTCGTGATGTGCACGTGGACGTCGTTGCCCGCGGCGTTGCTGAGCACCGTGCGCCCCGGCGGCCAGTAGTGCCCGTTCAGCGTGAGGAAGATCTGGTCGTTGTCGCTGATCAGCCCGTCCCACAGCTGCTGGCCGTAGGAGGACAGCTCGGCGTTGTTCTCCGCGTCGCCCGACTGGTAGGGGTAGACCGTGTCGTCGTAGGTCGGCGTGGCGATCTCGTGCGTGGTCAAGATGACCGGCAGCTTCGGGTTCTGCTTGATGATGGCGTTGGCCCAGGCGTAGCCCTCCGACGACAGCCGCCAGTCCAGCGCGAGCAGCAGCCACTCGCGGCCGCCGGCCCTGAAGACGTGGGCCGTGTTGTAGCCGGTGGAGTCGGCGGCGAGGAACGACTTGGACTTGGTGAACCGCTGCGGCCCCATCGTGGAAAGGTAGGGCGTGCTGCCGCGCTGGTCGGTGGTGCCCGAGTTCACGTCGTGGTTGCCCGCCAGCACGCTGTAGGCCGCGCCGCGCTGGTCCAGGTAGTCGAACACCTCGCCCACCGGGCCGAACTCCGTGGCCAGCCCGTCCTCGGTCAGGTCGCCCAGGTGCGCCATGAAGACGATGTTGTCGCTGCCGCTATTGGCCCGGTCCACGATGTACTTGAACGAGGCGAGCTGCGGCTCGGGCATGATGCTCGGCGCGAAGTAGAGGAACTGGGTGTCCGGCATCACCGCGACGGTGAACCGCGGGCTGTCCGCGTCCGGGCTCCACGTGCCCTGGCCGAGCGACTCGTTGCTGATGGCCGCCAGCGCCGGCTGGGGCTCGAGCAGGCCGCCCGCGCCGAGCGCTCCCGCACTCATTGCCGCCGCGCCGGCTCCGGCCAGGCCCGCCGCGCGCAGGAAGGACCGTCGGGTCCCTGCATGCTTTTCCCTGTCGTTACACATGTGCCCTCACGTTCCTCCTTGCGCGGATTACCCCGGGAACAGTACGCAACCTGGGCAAACACCGGCATAACGGGACGTGGCGCTGTTGCTGAACGAGGGGCCAATCGTGAGCGTGGCGGGCCGGGTGCCCGGTCCGCTCCCCACCGAGCGGACCGGGCACCCGCGGTTATCCAGGCCGGTTGCCCGAGCTGGTCACCCGCGCCTGCCTAGGGCAGGACGAGGAACGGCGTGCTCTCCACGAAGGTGGCGTCGTAGTTCGCCGCCCCCGTGCCGATGAGCAGGTAGCCGTAGATCTGGCACAGGTTCCCCTTGTGCGCGGTGAGGTTGGCGGCGGGGATCGTGTAGTGGAACCGCTCGGACTGGGTGGTCCACGGCGCGGAGCTGAGGCTGCCGTTGATGGCGGGCGTCGGGGTCAGCGTGAAGGGGATCACGGTGCCGGCGACGAGGTCCTTGACCACGATTCCCAGCTGCCACTTGGCCCCGCTGCCGAGGACGGTGCTGCCCGCCTCCACGTCGACGACCACCACGGCGTCACTCGAGGGATCAAGGGTGTTGTCCGCGATCTCGCCGGTGGCCTCTCGGGTGTACACGCGGACGATGGCGGCGCTATTCGGGCCCATTGAAGATCACTTTCCTTTCTTGTCCAGTGAATCCGAATACATCCCGACGGTGCATTCCGCTGGCTACTCAAATACGCCTAGATCCGGTGTATCTGACGGCCGCATCGGATCCTCCGGGGCATTGAGAGGCGAGAAAGCGATCGCCGTCCCCACGCCGTAGGAGCCTCCGTGCGTGATGACCCTTACGTCGTTGCCCTCGTCACCCGCGCCGCCGGGTCAGACGAGGGCGCGTGGCATGAAATCGTCGAACGATACGCTCCACTGGTCTGGTCGATTTGCGCCCGCTACCGGCTGAGCGGCGCCGACGTCGAGGACGTCCGCCAGACGGTATGGCTCGGCCTCGTCGAGCAGCTTGACAAGCTCCGCGAGCCCGCCGCCCTGCCCGGCTGGCTGGCCACCACCACCCAGCGCGAGTGCCTGCGGGTGCTCCGGCTGTCCAGCAGGTACGAGTTCTTCCGAGGGGACCCTGATGACAGCCTGCTCTCAGCCGAGGCGATCCCCGCGGTGATCGAGGAAGAGATCCTGCTCGCCGAGCGGAACGCGAAGCTGCGGGCGGCGATGGCCGACCTCGGCGACGGTGATCGCCGGCTGCTCGCCCTGCTGCTCAGCGACCCGCCACTGCCGTACGCGCGGATCAGCGAGATCCTGGGCATCCCGCCAGGGAGCATCGGCCCGATGCGGGGCCGGTGCCTGGCCAGGCTGCGCCGCTCACCACACCTCAGGGGGCTTACCGACGCGGATTTCGCCTCGGACCGCGTCACCACCGTGGGAGGCGAGCCACGTGGATAACCGTCCTGAAGACAACCTGCTCGGTGCGCTGCGGGCGGCGGTGCGGGCCCTTGATGCCGTACCGCCTGACTTCATGGCCGCGGCGAAGGGCGCTTACGCCTGGCACAGCATCGACGCGGAGCTGGCCCGGCTGGCCTACGACTCCAGCCTGGAGGCGGAGCCGGCCCTGGGCCTGCGGTCTGAGTCGGCCTCGATCCGGGCGCTGTCCTTCGTCTCCGAGCGCCTGTCGATCGAGGTCGAGATCACCTCGGACTGCCTGCTCGGCCAGCTCATCCCGGCCCGGCCCGGCACGGTGGAGGTCCACCAGCCCGACGGTGACACGGTGACCGTCCCCGTCGACGACGCCGGCTGCTTCGCCGTCGAGCCGAAGCCCGGCGGCCCATTCCGGCTCCGCGCTCACACCGGCCCCGAGACGGACGTGCTCACCGGCTGGGTCACCCTGTGAAGCCGCTCGCCCCGCCCGCCTGGTCAGCCCGCCCGCCCGGTCACGAGCCAAGGCAGGTGAACGACCAGCTGGTCGCCGCGGCTACCGGGTCCGCCTGGCAGGCGTGGCGGGCCTCGCGCAGCGCGGCAGGCAGGGACGCTCCGGCCCGCAGCTCGCGGTGCAACGCGATCATCAGCGGTATGACGGCCATGTCGTTGACCGGCACGACGCTGGCCACGATTCCGGTGGTGCCGAGCGGTATCAGCGAGCTGGCCAGCCCGAGCACCTCGTCGGCTCCGGCGGGCGCCGCGACGCCGGAATCGCAGCTGGAGAGCACGAGCAGGCGCGGGCCGCGCCGCAGCCGCTCCAGGTCGTAGACGGTGAGCGGGCCATCATCGAGCCGGATGGAGGAGAACATCGGGCTGTCGGCGCGGAACGTTCCGTGCGCCGCGATGTGAGCGATCGCCGCGCCGTCGATGGCCTCAAGGACGCGGCTCACGGTTGCCGTGCCCGCCCCGAGCTCGACCGGAGCGGCCAGGTCAAGGTGGGCGGCGCGGGCCGCGTAGTCAGCGGCGAGCCTGGGCACCTCGGCCTCCCTGGACGCCAGGCCGGGTCCCCGCACGAGCACAACCCGTCCCGCGCTTTCTTGCCGTCCCCGTCGCGCGGACCGGGCTCGCAGCCAGGCCGCGGCGGACGGGGCGACGCTGACCGCGCGCGAGCTTAGCCGCGGAAGCATCCCCCAGGGCACGGCCTGGAGCCTACCCGGCGGGACGATGACCAGGCCGCCGTCCCCGAGACGGGCGCCTGCCTCGCCGAGCAGCACCTCATCAAGGCGGCTGCCCAGCTTGGCCAGCCAGTCACGCACAACGGCGTCGTCCGGTGACACGGGTGGCCCGTGCGCGGTGCGGCGCAGCGCCGAACGGGCGAACTGGACCGCGCGCGCGGCCTCCGCGGTCTTGCCGACGAGATACCGGCGGACCTGGCCGTCACCGCAGACCAGCGCGTGCAGGTCGCCGTCTACGTCCAGCAGTTCAAGCAGCTGATCGGGGCCAAGCTCGCTGAGCAGCGCGCCGAGATCGAAGGCGCGCGCGGGCAGGCGGCGGCCGGCGGCATTCGGCCGCGTGTCGCCGGCGCTCGCGTGCATGGCCCTGGCCCGGACCGCGCGCTCAAGTCGCAATCGCTCATGCTCAAGCGCCGCGGTGGGCCGTTCCAGGTCGCTGCCCTGCCGCGCCCCCGCCAGCGCCAGCGCGCCCCCCTGGACGTGGGCCTGCGCGAGCCGGCCGGCCAGGTCACGGAGCGCGGCCAGGTCGGCCTGCAGCAGCTCGTCATCGGGCGGGCGAACCGGGGGAATCGACAGGGCGACGGCCCGCCAGCGCTCGCTCCATTCGAGGATCAGCCGGGGCCGGCCCAGCCGGACGGCGTGCCGCTGGCCGAGCGTCGCGAGCTCGGCTCCGTGCGCCGTGGACTGAGCACGCAGCTCGGAGGAGCCGAAGACCGAGCGGAACTCGTTGATCACCTCCAGGCCGCGCCGGCAGGCCCGCATGAGGCGCCGCGAATCGCCGGCCGCCTCGGCGCGGTGTACCTCCGCCAGCCACCCGACTGCCCGGGACAGCGCCGGGCCGCGACGGCGCCCGGCCGCGGCCGCCGCCAGCTGGTCGTCGGCCTCCGCAAGGAGCCGCAAGGCGCGCGCATGCGCCTTGGGGGTGGCCTGCTTTTCTGCCGTGACCGCGGCGGCCAGGGCAGTCGCGGCCCGGCCGACCGCGAGCTGGGCCAGCGGCAGGTCGGGCGAGCCGAGGCGGGCCAGCTCACGGGCGCACCGCCGCGCGTCCTTGACCAGGGCCGCTGTCACTGGCGCCGCCTGCATGGCGGCACGCACGTAGGCCAGCTGGGCGTGGGCCCGCCACCACCCTCGGCCCTGCCGGCCGAACAGCCGGCTGGCCTCGGCGGCCCGGTCGATGGCCGCGGCCGGGTCGCCTGCAGCCAGCGCGCAGTTGGCCGCGGCGAGGAGCAGCTCGGCCCGCATGGTCAGCTGGCCGCGGGCGCCGGATAGCCGCACGATCGCGGCGTCGGCCTCTCGCATCGCGTCGGTGGCCAGGCCGGCGGCCATCAGGGTGGCACACCGGTGGAAGGTTACGTCCGGGTCGTGCACGCCCAGCGCGGCGTGCAGTTCGCTGGCCGTGTCGAAGCAGTCAAGCGCTTCCGGCAGGTTGCCGATGCAGAGGGCGACCCGCCCCCGGTTCACGATGGCGTCGGCCGACTCCAGCTCCTGGCCACACTGGGCGAACAGCTGCTCAGCCCGCAGGAAGTCGGCGGCAGCGGTCCGTACTGATCCCGTGGCCAGGCCGCATTCGGCGCGGTGGCTGAACGCGCGCGCCTCCCAGAGCTGGTCGCCAGCCACCTGCAGCACCGGGATCGCATTGTTCAGGTCGTCGACGGCCGCCGAGAAATCGCCCAGGAGGCGCAGGCAGGAGCCACGGCGGAGCAGGGACCTTCCGCGTAGCGATTCGGTTGACTGGCGGACGGCCTGGTTGAGCGCGTTGCGGCCGGCCGTGGTGTGCCCGGCCAGCACGAGCGCGAAGCCGAGCGTGCCGAGGACATCCGCCTCCCGGTCGGCCGTTCCGGCCCGGGCCGCCAGCCGCCGGGCGATCCGCAACTGCGCGATCGCCGCGCTGATGTCGCCGAACTCGCGCAGCACGAGGCCAACGACCTGGTGTGCGACCGAGGCGTCGAGCAGCCCATGGTCAGCGGCGATGATGGCCCGTGCCTGCGCCATCG
>Ga0335072_10007167_pt1 | contig 16270 bp, 11 predicted proteins | sample Lox_Sample_21_FD_206725 | JGI IMG/M metagenome (GOLD analysis project Ga0335072, IMG submission 206725) | Soil microbial communities from Loxahatchee National Wildlife Refuge, Florida, United States - Lox_Sample_2.1 | ecosystem: Environmental > Terrestrial > Soil > Wetlands | place: USA...
ATCGTACCTGTCTCGGCACTAGGAGTCTTGCGCTGAACTTCTTTGATGACACCCGTGTAAGTACTTGTGAAGCCGCCACCAAAGATGCCATATAGGAGGGCGAAGATACAAAGAAGCGGCAGTGACATGGAGAGACCCCAGAAGAGAAAGATCGAGAGCGTTGCTCCAATGGTTGAGATGAGGATGACAGACGTAACGTGCATCCGATCAATAAGGATGCCGAGGCCAACCTGACCCAAGACAGACGTGGAGTTGAAGAGTGCGATCGTGAGGGATCCCGATAACGAACTCAACCCAAGAGAACGCGCATATGATGGAAGATAGATACCTGGGATGAAGAAACCGAGGCCCTCAATGATATTACCCAATTGGAGGATCCAGAAAGTAGGTGTCTTAAGGAACTCGAATGATGTCCGGCGCCGTGTGGACGCACTGGTATGACTGTAAGGGATCCGGGGCTTAACGTAGTAGATTAATGGGGATGAAAGAATGACAAGAGTGACAGCCCAAGCTCGAAGAATGGTCCGGAATCCATAGGCTTGGAGGCCCCAGGACATAATGAACGGAATGACAATACCAGAGCAGCCGGTTCCTGCCCACATGACGCCGAAAGCAAATCCTTTGCGCTTGATGAACCATTCGTCCAGGTATAAGATGGCTGGCGAGTAGAGTAAGGAGCCTCCAATAGCATAGAGGACACCTTGTGTGAGAATGAGATGCCAGACTGTAGTAGAGAATGAAGACACAGTTAGAGCAATAGTGATGATCGTGAGCCCAGCAACCGAAGACATCCGACGAAAGCGAGGCCAGGCTTGTAGGGCAAAGAACGCAAAGGGTGCGCCGAGATACATGATTCCAGAAGCGGAGGTGCCTATTACAGCGATTCCTGAGGTGTCTGAGGAAAACAGGGGAAGATTGCTGTAGTAGTTTTGGAAGACCCCATAAGAAAAGGGGAATCCTATGAAGAGAAAATGTTATGTGCATTCATACAGATAAGACTGACTCAAAAGCGTGATTCATGTGACAGGAAAAGCGATTTCATGACACTTCCAACCGTGATGAAGCTAGGAATGAAAATAAGGAAGTGAATATCTGGTATTCTTGAAAGACAAAACATCTCGAGAAAGAGGAGTACATGCATCATGCAAAGATCAAGTATTTGAACATACCCCAAACAAGAGCCTCAATCGTGAAGCATCCACACAAGAACAGCCAAGCTTCTCTGCCTCCATCAGCGCTGGGTAGATGGACCTGCTCCCTCTCCCCGATATCGGCCGGCACTTGCTGCTCAGGGTGCCAGGCATCTTCAGGGTCGCGGGGATCGACAGCGATGGTATCTCTCGAGATAGAATTCTGTGGCTGTCCAGCAGGAACGGGGAGGTCATGGCCACCATAGTGTCGGGTAAAGTCGGCCAGCGGGATGTTCGATGTCGAAGCCATGTTATCTAGACTGTCGCAGCCCGGTAATAGTGGTAAAGAGGCCGGAAAGAAATGTACATGAGGTTGAACTGGATTGAATTGCATGGGAGAAAAAAGGGAATGTTCGTCATTTCATGATAGTGGACCTATTGAAACGATTATGACTAAATGATAGAATAAGCCGATTGAAAGCGGCATTATGGAGATGAGGATTAGTGGTGTGTATTTGTCACAGAATTTAGAAGCACTGTTCTGGTACTGCTTAATCTATACTTCATAGCACGGTAGCAAACATAGAAAAGGAGATGAAACAGGCTCACCGGGGGACCAATTTTCCGCAATGGACAAATTGAAGCCAGAGGTGCGAACAAGGCTACAAGGATCGGTAAAACCATCAGGCAGGTACGGTAACTTCTTGGGGCCATCAACGCAAGATAGGTGAATTACCTAAGGCAAGGCCAAGACCATCGCACTATTGCGACCACATCCCGCCCAGAACGAAAACGAGACGGAAATTATACGTGGGACGAACGTGGCCTGCCATGTCGGCCCAACGATAATAAGGAATGACGTAGATATGTGGGTTACGATGGAAGATGAAGAGGCTTTGGGGCCATCAACTCCTGTCCAACATGTTCGTTGGGGGAATGAGAAATGTGGATACTTGGAATGGGACTGCCTGGGACTGCCTGGGACTGCCTGGGGCACAAAAAATTACCCAGCTAGCACGAAAGCGGGAATATAAGCATGCACTTGGATGCTATCGCTATCGTCACGTATTTACCCCGCAGTTTTGGAATCAGCCTGACGTTTTATTCGGTAGCACTGCTGGAAGCCTTGGAGCCTAATCAACAGCCCAGCCTGTTCCTGTTCCTGTTCCTGAAAAGCAGGAGACAAATAACCACCAAAAGCATGTGAAGTTGGAGAAAAGGGTTCCTGCATACTCCTATACACACGGCACGAGACACCGAAGGAAAGCAAAGCGCACAGAATAGGATGAGACCTGGTCAACTCACGTGCAACGTAATGTAATACACGATAAAGAGCGTCAGCTATGGATCGGCAAGTCGCCATGAAGACATGAAAAAACAAATGCCGTCTACCCGTTGTCTAATATTATGTACTTGTATTCTTCTCGTTCCGAGTCTTACTCGTAGCATAACCTTTGATCCACCAAAACGTTGATTGCTCCTGTCCGGCCGGTCGACCGGTTAATGGTGTTTGGCCAGGCTGAGCCCTCGCTGAGTTTCCCCGCATCCCAACCAACGAGAGTAGGCCATCACCACACCAAAGCCAACCCCTCGCACGCACAATACCGCCTCTTAATTGCTGTTTATCCTCCGTTCTCCTCCATCTTCATCTTCTTTATTGCCACAACGTGCTTCCGTTGTTGGACGTCGCTACTTCCAATTGTACGAGCGCTTATTGGTCGTAGCCAAGGCGGGCTATCTGTGGCGCTCCGATAATAGTAAGCTACCCGAGGATCTCTCCCAGCTGTGCTCTCGTGCACCGCGATTCCACTCCGGCCTCATCCATACACTCAACCTCAACCCGCCGAACTCGCGGGGCTCAAAGAGGGATTCTGTCCCACTCAATTCCGTTCCATCATGGCTCTCGAGTCTATAATCCTTCCGGTGCTAACCATGTTCCGTGATTCCAGAGCTGAATATATACGGGTCTTGCTATCCCCTCCCCGGGACGTAGTAGTTCGGAAAACCCATAACTATGTCGACATCTAATACTATTAAGCAAGCGGCTGAGTCTGCACGAAACAAGACCAGCGAAGCACTCGATTCAACCCGAAAGATGGCCGAAAAGGCAGCAGCAGATCCCATTGCTGCCAAGGCCGACTTCCTCCACACTCCCTTCATGCGCGCCGCCCTCCCCTTCATCAACGGAGGTATCGCCGGCATGGTAGCCACAACCGTCATCCAGCCCGTCGACATGATCAAGGTCCGTCTCCAACTCGCTGGCGAAGGGGCGCGCACAGGCCCCAAACCGAGTCCCATAACCATAACCCGCGACATCATTGCCCAAGGCAAAGTCCTCGACCTCTACACGGGCCTCAGCGCGGGGCTCTTGCGCCAAGCCGTCTACACCACAGCCCGCCTGGGCTTCTTCGACACATTCATGAAGGCGCTCACCGTGCGGGCGAAAGAAAGTGGCCAAACCATCGGCTTCAAGGAGCGCGCCGCGGCAGGCCTGTCCGCGGGCGGTCTCGCCGCCATGATCGGCAACCCGGCCGACCTGGCCCTCATCCGCATGCAGTCCGACGGGCTCAAGCCGCTCGCCGAGCGCAAGAACTACAAGTCCGTCATCGACGCCCTGGCCTCCATCGCGCGCAACGAAGGCGTGCTCAAGCTCTGGGCCGGCGCGTCGCCCACCGTCGTGCGCGCCATGGCGCTCAACTTCGGCCAGCTCGCCTTCTTCTCCGAGGCCAAGCAGCGCCTCAAGGGCACCAGCCTGACCGGGCGCACGCAGACCCTGGCCGCGAGTGCCATCGCCGGCTTCTTCGCGAGCTTCTTCTCGCTGCCCTTCGACTTCGTCAAGACGCGCCTGCAGAAGCAGCAGCGGGCGCCGGATGGCACGTTGCCGTACAAGTCGATGGTCGATTGCTTCCAGAAGGTCGCGAGAGAGGAGGGCCTGTTGAGGTTTTATAGGGGCTTTAGCACCTACTATGTTAGAATTGCGCCGCATGCGTGAGTTATATCCCCCTCCTTCTCTCTTATTGAGTTTCAGATATTTGTTTTTCTGGAGTGGTGCAAAGGAGCTGACATGGCGGTTTTATCACAGAATGGTGACGCTCATCGTAGCCGACTATCTCGGCTTCATCACCAAGTGAGCTTTGGCGACCGATTTCAGCTCCACACACACACAAACGCACACACACAATATCTACGGCCGGGCGAAGGTTCGGAAAAAAGCGCGAGACTGTGAATACATAGGCAATGACAGCACGATTTAGAAAAAAAAAAAGCTTTTGCATCATAACGTTAACGCGTTTCCTGGCGAAATGAAATTCTTTCTTTTTTTTGAGGTAGGAATCTATAATTACCTGCCTTGGTTTGGGTACGGCAAAGCAGGATCTTGGATAAAGGAGTCTTTTACGGACATGAGGCTTTTGCCTATCTATCTTTATCTCTTGATTGCCCATTTCTTTTGTCGAAGCATTGGCATCGCCAGATACAAGAAAAGAATGTTATCATCAAATTAACGACAGCTGAATTATCTGGGTGATCATGTGGCATGTGTATTGTATCTTGAAACGTGGAGTTTGAGAGTTGCACACGTGGAATTTGCTACTTGGCAAGTCAGGAGCGTAGCTTTCCTGGACTGCATTTCGTGTTCATTTGCTGTGCTCATGGTCTATCATCTACATAACTAACCTGTCCCCTCGGACTCAAGACGCAGATATATCATGTGAATCGAACGAAAGGAAACGTCCTACCATCAATCAAGGCATTCATTCCGGTTATTCCCATCTGCAGAACAATGGGTATCCTAGCCATCATATCAATCATGAACGTAATATAATAAGCCCAACGTTCTAACATTAAGTACGCATGAACGTCATAATCAAACGAGGCACGCCGGGTATCTAGCCGCGCACAACGCCCATAAGCACCTCACTCCCTCGCACCAGTGCCGGCTGCTCCTTCGCCAAATACCGGACCGCTTCCTTAACTTTCTCTCTCGTCTCATCATCGAGCTGCTCCTCAGGCGGGCCCAAGACCTTGGCGAAGACGGGTATGAGATCGGGTGTGAGTTCGCGGATTGTGGGGTTTTGGTGTTGGTCTAGATATGGTTAGGGTTACGTCTTATTAAGCTTGAAGGAACAGGGGAAAGGGAATGTGACTTACATAATCCGACGATGCATTCGTAAATGGGTTTATTTTCGAGGAAGTCTTTCTCCAGGGGAAGGAGTTTGACAAGTGCGGGCATAACCTCGCTGATGGGGACGCGCTCGGGATGAGCCATGATCATGCGGCTTATACAGCCAGCGGCGTTGTCTGTTGCTTCTTCCATGGAGAGTAAAGGCTCGATCTTGGAGAGGATTTGGTCATAGCTGGGCAAGTAGGCTGCTGAATTTGTCGAGTATGTGATAAGAAGACCCATGCCATAAGCTGCATTTGACTTCGTATCAGGATCTTCATCAGAGAGTCTGTGGAGAAGGACTTTGAGGAGTTTCTCTGTATATGGAGTAACTCCTTCAGCCATGCCGGTAGCGATGCATTCACCGATTGCTCCGGTAGCTGTCGATCGCTCACCGGCGACCGGAGATGAGGCCATTTTGATGATTGACTTGTCGAATATCTTCCAGATCTCGCTGAACTGAGTACCAAGGGCCGCCGACAGACCAACAATCACATCCACTGCGGTATCTACGACGAGCCAGTCATATTCTGATGTCTCTCCGACTATATCTTGGTCTTCTTCATCACCAAGATCCATTTGACAAGGATGCTGTCGCGCGATTATTGCAGACATGATAGTTGTGACTTGTTCGAGCATATTCCCATGTGTCAAAATGGAAGGTCCGCAGAGCTTTAAAGTATCAGCCACGTTGCGGTTTATTTCCGTGATCACATTCCTGGGATTCGATTAGCGTTCTCGTATCGAATGTGTCTATGACATTAGGGTTTGGAAAGTTGAGATCAGAATGTAGATACGCGTTCGCAGCATTCGCAACTTGTGCGTCTGAGTGAGCTGGGTATAACGTCATATTGTTCATCATTTCAGAAGAAAATAGAAAAAGAAAGGGAAAGGTTTTAGATACCTGTCAACATCATCGCCCCAAACTTGCAGGGTCGCAGTAGCAACAAGTTCGCCCAGCTTAACCAGTTCTTGAGATGGATGTACCTTGAGAGGGATGCCCGGCTGCCACTTTTCGCCGTTGTGGGCCTCCATTAGTTCCCACAAAGAAGCATAAGTCCGCCATAGGGTTCCAATTGCACCCCTCCGCACGCCTTCATAGGAATGATCCACTAAGGCGGTGACGATCTCGACTGACTTCTCCAGATAAGGAATGTACTTCTGGCCCGTATGTGCTATGATATCTCCCATAACTTCGACTGAAATCTCCTTTTCTAAGGCGACAGCAGTCACAGTATTGAGATCCCAGTCCTCGGAGTCATCGTCCTCCATTGGGTCAATGTCTTCGATCTCGTCGTCGGTAGCTGCAGAGACTTTGATCTTCTTGCCTTCGATGACCACCTCCTTTCCAATAAGATCTGACGCCTCTTCACCGAGCTCGACCTCCAAGTCGGATTCTTCTTGTTCTAAGCTCTCATACAGACCCTTTACAACCCCATCAAGAAAAGGTGTAAAATCCTCTTTATAGAGCTTGGCCATTGTACTCCAGAGAATGTAGCTTGTTTCCCGAAGACGAGGATGATCTAGATGAAGAGCTTCTTCACTAGCTTGCATCAGTGGCTGCACATATGGCTGGAAAGCAGAAGCCCCTACAGCCGTTGCCATGCGGCCCATGGTATCACAGACTGCAGCTCGCAGGACCAGTTCGTCTTGGCTGTCTTTGACAGTGACGTATTGAGAAAGAGCTTTCATAGTGGGTTCGAAATAAGGCAGGAATCCCTCCTCGGCAGATCCAGCGATGGCTCCCATTGCCCCAGCAGCAGCAGCCTTCACATTATAATCCGGATGGCCAAAGAGTCGACCAAGGTGTGGAACCAGCGATGGAGCATAAGCTTCTATTGTCTCCTTTTCCATGCCATCAATCAGAGATTCGAGAGCAGTGCAAGTGGCAACTACCATTTCCAGACCAGTCTTCTGATCTGTCTCACTCTTGGCTACAACTAGAGCAGACTCAAGATTCTTCAGCAATACCGGGACGAGGTCAGCATGAGCCTTGTTCATATCTGCTGCAAGGTCGTCTGCAAGTCTGGTTACACCATGAAGTGCAGCTTGTCGGACTTTGATTTCAGGATCATGAAGTAATTTAAGGACAACTGGCATTATTTCTGTCAACTGCGTAGCGATAAAGTCCGGAGCACCTTCGGCAGACATCCCAAGGGCTAAGATACCAGCCTTACGGTATGATGGGTTTTCGCTATTGACATATTGAGGCAGTGCCTTCAACAGCGGAACGATGACCTGACGAGGTGGAAGGCTGCCTGCCAGTAAGTCGAGAAGACCCAGTGCGGATCGCGCCGGGGTAATGTCATCCTCATCATCATCCTCTGACATCTCAGCAACGATTTGCATGCTCTTTGTTGTGAGCTGCTCTCCCATGTCTTTGATGCCTTGAATCTTCATGCGACGATACTTAACACACTGCATGAGGAAGGAAAGCGCCTGAGATCTTGACTCTTCCGCAATGTTAGTCTCAACTGCAAGATCGATCATAAACTGCACCAGATCTTTGAAGTGCTTTGCCAAAAGAGCCGACTCGCAGCCAAGGAGGGTTTGAAACACTTCAAAGGCCTGCATGGTCCGATCTTCATCACCTTCATCCACAGCTGTTTTGAGAACAGAAACCATAGCAGGGAAAGCTTGCTGAAATGCTTCCAAGCTCTTTGGGTCTTCATCGGGCTCAATTAACATAGCGACCCTGCTAAGAGCCATCATCGTGTTGATCCGTACCTCCAGACTCTCAGGATCTTGTATGGTCTTGTTGAAAAGAGCGAAGAGATTTGGAAGCTTGTCCGTGAAGCCATCACCGGCAGCTTCAAGGAGTGTAAAGAGAATGTAAACTCCAACTTCACGATGTCTGACTTGCGGAGATGTTGAGGCTTTGGCAAGGAGGCCTGGCAGATCTGCCCATTCGCCATCTTCGAGGTCGATCTTTGCAATTGCAGAAACCACCCGTGCCACTGAATGTCGCACTAATGTTGTCTCCTCGTTTAAAGTTGTCTTTATCAGCTGCTCTCGGATTGCAGGCTTCTGTTCATTTGGCAAGTCGGCCCAGTGCTTGGGAACAAGGCGTGATGCCTCAACCGCAGCCTGCTGCCGAATTTGCGGGGAATCGTGAGACGTAAGGATCTGGAAGAGCCATAGCAAAGACTGTGGGTGCGGATAGTATGTCTTTCTCAGTTCGCTTGTTGCAGCCTTAACTTTGTCAGTATCAGCTGCAGCATGTTAGTTCAGCGGGTGGAAAGACGATCTGATATACGGACGAATTTGGATGGCCTGCAAAAGCTGCACGAACTTTTCTTGGTCCATATTGAGCGCGGGTATCGGGTCACGAGGAAATTTATGGCCGTTCTCCTGCGACCTGTTTTGGATAAGTCAGCGCATTTAATGGAAATGAAGATTAGGCACGAACTGAAAGATTTTGGACCTGACAACAAAAAGTTTTAGCCGTGACGCGAATATGTGTTAGCGCGGGGCGACTGCAGGGGCCTCATAGCCTAGCAAACGTCACATGACGGAGGTGCATGTACCTTTTTGATGGAAGGTTTCTAGAAGGTTGCTTATTGCGGTAACAATTATCTATATTGAAACGGAGTCTTCAAGAGAGTGGTACCGTGATGAGTTTCTCATTTCTACTTCCAACAAGCTTCTGCAGCCATCTGCAATCAATGATGCCTTCGCGTCAGATCTCTTGTACTGGACAAAGAGAATGTCTGAAGAAGGAATGAAAAAGATGCTCTCCAAATCTCTTTGTTTTGGTGTCTATACCCTTCCCAAGACATCTTCTGAGTTGGCTGGTATGTCTTCATATCCATCATTTCTAAGACTATTTCGGACTAATATGATCGAAGGACGAAACGACCCCACCCAAATTGGATTGGCACGACTCATCACAGATGAGGTCACCTTCGCCTACATGACCGACATTTACATCCTCCCAGAGTACCAAGGAAAAGGTCTAGGGACTTGGCTATTGGAATGTGTGAATGAGACGATCGATGGCTGGCCTGAATTCCGAAGAGCCCTTCTTATGACTGGAAATGAGGCTGACAAGATCTTGTATAAGAAGAAATTAGGTATGGAGCCTTTCTCTCAAGGGAAAAATGGTCTGGAAGTCCTCAATAAGACAGGTAAAGGATCGGTACTGCCGAATTAAAACTTCTTTGATGTACCTATCTATCATAGAGTCCGGAAATCACATTATGCAATTCCAGTATTTAAACTATCTCTCATAACAAATTTAAAACCTCATCCAGACAATGCTTTCATTCATTTATCTATGACCTTAAATAATCCAAAACCTTCATACAATTACAGTTGCAGGATGGTTAGAATAACTATTTCAAGACAATCTGCACCGTGGTCAAGGATAAAGGAGGGAGATATGAGGGTTAAATGGGTAACTGATAACAATCAGCAATCCTAACTAATTCGGACGTGTCAAACATACACCAATGTAAGCCACTAAGTAAAATTCCCTTCCACGGCCAGGGTTTTCTGTACCTGATCCTAGAAGGTCGGGGAGTCATTTGTAATATTGCTTTTCAGGATTCTTATTTTAATGTCCACAAAATCAGCTATCGACAGCCCCTTGCCTGGACCGGTCCTCTATGTGATTGTACAAATCTCAACAATGAGTAATATCCAGAGGACATCATATTAGATAAGACCTAGAGTTCCTTAACCATATTGTGTCATCAGTCATCAAGCCCAATCCCATCCACCTTTCCCAGGAACTCCCCTTTCACCCCCCTCAACAATTCATCTACATCCACAATCCCGCTAGCAGTCAGATACCGCTCGCTAACACCAACATTAACCCTCTGTGCCAACAACCCCTTCAGCTCAGCCCTGAGACCCGCAACTTCGGCCTTCGACAGCGCCCGTGCCTCCTTCTCTTTAGCTTTCCGGCCGCTACCTCGCCCCTTCCCCCCGGCCCCAGCCTTCTCAAACTCTTCACTATCATAATCGACTCCCAGCTCCTCCGCAGCGGCACGCACCCAATCATCTTCGTGGCCTTTCTTCTCTTTCGCGAGCATACTATCCGCGATCTGCTTCGCGAGCGTGACGCGAGGTTTCAAGCGCCCTATAATACGGCGGTCTAGGTCCAAAGAGCGCATATAGTACTTCGGCTTTGGGACTCCAGCGCTGCCAGCTCCAGCAGCGGCGGCATTCTGCGCATGAACTTTAGCGACGAGGCGGCGTGTGGCAACGACTTCTTCGGGGGCGCACAGAAGAATGCTGGAACCGGAAGCAGAAGCGCGGGCGGTGCGGCCCGAGCGGTGGACATAGGTAGATGCGTCGCGGGGTAAGTGATAGTGGATGACGAGGTGGACAGCCGGGATATCGAGGCCGCGAGCGGCGACATCGGTAGCTACTAGAATACTTGAAGGGGAAGCAGGTGAAGAGAAGCGCTCGATCGAGCGAAGGCGGGCTTTTTGGGGCATTTGGGAATGGAGTGCTTGAGTTGGGAGGTTAAGATTTTGAAGGAGAGGCGTTAGTCGGCGGACGGAGTGAATGGAGTTGGTGAAGATAAGGACACGTTGGTTAGGATGGTATAGTAGAATTGCATATAGGTACAGGTCCTTCGAGCTGTCAGCACAGATTTAGAGATTTAAATTGATCGCCACACCTTTTCTGTCCCAGCACATTCAACCATGCCTTCCCTTAGACCGTCTGCCATTTGCGAAACCGGATTTGCATCAATGAATTTCGGCTTATCTTCGCGAAAGTTGAGCTTCTTGAGAAGATATTCCATCGATTCATGTTTGTCCATCAAACCATACTTGCCCTTCCCAGCAAGCTTCTGCTGTAAATCTTTGTGGAAAGTCGCCGAAAACACTAGCGTTTGGCGACTGGGTACAACGGCTTCATCCTCTCCATCTACCTGACGATCTAAAGAATTGAGAATCTCCTCAGCTTCCTTGAAATGGCCTTCGGTCAGGAGTCGATCCGCTTCATCAACTACAAGAAATTGAATCTTCTTAAATGATGCAGAAAGTTCGATGCTAGTACTCATGACTTCCCACAAGCGGCCTGGAGTCCCAACAATAATTTCGGCCTTTAAAAGCTGCCGCTGTTGTTTCTGTATGGAAAGACCTCCTGTCACTGTCGCAATGTGAGGGGCGTCGGGCAACCCCGCACATAGCACCGCGATGTGCTGTGTAAGCTGATGTGCCAGTTCTCTTGTCGGTGATAATATCAACGCAATTGGTGTTTTTGGATCATGGACCGTAGAGACATCTTCGCTGCGGTAATCCTCGAGCCACTTTTCCAATATAGGAATTGCAAAAGCCAAAGTCTTTCCTGATCCCGTAGAAGCTTTGCCAATAACATCATGACCTGCAAGAATCTCTGGGATGGATATCCTCTGAATAGGTGTGGGATTTTCGAATCCAAGCTTCGCAAGGGCAGAAAGTGTCTCTGATGAGAGGTCAAGCTCATCCCATGCAGAAACATCAACTTCTTCTGCAATTGCTTCTCCTTTGAGGGCGGCAAAGACATTTTTTTCGTGATTTTCTGGTACACCGATATTCATGTTGACAGTATCCTCCAGTTTCTTCGTAGATGTCTTCTTGTCCACTTTCGCCTTTCTAGGCTTTGCTGTGACTTCGGCTTGTGCTTCTTGCTCAACGGTGCCGTTCTCATCGTCTCCGAACCCTTTAAATTCATCCTCGCTAAGATTTGTTTCGGCTTTAGTTGGAATCTGTGGTGAATTAGTACATACTCGACTACACACAAAATTGTCAGTAAGGCATACAAATTGAACTTTGTTGCCCTCGCGAACGACCTCAACGTCATCCACTTCCTCTAAACCATAAAACCCCTCTGCGTCCTCAAACATATCAGGCATCTCCAGCTCGCTCCATGGCAGCGCATCGAGCGCAACTGGGAGCTTCTTGACATTTGTTGGAACGCTCGTTGCCTCAAATGGTTGTACCCTTTGTCGTTTCTTCGAGCGTTGGCTGGATGTAGGAACCGGCCGTTTTCGTTTCTTCTGTTCTGGAGTCATTACGAAAGTACCAGTGTCGTAAATATACGAGGAAATGAGTTGTGGCTGTCAACTTTGTCGTCTGGAACTTTTCCCCCACTGCTGCACGAACTTTTTCCGCGATAGGGCGGAACGTCCCGGACGCACGGGCCGTCAAATTTTCTCAGCCTTGCACACAAAAGATATTGACAAGGCTCTGACTTTATGTACACGTGAATCGGTGACGGCAAGATGGGGAAGTCATCCAAAGACAAACGGGATGCTTATTACCGCCTGGCGAAAGAGCAAGGCTGGCGCGCTCGTAGCGCATACAAGCTCCTGCAACTTGATGAAGGTTAAAGTTGCTTTAACATGACATAATACCTCAACTGACATCTTACAGAGTTCAATTTGTTTGCCGATGTCACTAGGGTAGTAGATCTCTGTGCTGCACCTGGCAGCTGGAGTCAGGTCTTATCACGAGTCTTGATCAAGGGCGAGAAATTCGGAAGAAGTGCCTGGGAAGACAAGCAGGAGAAGATTCGCCAGCAATTGCTGAAAGTCCGCGGACTCAGTGAAGGAGCCGAAACAGCTGCTACAACCATGACGGTGGAACCCTCACGACCACCACTCTCAGTCCCCAGAAAAGACGTCAAGATCGTGGCCATCGATCTCCAACCCATGTCCCCCCTTCCGGGAATCACCACCCTCCGCGCAGACATAACACACCCCGCCACCGTCCCCCTTTTATTACAAGCTCTCGACCCCTCCTACATGCCCACCACCTCATCGCAAAAAGCCTCCCACCCCGTTGACCTCGTCCTCAGCGACGGCGCCCCGGACGTGACAGGCTTACACGACCTCGACATCTACGTCCAAAGCCAACTCCTCTTCGCCGCTTTGAATCTCGCGTTGTGCGTACTCCGCCCTGGGGGCAACTTCGTCGCGAAGATCTTCCGGGGACGGAATGTCGATTTGCTCTTCGCTCAATTAAAGCTTTTTTTTGATCGAGTTGTGGTTGCGAAGCCGAGGGCTAGTAGGGCGAGTAGTGTCGAGGCGTTCATTGTGTGCTTGAACTTCCGGCCGCCGCATGGGTTTCATGCGAGTTTGGAGGAGCCTCTGGGCGTTGGGGATCGCTTGGCTGAGATGGCGCGGTGGAGGAGGAGGCAGGAGCCGATTATTGCGCCTGTCATTATCCAGGAGGGGAATACCGGGCGGTGGACTACGACTGTCACTCAGCTGTCGGCGAGAACCCGCGATGATGGTGTTGTTGAAGTTGACTTGGACGATGAAAAACGAAAACGTGAAGGGAGATGGGTGGCACCATTTTTGGCATGCGGAGATCTTTCTGCTTTTGATGCTGATGCATCATATCATCTGCCTAAGGATAGAGTCGTGCTTGATCCTGTGCAACCTCCGACAGCGCCGCCTTATAAGAGAGCTTTGGAGATGAGAAAAGCTGCTGGCGGGGCTTATGGCAAAACCACGAATGTATTAGTATAGAGCCACTCAATGTCTTTATTAATCGACTATCTACCTTGTTAAGGTCATTTGCTCTAAATCGACTAGATATCCTTTTATATTATTGTTGTTATTAGCTCTTACACTGATTGGCAACTGAATGCTATGCAGTTCTATCTAGTTTGAGATAAAAGAGAAATCTTACCATACATAGTACAGCAGGATAAAAACCTTCGCTGCCGTTCTTCACGTCTGTGTTTCCCTTGCAGCCTATAATACCTAAGAAAATAGCCACACTACTACCTACTTGAAAGAGGGGAAGAAAAGCCTACTCGTACTGTATAACCATTTAAAAACATCCTAGATGCCCTTTGTGTTCTTTGCAGCCTTAGTTAACCCAAGCATTCGTCCAGAGCCTTTCATGCGTTCCTCTAGTGGGCCAGTTAGTTGGCTTGTTGTATGCTAGTTCCTAACCTGGGTCCACTGTTGCTCGTCTTCGACAGTTGGTTGTTGGTAACTGCAGTTAGCTTGGGCTACAGTTGGCGCAGCTGAAACTAGAGCAGCTGGAGCCGGAGCGACCACTGGAGTTGTTGGAGGCAGGGCTGCGGTCGAGGTTGGGGCTAGGCCTAGAAGGGGCGGGAACTGAGACTGGAAACGGTTTGGTCTTTCGTTATATGCTTGTCTTGCAACTGCTGCCTTGCACCTAGTTGACCCATATTCCATGTGCAATTGCTGTAAACTCTCGCTTCTTAACACGAACGCCTGTCTCAAATACAGGTAACCAGCTCTAGTTAGCTAACTAGCTCGTACGAGCTTGTTCGCTGTCCATTACTAGCAGTTAGGAGCTAGCGAACCGCTACGGCTTCGCCAGCTACCCTATCTCATTCAGCTGCTCTATAATCTCCTTGTATATCCTCTTCTTATGTGCTTTGACTCCTTGCCTCATATAACAACAATTTCGCGTTTGTGACGCGTTAGGGGGAAACGCCCTTGCGTGCCACAGCAGCATATGTATGCAGGTTGTTCGCTGGTGTTGAATTCAATGCAGGTTGGGCTTGCTTTTGCATTGCCTGTTGCGGTTGTTGGATCGCGTTCTCTATGCCTTAAGCGTGTTGTGCAAGACAGGTAATTCTGTCTAAGGAGGAGCAACAGAATTACAGAGTGAATAATCTGATGATTTAGTCTCCCGAAGTCCGCTAAAGACCTTAAAACAGTGCAGACGTCCGAGGGACTCCAATCTTAACTATCGGTTTACTCTATTTCTACCCTTCACGCCGCTACCTTGAGTATTTGTATTTAATGGCTTCTGTGGATACCTCACACAAAGTCATTCACCTACCAAGATATTGGCATGACAGCAGCTAACATCACTACGACGCACATGAGTACCACTCTGAGCGGGTTGCGAGGCTCTTCTTCCAGACTTCGAATGGATGTCTTGGCTCATTCTTGGATATATTGATGTTTCACAGCATAAATAGCGTTCCGCATTGGCTTATCCAACGTAAGCGATGAGTAAGACTTGCATTCCTGAAAAGGCAATGAAATTGCCATATTTGTGGAAAGGCATGGGTAGCTAATGTGTTTGGAGATCGGCAGTGGTCCACTGGAAAAGCCTCAGAAGAAAATATCATGAGCTTAAAATGGCGTCCAATAACGAATTTCTCGCCGAAAAGCGACAACGTAATGCTTTCATCAGCCTCAGCTACCTTGCCCTCTCTAAAACAACGCAAGCTCCCAAGTCTTTTAACACCTAACCTTCCCTCCATTTCTACCCTTCACCTCCCTCCATCTTTCACAATGCCCAGATCCTCAGATCTCAAACCCATACCTAGCCCCGGCCTCCTAGTGATAGGCGTATGTACACCCCCCTGAACCTCCACCCCTGCCTCCAAAACAAATTAAGGTAGAAATACTCACTCTCCTGGAGGCCGGCCTCCCTAGGACCTCAACCTCCTCCCTCCAAACAGCCCTCCAGAAGCTAGGCTTCGGCCCTTGTTACCACACCATCACGGACCTCCTGCCGCGAACGCGCAACCACGGGCCTTTATGGCTACGCGCCATGCACACTGAGGACAAAGCCGTGCGCCAGAAACTCCTCGCGCAGATCGTATCGGGGTATGTAGCGATCGTAGACGGGCCAGGATGCTTCTTTGTAGAGGATTGGATTGAGATGTATCCCGATGCGAAAGTTTGTCCCTTTTCCTTCCTATCACTCTCTGCAAAGCCGCCTGGCTGCTTGAAGACGCGTATTATGTGTACTGATATATAAACCCAGGTCGTTCTTGGGCTCAGAGCATCCCCACAAGCTTGGCTCGACTCCGTCAACGGCTCCATAGGGAAAGTCTTTGGCCGCGGCGCGCTATATTACCTCACGTACTTCGTGCCCGAGATGCATTTCGGTTTCGCGATGAATAACCTCTGGGACGAGCGCAGTATACATAGATATGGAGTTGGAGTGCGGAGCTCGGAGTATTATGTGGCTCATAATGAGCATATTAGGAACGTCGTGCCGAGGGAAAGGCTCTTGGAGTTCGAAGCGAAGGAGGG
>Ga0335072_10007168_pt1 | contig 16264 bp, 14 predicted proteins | sample Lox_Sample_21_FD_206725 | JGI IMG/M metagenome (GOLD analysis project Ga0335072, IMG submission 206725) | Soil microbial communities from Loxahatchee National Wildlife Refuge, Florida, United States - Lox_Sample_2.1 | ecosystem: Environmental > Terrestrial > Soil > Wetlands | place: USA...
TGCGGGCCATCTGGCAGGCTGAGCCGGGCGCGCTGACCAGGGGCGTGCGGCTGGTCAGGCGGATCGGGCGAGTCTCCCTGAGTAGCGAGGTACTGGATTACGCTGCTACCCTGCCACCGCAGCGGCTTGGGACAGCCGACGCCATCCACCTCGCATCAGCGCTGGCGATCCGGCGGGACCTTTCGGCCTTCGTCGCCTACGATAAGCGTCTCCTGGACGCCGCCGCAGAGGCCGGCTTGCCCACCGCGAGTCCGGCATAGGCGGCCCGCCGCAGTTGCGAAAATAATCCAAAAAGTCACAACCACCTGCAGGCGATCGGCGTCTGAAGTGGTGGCTTGGGCGACGGGGCTAGCGCAGCCCGGTCAGCCGGCCACCATCATCGGCCCTCGCCTGAACGGGTGAAAACACTGCTAATGCAAGCCACGAGCACCCTGGCTGTCCGCGAGACGCCGCCCCGGGCGGCGCGGGCGGTTCAGGTAGAGGGAGGCGGCCGGGTGGTCGGGGACGCGGGCACAGGCCCGCGTGGCGCCATGCCCAATGAGGGGTCAGGCGGGTGGGACGTCATCAGTTCTACCGGCCCAACGCCGATGATGCGGGCGCCCAAGGCTGCGCGGGCGGCGGCCGAGCAGTTGTTCGCCACGCAGTACCCCAAGCTGGCCGGCTGGGTCAGGCGGCTCGTGGATGACGATGAGACGGCGCACGAGATCGCCAGCGAGGCGTTCGTCCGGCTGCTGTCGCGGTGGACTAAGCCAGCCAGCCTCGACAGCCCGCAGAGCTACCTCTACATGATCGCGACCAACCTGGTCAGGGACCACTGGCGCAAGATGGAGCGAGAGCGCCGCGCGATCCGCAGCGTCACCTCGGGTGGTGACCTTGAGCCCACGTCTGACCCCGCGCAGGACGTGGACGTGCGGGAGCTGATCATGACGCTGCCGGCCCGGCTGCGCGAGCCGTTCCTGCTGCACTACTACGCGGGCTTCGGGATCAAGGAGATCGCCCTCCAGCTCAAGCGGCCCGATGGCACGATCAAGGCCGACCTGTATCATGCCCGGAACAAGCTCAAGGAGGCACTGGAAGCACGAGGGAACGCGAACGGCGCCAAGGGAGGGAGGTCACGTGATGCCCGGTAACGACCGCGATCGGCTCGATGACTGGCTGGCTCGCGAGATCCAGCCGCTGCCTCCGCCGCCCGGGACGTTCGAGCTGATACGCAAGCGGGCTCGCCGCCGCAAGGCGGGCAAGCTCGCTGCCACCGTGACCTCGGCCGCGGCCGTCGCCGTGCTGGCGACGGTCGGCGTCCCAGCCGTGCTTTCCCTGCATCTCGGCCAGTCCGCTACCGGCACGCCGGTCGCGAACGGCCGGGCGGACTCATCCGCCATCTCCAGGGCAGCGACGCCATCGGCCGAGGGCAGCACGGCCACGTCCGCGGCGACCCCGACGACCTCGCCCTCGGGCATCAGCGAGAGCACCAGCGCGGCCGGATCGCCTCCCGGTGGCCCGGTGCCTGCCAACTTCCAGCCGACGTCGATCACGTTCGTCAGCTCAACGGTGGGATGGGCCATCGGCCAGGCCGGCACGCCGGGCCAGTGCGCCAACGCCAACCCGACGATCTGCACGTCGATCGTCAGGACGACCAATGACGGGCAGTCCTGGCAGGGCATACCGGCTCCCTCCACCAACCAGGTCTCCGGCATCCGGTTCCTTGACGGCATTAACGGCTGGGCCTACGGGCCCGACCTGTGGTCGACGCACGACGGCGGCAGTACCTGGACCCAGGTCAGCACGGGCGGCCAGCAGGTCACCGACCTGGAGACCGCGGGCCAGGCGGCGTTCGCGGTCTTCGCGAACTGCTCGACCCCCAGCGGCAGCACGGGGCAGGACTGCACCAGCTACACGCTCAAGACGACCAGCGCCGGGACCGACAACTGGGTGAACGTCGGCTCGGCCACCACCGGCCTGCCGGACTCGGCCGGCTCCACTCCGGCCATCGTGCTCAGTGGCAGCACCGGATGGCTGCTGGCGCCGGACGGGACGATCTACTCGGGGCCGCTGAGCGGGGCGTGGACCAAGCTCGGGAACGCTCCCTGCCCTTCGACGCAGTCAGCGGGCAGCAGCCCCGGCGGCGCGCTGCTCAGCTACGACGTGTACAACAACGAGTTTGTCGCGGCCTGCACGACCGGGCAGCAGACCGTCATCTACACCTCCGGCAGCACCAGCCTGAACTGGCGGGCACTTGCCGAGGGAGCGAGCGACGGCACTCCTGTCTCGCTGGCGACCACGCCGTCCTACCCGGCGATCATGGCCACGTCGCAGGGCATCTCGGTCCTTGACATGAGCACTGGGCAGTGGGCGCAGACCGTCACCCTGGCCCAGGGGTTCACGTATGTCGGGATGACCACGAAGCTGAAGGGCGTCGCGATCCCGGCCAACACGTCGCTGCACCAGGTCTGGATGACGTTCGACGGCGGCCACACCTGGCAGCCCTACACGATCAGCTCATAACCGAGGAGAGCAGCTTCTCTGACGCCTCGCGCGGGTCAAGGACGCCGTCGGCGACCTGGCCCGCCAGGGTGTCGAGCAGTGGCCCTGAAAGCCCGCGGCGCACGGTGCCGTAGGCCATGGCCAGCACCTCATCGCGCGCCCGTGCCCGGCGGCGCCGGGCGAGCTCGCCCACCGAGGCCAGCCAGTCCCAGTGCCGGTCGAGCGCGCCGAGCAGGTCGCCGACTCCCTCGGAGGTGGTCGCGACGGTCGGCACCACCGGCGGCTTCCAGGCGGCCGACGACAGCGCCACCATGTGCTTGAGGTCGCGCACGGTCGCGGCGGTGTCGGGCCGGTCGGCCTTATTGACGGCCAGCACGTCGGCGATCTCAAGGACGCCCGCCTTGGCCGCCTGGATCGAGTCGCCCATTCCCGGGACCACGACCACGACGGTGGAGTCGGCGGCCGAGGCGATCTCCACCTCGGCCTGCCCCACGCCCACGGTCTCGACCAGGACGACCGAGAAGCCGGCCGCCTCGAGGGCACGGATGGCCATCGGGGCGGCGGCCGACAGCCCGCCCAGCTGTCCCCGGCTAGCCATCGAGCGGATGAACACCCCTGAGTCAAGGGCATGTCCCTGCATCCGCACCCGGTCGCCGAGGAGCGCACCACCGGAGAACGGCGATGAGGGATCCACGGCCAGCACCGCGACCAGTTCGCCGCGCGCCCGGAGCGCTTCCACCAGCGCGTTCGTCGTGGTGGACTTGCCTGCCCCGGGCGCGCCGGTGATCCCGATCACCCGGGTGGCCCCGGGCGAGCGGGCCGCACCGCCCGCGCGGGCGGCCAGTTCCCGCAGGATCAGGCGGCCGCGTTCGTCTCCGCTCTCGATCCAGGAGATCGTCCGGGCGAGCGCCCGGGCATCCCTGGCCAGGACCAGGTCAGCAAGGCGCCGGGTAGCGGTGGCCGGGCCGGCCTCGTCGTTCAGCGCGGCGCCTTCAGGAGCAGGGCCGACCCCTGGCCGCCGCCTCCGCACAGGGCGGCCACGCCGAGACCGCCGCCGCGACGGCGGAGCTCAGAGGCGAGCGTGAGGGCGATGCGAGTGCCTGACATGCCCAGCGGGTGGCCGAGCGCGATGGCCCCGCCGTTCACGTTGACGATGTCCGGGCTGAGCCCGAGCTCCCGCATCGACTGGATGCCCACGGCCGCGAAGGCCTCGTTGATCTCGACGAGGTCAAGGTCGCCGACCTGGAGGCCCGCCTTGGCCAGAGCCTGCCTGATCGCGTTGGCCGGCTGGGAGTGCAGCGAGTTGTCGGGACCCGCCACCGTGCCGAACCGGCCGACCTCGGCCAGGATCGTGGCGCCAAGCGCCGCGGCCTTCTCCCTGGAGGCGACGACCACGGCGGCGGCCCCATCGGAGATCTGCGACGCCGTTCCCGCGGTGATCGTGCCTTCCTTGCCGAAGGCCGGGGGCAGCTTGCTCAGCGACTCGGCGGTGGTGTCGGGCCGGATGCCCTCATCGGCGGCGAACAGGGCCGGCGCCTTGCCGCGCTGCGGGATCTCGACGGCCACGATTTCCTCGGCCAGCGTGCCGTTGCTGGCAGCGGCCCCGGCGCGCTGCTGCGACCGGGCGGCGAACTCATCCTGCTCCTCGCGGGAGATGCCGAACCCGGCGTTGTGCCGCTCGGTTGACTCACCCATCGAGATGCCGTCGAAGGCGTCGGTGAGGCCGTCGTAGGCCATCGCGTCGATCATCTCGACGCCGCCGTACTTGTAGCCCTTGCGCGAGTTCTTCAGCACGTGCGGCGCGTTCGTCATGGACTCCATGCCACCCGCGACGATGAGGTCGTACTCGCCGAGCCTGATCAGGTCGGCCGCCTGGGCGATGGCGTCCAGGCCGGACAGGCAGACCTTGTTGACGACGGTGGCCGGGGTGCTCATCGGGATGCCCGCCTTGACGGCCGCCTGGCGGGCGGTGATCTGCCCGGTGCCCGCCTGCAGCACGTGGCCCATGATCACGTACTCGACGTCCTGGGGGGAGATACCGGAGCGCTCCAGGGCTCCCTTGATGGCGAAGCCGCCCAACTCGGCAGCCGAGAAGCCGGCCAGCGAGCCGAGCAGTCGTCCCATCGGGGTCCGCGCCCCGCCAATGATCACCGGGTCCGGCATCCGAGCCTCCATGCTACGAGCCAAGAACTATCTGGGAGGATACCCAGCATGCTGGAACGTATCGATCACGTGGGCATCGCCTGCCGGTCTCTTGAAGCCGCCATCGAGAAGTACACGTCGGTCTTCGGGCTGACGGTGACCAGCCAGGAGGTCAACTCCGAGCAGGGCGTACGTGAGGCCATGCTGGCGGTCTCCCCCGGCTCAGCTGCGCCTTTCGCCTCCTACATCCAGCTCCTTGAGCCACTGTCCGAGGACAGCCCGGTCGGGAAGTTCCTGGCCCGGCGGGGAGAGGGCATCCATCACGTGGGCTACGCTGTGGCGAACGTCACGGACGCACTTGCTACCATTGAAGCGGGTGGCCTGGTCCGGCTTATCGACTCCCGCCCGCGGCACGGCTCCATGGGCGCGTCGATCGCCTTCCTCCACCCGGCCGATCTCGGCGGTGTGCTCACCGAGCTCGTCCAGCCAGCCAACCCGCCCGCGGCAACTCCACATGATGGTTCGTGACACTTCGTGATCGTCTTGCCTCCCCGTGAAACGTGTTCAGGCAAGGGTGCCCACTGCGACGCAAGGGGCTCCCGTGACCTCTAGACTTGCCTGCTAGGCAGCGACAAAAGCCTCCGAAGAACCTACAGGCAACGCGGAGGCGGAGTAGTGTCCTGTCACTGGGCGAGAACCTCGCCGGAGTCCGCTTGACCACGGCCACGCCGGCGACAACTCGGCTGACCTCCCCGCCTGCCGTCCCCCGTCTAGCCAGGATATAGGCCAAATGCAATCGGACATTGACGCTCAACTGACCAGTTTCTTCGAAGAGACCCCGCCTCGCGACTTCGCCAAGGTAATGCGTGGTTACGACCCGCACCAGGTTGATGAGCACATCCGGCAGCTCGCTGCCGAGGTCCGCCGGCATCAGGAAGACGCGCTGGCCGCTCGGCGTGAGCTTACCGAAGCCCACCGGCAGATCCAGGAGCAGGAACGCCCGACTTACTCGGGTCTAGGCGCGCGCATTGAGCAGTTGCTGCGCCTGGCCGAGGAGCAGGCCACCGAGCTCGTTCAGGCGGCCCGCTCTGAGGCCAACGAGATCAAGGCGGCCGCCAAGGTCGACGCGGCCGAGTTGCGGGCCGCGGCCGAGAACGAGGCCGCGGAACTGCGGGCCAACGCCAAGCGTGAGTCGGACGACATGCGCGGGGCCGCCGAGCGCGAGGCGGACTCGATCCGCTCCACGGCGCGGCGCGAGGCCGACGAGCTCACCTCGACGACCGAGCGGGAGGTGGCCAAGCTGCGGGCCACCGCCGACCATGAGGTCGCTGAGAAGCGCGCCGCGACCGAGCGGGAGATCGCCCGGCTGCGGACCTCCACGGAGCGCGAGGTCGCCCAGCTCAAGGCAACCGCCAAGAAGGAGCGGGACGACATACTCAACTCCTCCAAGCGGCAGGCTGATGAGATGCGCAGCCAGGCGCAGCGCATCCTGGAGGAGAGCGAGGCCCAGCGGGCGCAGGCCGAGGCCGAGTTCGAGATCCAGCTGGCCGCGCGCCGTGAGGAGGCCGAGCGGCAGGAGGCCGAGCGCCTCGCCGCCGCCCAGGCGGCCACGCAGAAGCTGGTCTCCGAGGCTGAGCAGCGGGCGTCCACCGCTGAGCAGCGCGCCTCCAAGGCGTCCGCGCAGGCCGACCAGACCCGCCGCGACGCCGACCAGCACGCCCGCCAGCTGGTGACCAACGCGAAGAAGAACGCCGACCAGGTTGTCGCCCAGGCCAAGGCCCAGGCCGAGACGCTGATGAGCGAGGCCAAGAGCGAGGCCGAGCGGCGGCGCCTCAGTGCCCAGCGCGAGGTCGAAGAGCTGACCAGGCAGAAGGACAACATCTCCAGCCACCTGGCGCAGGTCCGCCAGCTCCTGGGTGGCCAGATGGGCATGGCGATGCCGGCGATGCCGTCCCTGGACCAGCAGGTCCCGGCGGCTCCGTCCAAGCCCGCCATCACGGAGAGCGCTCCGCCGGCCCAGCCGGCGGCCGCCCGCCCGAGTGGCGGCGCCGCCGCCCCGAACGGCAACGGCAACGGCGCCTCCTCCGGCGGCGGGGGCACGGAAGAAGACTGGTGGACTGAGTAATCTCAGCCGCTGACTGCGAGCGAGGCCCCCGGGACCGTGTCCCGGGGGCCTCGCGGTGTTGTGGCCCGGGCCGCGGGCCGACGGGTCACTCTTGCCAGTCGGTCGGCAGCGTCCCTCCGGTGAGAGCCGCCGGGTTGGCCGCGCGGACGATGGAGTTCAGGACAATCCGGACGTAGGGCTCGCCGACCCACAGGTGCTTGGCATTGTCTACGGCGATGAGCTCGGCCTTGGGCACCCGGGCGAAATGCGGCCGGGCCTCGTCCGGCTTGAGGTAGTCGTCGTGCTCGGGCACGAGGACGACGAGCGGCTTGCCGGTGGCGGCCCACCGGTCCAGGTCGGCGTCGGTGACCCGGCGCAGCGGCGGTGACAGCAAGATCGCCCCCTCGACCTCGGGAAGGTCACCCCAGCGCAACGTAAGCTCGGTGCCGAACGACCAGCCAACCAGCCAGATCCTGGGCAGCCCGTGGGCGACCGCCCACCCGACCGCCGCCTCGACATCGAAGCGCTCGGCGTCGCCGTTACCGAATTCCCCGTCGCTCCGGCCCCGCTCGGACTCGGTCCCCCGGGTGTTGAACCGCAAGACGGCCAGGTCGGCGAGGGCGGGCAGCCGGTAGGACGCCTTCTTGTACACGTGGCTGTCCATCATCCCGCCGTGGGTCGGCAGCGGGTGCAGCATGACCAGCGTGGCCATCGGGTCCTTGTCGCGCGGCAGCGCGAGCTCGCCGACCAGGTTCAGCCCGTCGGCGGTCTGGATGTCGATCGGCGTCCGGCGCGCCGGAAGGATGGTCGCGGCCCTGATCTCAGTCACGGTGGCAATGCCTCGCTGTGGTTGTAGAACTCGTTCAGTGATCGGCGCCGCTAGCGGCCCGGACGCCGCTGCAGGCGGCGCTGCCAGCATGCAGTATGCCAGTGCCGCCGGGACTCCACCCCGGCGGCGCGACTCGGCCAGACGACCAGGTGCGGCGTCCCCGGGTAAATCTCCTGGTCGCAGCCGGGACAGCGGTAGGCCTTGGTCGCCGCCGCGCCCGGCACCGGCCGGACCACCCAGTCATCATCGGGCCACTCCTCGATGCGCTCGGGCCCGAGCGGGGCGGACGGCGCGGAGGCAGGCTGACGACGGGTCTTACGCGGGCTCACAGCAACCCAGGTTATCCGCGCCAACCGGCAGGACGACCCGCCCAATCCCCCGATACGGTGGCTTAACCCCAGTCCGGCTCGGGCGGCGCGGCAAGCGACGGATCGGGGCGCTCCACAGCCGGCTCGGGTGGCCCCACCTCGTGCCAGAGCGCGCGCTGGCCACCACGGACGATGACCGCGCCGCTCTCGAAGAACTGGATGCTTTCATTTCCGGCGGCGCCGATGGGCTGCTCACCGGAGACAGGAGGGCCGAGCGGATCCCAGCCGTCGTCTTCCCTGAAGACGATCGCCATGGTCGCCTCCGGCACCGCGACGGGATCAGCATCAGGACCGGCATAAACGGTTCCGCCCTCGAAGGCCTGGCGCGAACCCGCCTGGTCGCCTTTGGGGAAGCCCAGCCAGGAGGCCGGCCCTCCGATGCGCCAATAATATTCCCCGATTCTGCCGCCGACTGCGCTAATACCGTACTTCTCGGTAGCGAAAACGACGAATTCGCCGGCCTTGGGTATCGTGAACACCTGCTGAGACCCGAGAACTCCCGAGGAAGACTGGACAGCCTCCTCGTCCGTAATATCGAAGTCAGCCTCATCATCGTCGCTAGCCTCCCATTCGCCATCTCCCTCGGAATCATCGAGGTAATCATTGATGGCTTTGCGCACAGTGCGAGCATGATCCCCCAGGAAAACACAGACGCCGCCCTGGAATTCCTGGTAAGTATATTTCTCATGCGCTTCATCTTCCCCGTCGCTGGCAGCGACGGGGAAGCCCAGCCACCCGGCACTTCCCCCTAGGTGAGCATGATGAGCGTAGATGTCCCCGGTGACCGCGTAAGCGCCGGATTCAGAGACGTAGACGAGGCCGCCCTCGAAGCGCTGGCACGATCCGGAGGTCCCGAGCGGAGAGACTGGGGCAGGCGCCTCGTCTTCAACAGGAAAGCCTAGCTCGCGAGCGATTTCCTCGTCATCCATGTAATAAGTGGCGATCTCCCCGCTGATCGATCGCGCTCCGGCACCTGGACTCCAGTAGATTCGGCCTTCCTCGTATTCAACGAAGAATCCCATGGTGCTCACAGCAGGCTGTATCACCCGCTGCACGTACCCGGCATCTGGCCTAGGGTTCCATTTGAGTTCCCGAGTTCGCCGGCCTATCGCTACCGCTGCTACGGGAAGCGAGGGGAGCCACGCTATCTCAGCTGCGAGCGGTTCGATCAGGGGCACGGAACGGCGCGGGTTAATATCGGCGAGGATGGCAATGGCCCTTGACTCGTCCGCGTCAAGGAAGACTTTCAGCATTTCGGCTACGTCGGCCGGGGCAGCCCGCGCGAGCAAGTCGACCGCGTCGTTGTGCGGCATCCCCCGCAGCCGCTTCACGGCCGTATCGGGGTTGAGGGCAGCCAGAATGGCCGGATCGAGGGGCGGCGTCTGGGACCAGTTGTTGTTGATCTGGGTGTTACCGTCCCCGGCCTGGACTCCTATGCTGCCGCTCACGCTGACGTCCCCGGCCGTCCCATCCTGTGCCATGGCCCTCTCCCCCGGACGCAAAACACGGGTGTTGCCCGTGTTTGGGTGATGTATCTCAGTATGCCCCGCACTGGATCGCACTGGTATCAAGAATGTGCCCGGCCGACGGGCACGTCCAGTAGGATGCCGTCACCTGGCGATGTCCGTAGTGTCAACGGGCCAGGCAACCGAGTAGTGTCCAAATCACACCCCCCGACCTGGGAAACTACCTTTCGTGCGACTCGTTATCGCGCGGTGCAGCGTGGACTATGACGGCCGGCTGACCGCCCATCTCCCCTCGGCCCTGCGGCTGCTGATCGTCAAGGCAGACGGCTCGGTGCTCGTTCACTCGGACGGCGGCTCCTACAAGCCGCTGAACTGGATGTCGCCGCCGTGCCGGCTGACCGAGACACCCGGCAAGTGGACGGTCACCAACAAGCCGGGCGAGACGCTCACGATCAACATCGAGGAGACCCTGAGCGACACCTCGGTGGAGCTGGGGATCGACCCGGGCCTGGTCAAGGACGGCGTCGAGGCGCACCTGCAGGAGCTGCTGGCCGAGCAGCTCCACCTGCTCGGCGACGGCTGGCGGCTGATCCGCCGTGAGTACCCGACGCCCATCGGCCCGGTCGACATCATGGCCAGGGACGACAACAACGAGCACGTCGCGGTCGAGATCAAGCGACGGGGCGAAATCGACGGCGTTGAGCAACTGACCAGGTATCTGGAGCTGCTCAACCGCGACCCGCTGCTCGCCCCGGTGCACGGCATCTTCGCCGCCCAGGAGATAAAGCTCCAGGCGCGCACGCTGGCCGAGGACCGTGGCATCCGGTGCGTCACCCTCGACTACGACACCATGCGCGGCAAGGAGCGCGAGGGCACGCTGTTCTAGCCCTGAGTCCAGGCCACGCCGGGTAGCCGGCCCTTACGGGTGAGACCGCTGCCTGGGCCGTACAGTCTTTGGTGCCGAACCAAGACTGTGCGAGGACACTCAATGGACCAGATGACACAGATGGCCGCGGTCGTCACGGCTGACGGCACGCTGGTGGACGCCGCGGTCGCGGTGCCGGAGCCAGGGCCACGGGACGTGCTCGTCCGGGTGGCGGCTGTGTCGGTCAACCCCGTGGACACGAAGGCGCGTCCCGGCTCCTCCGGCCGCATCCTCGGCTACGACGCGGCCGGGACGGTCGTGGCCGCCGGCCCGGCGGTGAGCCGCTTCGTCGAGGGCGACGAGGTCTACTACGCGGGCGACATCAACCGGGCGGGGTCCAACGCCGAGTTCCAGGTGGTAGACGAGCGGATCGTTGGCCGCAAGCCCGCGACGCTGCCGTTCGCGGACGCGGCGGCAATGCCGCTGACCACGATCACGGCCTGGGAGACGCTGTTCGACCACCTGGGGGCGACCGCGGCGTCCGAGGGCGACTTCCTCATCATCGGCGCGCCGGGCGGCGTGGGCTCTATCCTCACCCAGCTGGCCCGGACCCAGACCCGGATGCGCATCATCGCCACCGCCGGCCGCTCCGAGTCTGCGGGGTGGGTGAAGCAGATGGGCGCACACGAGGTCGTCGACCACCGCGACCTAGCCGACGAGGTCAGGCGGGTGGCCCCGGACGGCGTGCACTGGCTTTTCACGTCGTTTTCGGCCGGGCAGATCCCGGTCTTCGCCGAGGTGCTGCGCCCGTTCGGCCACGTCGTGGCGATCGACGACGCCCGTGAGGACCTGTACCCGCTGAAGTCCAAGAGCATCAGCTGGCACTGGGAGTACATGTTCGCCCGCTCCACCCACCAGGCCGACGACCTGGGTGAACAGGGCACGCTGCTCAACCGGGCCGGGGGGCTGCTCGATCAGGGCGTGCTGCGCAGCACGGTGACGCAGCGGATCGAGGGCATCAACGCCAGGACGCTCACCGAGGCGCACAGCCTGCTTGAGGGCTCGGGGGTCATGGGCAAGATCGTCTTGTACCGCTAGCCGACTGGCTCAGCCCGACAGTGCGCGGTTGAAGGCGGCGACGTAGGCGGAGGCCCGCTCTGAGCCGACGAGGCCCGGCCCCATCTTGTTCATCATGTAGGAGAACGTCACCTGACGGTCGAGGTCCATGAGGATCAGCGACCCGCCCCAGCCACCCCAGAAGCAGCTCCGGCCCTCCAGGCCGGGAATGATCCCCGGCACGGGCAGCCCGAAACCCAGGCCGAATCGCATCGGCACGCCCAGCACGAGGTCCACGCCGCTGGACTGCTCGTCGAAGATCAGGTCGATCGTTTCCGGCTTGAGGAGCCGGACCCCGTCGACCTCGCCGCCGAGCGTGATGACCGAGTCGATGCGGGCGACCGACCGGGCGTTGCCGTGCCCGTTAGCCGCTCCGATGGTGGCGTTTCGCCAGCCGGGGGTATTGGCCGCCGCCGCGTCGGCGGCCGGCCCGGTGAACGTCCTGAACGCCATGCTGTCACGGGGGAGCGCCTCCAGGGCCGCGGCCAGCGGCGGCGGCGGGACGACCGGGGCGATCCGGTCCCAGTCCCGCTCGGCCGCCCCGATCTGGAAGTCGGCGCCCAGTGGCCCGGCGATCTCGCGGGCGACGAACTCCCGCAGCGGGGTCCCGCTGACCCGGCGGATGACCTCGCCCACGAGGTGGCCCTGGTTGAGCGCGTGATAGCCGGATGCGGTCCCCGGCTCCCACCACGGGGCCTGAGCCGCGAGCCGGGCGGTCGACGTCTCCCAGTCGTAGAGGTCCTCGATCGTGGCGGGCTGGTCCCAGCCGGACACCCCGGAGGTGTGCGACAGCAGGTGCCTGACCTCGATGGCCTCCTTGCCGGCCGCGGCGAACTCCGGCCAGTACCGTGCGACCGGGGCCTGCGGGTCGAGCAGGCCGCGGTCGATGAGGATCAGCGCGGCCAGGTTCGTGACCGTCTTGGTGGTCGACCAGACGTTGACGATCGTGTCGGCCGTCCAGGGGGACGTGCGGGCCTCGTCACGGAAGCCGCCCCACAGGTCGGCGACGATCTCGCCGCCGATGTCGATCGTCAGTGAGGCACCCAGTTCCTCGCCGGAGGCTAGGCGGGCGGCCAGTTCCTCGCGAACCCCGAGAAACCGCTCGTCACATGTTCCCTGAACGTCGCCGGCGGCCACGGTGCCTCCCACGGTGACGGCTGGCCGCGACGCTGCGGCCAGCCGGTTAACGGACCACCGCCAGCGTAAGCCGGCCGCGGCCCGCCGCCTAGCCGCAGAATCGTCACCAGCCAGCCACTCCTCGCCGGCCACTTCCGAATCAGCGATTCAAAACGGCCGCTGGCGATCGCTCAGCCGGTAGTCCAGGACGGCGACCGTGCCAACCTGGCGGGCCGATCGCAGGTGCATGGGGCGACCTGACGTGTGCGGGTACAAGCCCGGCAGGCCGAATCGGGGCGCCCGCGGGTCGCCCACGAAGAACGGGGCCACGGCCAGCCGCAGCTCGTCCGCGAGCCCGCCGCCCAGCGCCGCGGCGAGGATGGCCGAGCCACCCTCGATGAGGACAGTGGCCAGGGACCGTTCTGCCAAGGAATGCAGGATGGCCTCCAGGGACAGGTCCTCGCCCTGGTAGACGAGCGACTCCCCCGGGCCAGTGAAGAAGCGCGCCGAGGTGTCCAGTCCCCCGCGCCGGGTCATCGTCACCCGCAACGGCTGCTCAGGAAGCCCGCGCGCCGCCCGGGCGGCCACCCGGGCTGGTGAGCGTACCAGCAGCCGGGGGTTGTCGGCGCGGATCGTGCCCGCCCCGACGAGGATCGCGTCGACCGACCCGCGTAGTTCGTCAACCTCATCCAGATCCTGCGGGCCGGACAGGATCAGCCGGTGCGGCGAGCAGTCGTCCAGGCAGCCATCGACCGAGATGGCGCAGCTCGCCACGGTGTAGGGACGATCAGGCACGGGGGAAGCCTATCGGCGGCCGGCGGCGCGGGGGCGAGAGGCAGGTGCGCGGGAGTCTTGTGGTGTTTACTCTGTTCTCATGGCAGGACATGTGGTTTCTCCCGATATACGTTCCTGGGACTCGACCACCGCGACGTTCGACGCTCACAGCCCGGCGACCGGTGAGGTGATCGCCACCTACCCGGTGCACGGCGAGCGTGAGGTCGCCGAGGCGGTGCGGCGCGCCCGCCAGGCCGCCCAGTGGTGGGGCGGCCTGGGCTTCAGCGAGCGAAGGCTGCGGCTTCTTGCCTGGAAATCGGCCCTGACCAGGTACATGCCCCGGCTGGCCAGCATCGTCCGTGAGGAGACAGGCAAGCCGGTCGACGACGCGACGCTGGAGATCATCTCGGCGATCTTGCATGTCGACTGGGCGGCGCGGAACGCCAGGAGCGTGCTGCGGCCGAGGCGGGTGTCCAGCGGCCTGCTCATGTACAACCAGACGGCGTCGGTCGAGTACCACCCGCTGGGCGTGGTCGGCGTGATCGGCCCGTGGAACTACCCCGTGTTCACCCCGATCGGGTCGATCGCCTACGCGCTCGCGGCCGGGAACGCGGTCGTGTTCAAGCCGAGCGAGCTGACGACGGGGACGGGCAAGTTCCTGGTCGACTCGTTCACCGACACCCTGAGCGAGGTATTCGGCGACACCGAGCCGGTCCTGCAGCTGGTGTGCGGCAAGGGCGAGACGGGCGCGGCCCTGGCCGGGTCGGGGGTGAACAAGGTCGCCTTCACCGGCTCCCCCGGAACGGCCCGCAAGGTGATGGCGGCGGCCGCTGAGCAGCTGACCCCGGTGCTTGTCGAGGGGGGCGGCAAGGACGCCATGCTGGTGGCGGCGGACGCGGACCTAGACGCCGCCGCCGACGCCGCGGCCTGGGGCGCGATGTCCAACGCCGGCCAGACCTGTGTGGGGATCGAGCGGGTCTACGTGGTCGAGTCGGTCTACCCGGCTTTCCTTGAGAAGCTCACCGAGCGGGTCGCGGCGCTGCGTCCCGGCGAGGACGAGGGCGCCAGCTACGGGCCGATGACGCTGCCCAGCCAGCCGGACACGGTCGAGCGGCACCTGACCGACGCGGTGGCCAGGGGCGGGCGGCCGGTGGTCGGCGGCCTCGACTCGGTGCGCAAGCCCTTCGTCCAGCCGGTCGTGCTCACCGGGGTGCCAGAAGACAGCGCGGCGGTCCGTGAGGAGACGTTCGGCCCGACCGTGACCGTCGCGCCGGTGGCGACCCTGGCGGATGGGGTGCGGCTGGCCAACGCCTCGCCCTACGCGCTCGGCTCGTCGGTGTTCACCCGCAGGAAGAAGACGGGCGTGGCCGCGGCGCGATCGCTGCGGTCCGGGATGACGTCGATCAACTCGGTGCTCGGGTTCGTCGGAGTGCCATCGCTGCCGTTCGGCGGGTCGGGAGAGTCCGGCTTCGGGCGCATCCACGGCGCCGACGGGCTGCGCGAGTTCTCCCGGGCCAAGTCGATCGCACGGCAGTGGCTACGCCCGGCCGTGCTCACGACGACCTTCCGGCGGCGTGACACGGACATGGACCGGCTGGTCAAGCTGGTCACGCTGCTACACGGGCGCCTGTACCAGCCTAAGCGCTAGCTTTCCTGGGGCTTCGTGGGGCTTCGTGCGTCTTCGCGGGGCTTCCTGGGGCGCTCGGGCGTTAGCGGTCGCTGCCTGGGCGCCAGAGGACGTCGCCGGTGCCAGTGTTGGCGACCCTGCTCAGTATGAACAGCAGGTCGGAGAGGCGGTTGAGGTACTTGGCCGGGAGGGGGCTGACGCTGTCGCCGTGCTCGAGCCGGGCCGCCCAGGCCGACCGCTCGGCCCGCCTGGTCACCGTGCGGGCGACATGCAGCAGGGCCGCGCCGGGTGTGCCGCCGGGCAGGATGAAGCTGCGCAGCGTGGGCAGGTCGGCGTTGTACCGGTCGCAGGCTTCCTCAAGGCCGCTGATGTAGCTCTCGTCGACGCGGATCGGCGGGTAGGGCGGCGGCAGGTCGCTGACCGGGTTGGCTAGGTCGGCGCCGACGTCGAAGAGCTCGTTCTGAATCTTGGCCAGGAGCGCCTTGAGGTCATCCGCCAGCCCGCCCATCGTCACGGCCACCCCGATCGCGGAGTTGGCCTCGTCGGTGTCGGCGTAGGCCGCGAGGCGGCTGTCGGTCTTGGGGGCGCGGCTCCCGTCGGCCAGCGCGGTGGTGCCGTCGTCACCGGTGCGGGTGTAGATCCGCGACAGCACGACCGGGTTCTCGCGGTGCTTCGCCGCGCGCTCTTCTGAGGCCATGCCGTTACCTTAACCTCCCGGCCTCCGCCCCCTCGGACCCTGGCCGATGGTTACGGAGAGTAGTTGAAAGAAAAATGTGATCATGGCTTTGACCTGGGGTATTAATTTGTCAGCTGCGACAGGGGACTGTATAGTCACAGTGCGTAGTCGATCCCACAGACTCCGGGGTCCGGCGGTTATCGGGGGCTCGCCGGACCCCGGACCCTCATCTCCCGAGGGTCCTATCCCCCGGAGTCGCTCCCCCCGTACCCCCCCGACACGGGCGTGGGCTCGCGCGCCGCCTTCTCTCGCTCCCGCTCCTCGGGTGTCTCGCTAGTAGTGGAGGCCCCTTGAGTCATGGCGGGTAACACGCGTAACGAAGATGGCGGCCTACTTGCTCTCCTCAGCCGGTCGAAAATCGCCTATGTTGTTGATTGTGCCGAATTTCGCGGCACAATCAACAGCTTGCGTCTCAGGCGGTGGCCGTTGAGGGGTCTGGCGCCGTAACCAGGGCGACGTCGTGCCAGTGGAGTGCTCATTGATGTCTGTGCGCTCAGAGTGACTCATGAGGTAGGCGACAGGTAGGCGGCAGGTAGGCGGGGGGCGGCTTCTTTTGCGGGGGTAATCGCCTCGGGGTGACCCATATCGGGCTATCGTGTCAGCAAATGTCGCGGTAAGCCTGCAGGTGGGTGGCGTGTAC
>Ga0335072_10007170_pt1 | contig 16262 bp, 17 predicted proteins | sample Lox_Sample_21_FD_206725 | JGI IMG/M metagenome (GOLD analysis project Ga0335072, IMG submission 206725) | Soil microbial communities from Loxahatchee National Wildlife Refuge, Florida, United States - Lox_Sample_2.1 | ecosystem: Environmental > Terrestrial > Soil > Wetlands | place: USA...
GTCGCTGACAGTCGCACGGCGGCATGACCACCGCGGTCACCCCGGTTGTCGCGGTCTGGGTCGACGGCGCGTTGTATTTCGGCAGCGGGCCGGGTGCGGCCAACCGGCACTGCGCGGTGACGACCGGCTGCAACAACTGGAACCAGGGCTTCGACATCGTGCTGCACGGCGAGGCCGTCATCGTGCGCGACCTGCCGCTGCTGCAGCACGTGGTACATGCGTTCTCGGCGAAATACGGGGACGACTGGGCCTTCGAAGTCACCGACGACGGCACATTCCGTGGTCCATCGCTGGTCTACCAGCTAATCCCAGAGCAGGCACTGGGGTTCGGAAAGGGCGCGTTCAGCCACACTCGCTGGGACTTCACCGCCTGACCGAGGCTGAACCACCGCCCGAAGTGGCTGCAGAAGTGCCCAAGCCACCGGGCAAGAGCCAGACGCGTGCAGTCGCCGACTGACATCGCGGTACGAGGCCTCCTACTGGCCACGCGTGTAGCCTCCGATCTGCGTTCCGGCCGTTCTCGCAGTCTGGTCGCAAATGCCGCGCAGAAGAGCACAATCTCGGGTGCCGTGCGCATGAGTTCGCCGAGCCGCCCCCCGGTACGTTTGTATGTCGGCCAGGCCGCAGCGTGCGCTGCGCCGCCGGGCGGATTGACTGACTGGATGACCAGGAGGGCACCGCGACCAGGGAGACAGGCCGAAGGCTCATCGCCTCGAACAGGCGGGCCCGGCACGACTACACGATCCTCAAGACATACGAGGCCGGGATCGTCCTGATCGGCAACGAGGTGAAATCCCTGCGTGCCGGCCACGCGTCGCTGGTCGACGCGTTCGTCCAGGAGCACGACGGCGAGCTGATGCTCCATGGCCTGCACATCCCCGAGCACGCCTACGGCCGCCACGGCACCCGCGCCCTGCACCAGCCCCGTCGGACCCGCAAGCTGCTCCTGCACCGCAGCGAGATCGACAAGATCACCGGGAGGCTGGGCGACACCGGCGTCACACTCGTGGCACTGTCGCTGTACTTCCAGGACGGCTGGGCGAAGGTGGAGATCGGCCTGGCACGCGGCCGGCGGTCCTTTGACAAGCGGCAGACGATCGCCCGGCGCGACGCCGATCGGGAGATCGCTCGGGAGCTCAGCGATCGGCTGCGGGGCCGACGGCGTCGGCCCCGCGGATCGAGCTGAGAAATCGATAGTTCAGACAACCGCCCAACGCCCCCGATCCAGCCGGACAGCGGAAGCTCTGACAAGATTCCAGCGCTGGCAGCGAATCACCGGCGTGCTCGGGGAAGCCCTCCGTCCGGCGAGCCTCACTCAGCTCAGGGAAATAAGCGAGATTCACCACTCTGAGTTCGACCTGATTAGGGTGGTCATAAGCCAGAACGCGTGCTCAGCACTTATCGGAAACTACTGACATAGCCGGAAAGGCATAGCCACCCAAGACGAACAACGGATGGCTCGGAGGCCCTGGGCAGGCTGCCAGACCCGCTCGCGATCGTCCCCGGCCTGACCTGGAGCGCGGCAGAGACTGCTGCCCACCTGGTGACCGCCCTAGACAACTACCGCGAACTCCTGCTCGGCACGGCGGATGCCGTAGCGGTGCCCGTGGATGCGTCCAGTGCCGAGACGGCCGCACTGCGCAGCGCAGCGTATAACGCAGCGCAGCTGACGCAGTTCAGTGAGCGAGATCCGGTGCGTCTTGCGGATCTGCTCGTTCCTTCCGCCGAGGCATTCCTCGACGCCGCAGGGGATCGGCAAGACAGCGAGCGCATCCTGACCGGGACTGGGATTTCCATGACGGTCCCGACGATGAAGGCAGCACTCCTCGGCGAGCAGGTCGTTCACGGGCTCGACATCGCTCGCGCAGGGAAGATGGCGGGGCAGATCAGCCGCACGGACGCACTGCTCGTGCTTGGTGGCATCATGGTCATGCTGGCTGATTACCTTGACCTCCAGCGGACTGCCGGGCTCCATGCCGCTTATGAATTGCGATTCCGCGGTGGACCCTGGTACCGGTTGCAGGTAAATGACGGCACGGCGACTGTCACGGGGCCGGGCCGTCCAGTGGACTGGTGGGTTGCGGCCGATCCTGCGATCTTCCTGCTGATCGGATATGGCCGCGTCTCGCGGCGCAGCCAGATAGTCCGCGGACGCATGATGGCGGGCGGGCGCAAGCCGTGGTTGGCAGTCACAGCCGAGCGCCTTCTGCCCGGCCCGTGAACACCGTCACCGCAGTCCTGGGCCGGGCGGATACGAGATCAAGCAGCAAAAACAGCTGAGTAACGCTACGGGGCCGCAGGCCGTGAGCCCACCCAGGCGACCCACGAGATCGTGGTGGGGCTCTATCCCCACCTCGCATCCGTTGGCTCGCACCATCGATCAGGGCACTGCTGCGCTGGCCGATCGCGTGTGGCCCGGTGACTCCATTTCGCGCGGCCTCGGCCTTTGCGGCTTCCGGTTCCACTGACCCATCTGCTTGACGAAGGTTCCCGCAGACACGGCTTTCGGCAGCCGTGATCGGCTACACCTCCGCCACGCAGGTGCGCACGGCGCTGGCGCCCGAGATGGCCGCGCTCATCGCGGCGCCAGGCAGCCTGGGATCGTGACGAGCCCGCGCGATAGGCGCGGGGTTCGGTCGGCTAGTCCGCTACGGTCAGCAGATCGGCCCGATCGGCGCGGTGTCGGATGCAGTCGGCAGGACAGCGCCAGCACGGCGGAGGCAGGTCATGAGGTCGGATCAGGTCGGAATCGGAATCGTGGGCAGCGGTTTCATCGCCGGAGCGCATGCGGAGGCTATCTCGCGGCTGCCTCGTGCGACCGTGCACGCTGTGGCCTCACGATCGGCGGGAAAGGCAGCGGAGTTCGCCGAGCGCTGGGGGATTCCCGCTTGGCACACCGACTTCCGCGAGCTAGCTGCCCGACCCGACGTCGACGTGGTGTGCGTCGCTGCGCCGAACGCGTTGCACAGAGACATCGCTGTCGCGGCAGCCCGGGCCGGCAAGCATGTCATCTGCGAGAAGCCGCTCGCCCGGACGCTGCGCGAGGCCGACGAGATGATCGGCGCGTGCGCCGACGCCGGGGTCCTGCTGATGTACGCGGAGGAGATCTGCTTCGCACCCAAGTACGTCCGCGCGAAGGAACTCGCTGACGAGGGCGCGCTCGGGGAGGTGTACCTCGTCAGGCAGACCGAACAGCACTATGGCCCGCACTCAGACTGGTTCTGGGACCCGGAGCAGTCCGGTGGCGGCGTGCTGATGGACATGGGCTGCCACGGCATCGAGTTCGCGCGGTGGGTGCTGGGCAAGCCCGCTGCCCGAACGGTGGCGGCGGAGGTGGGTACGTTCGTGCACGGCAGAAGGACGCGGGCAGAGGACCACGCAATCGTGACGATCCGGTTTGAGGGCAACCGGATGGGCCTGGTAGAGGCGAGCTGGGCAAAGCCAGGCGGCATGGACGACCGAGCTGAGATTGCGGGAAGCCGGGGAATCACCTATGCCGACCTGATGCGTGGCTCGTCCCTGTCGACGTACAGCGATGTCGGCTACGGATATGCCGTCGAGAAAGCGCCCGATACCCGTGGCTGGACGTTCACCATCTTCGACGAGCTGTGGAATTCCGGCATCCCGCAGGAGATGGATCACTTCATCAGCTGCGTCCTCGGCGCGGCGATGCCGCAGGAGACCGGTGCAGACGGCCGTGCCGTACTCGAACTGATCTACGCGGCTTACCGGGCCGCGCGCACAGGTCGTGTGGAGCTGCCGCTGGAACTCAGCGAGGAGGAGGCCGCCCAGCCGCCGTTCTGCCTTTTGTGACTCCAGCCTGTGGCCGGGGAATCTACCGCGAACCGGCAGCGTCGAGCGCTGCGGAGATGGGCTCGAGGCACACGATGAGTTGTTCGAGCTCGCTCGGCGCCAGGCTGTCGTACGCCGGTGCCGCGAGGTCGTCGGTGAGTGACTCGATCCGCTCTTTGCTCTGCAGGCCAGCGTCACTGAGCCAGCCGGAGTCCTCGATGAGGCCGCGGCCGCGCATCCCGTCGACAACCGCAGCCAGCCGGATCGAGGGGAGGTGGTGGACCCTGCCGAACTTCTCTGCGGGTATGCCCTGGGACAGAGCATGCAGCACATGGGCTTCCGTCCCGCCGATGCTCTCGGTGATCAAAGCGGCGATATGACCGTCCCCGCGGTGCTCGCGGAGCAGGGTAGCCGCGTGCCAGAGGCGGGCCACGGGTTCCTCGGGTACGGGAAGCGCTCGGAGTGCGGCGTATAGGACCCGTCCCTCCGTCGGGGCGCCGGTCGCCGCCTTGGCGGCGAGCTCAGCGGCACGCGCCAGAGCGGGGGCGTCGGCGAGGTCTTCAAGGATCCGCCTCAGCGCCGCGACGCTGCCCCGCTCGCGAGCTGCGAGCGCATCCTCGGGTGTGGCGGTGTCCCAGACGCGGGGAATGTGGCGGGAGACCTCGCCGTCGGCGAAGTTGTAGAAGATCGCATGGACCACCGCGGCCGGGACCCGGCCCAGCGGCGCGGCTCGCCCGGCGAAGTAGCCGTCCCAATAGTTCCGGTGGCCGAGCGCCATGAGCTCATCGGTCGGCTCGCCGGAGAAGTAGGTGACCAGGTGGATCGGCTCCACGAGCCGGTACATGCGGCGAGCCGTGGGCTCCATCTCGGATCATCTCCTGTAGTTGGAGGCCCCCCCTCGTGGGCGACCACTCACCACGGCTACGAACAGCACTGCCCTGATCCGACACGACTCCCAGGTTGTACTCTCTCATGTACTAGCACGACCAGATACGGAATCCGCCGCGCTGCCCGGCCAGGGCCACCCGCCGCTAGGCCGGGCCGCGCAGCTGTCCCGACTTCACTGAGAGCTCCTTGCGCCTGGTGCTTTCCGGCCACATCAAAGCTGCGTGAGCGACCTCAAGTAATCCTCCATCTTGTCGAAGCTGCTTTCCTGACCGTCGAACTTGGTCATGTGGTCACGGCCAGCCTGGTCTCGGAACGAGAGCTTCATCGTGAGCTTCGTGACTCCGTCAGTCTCATGCAGCTCTACCGTCTCGACGGCTTCCACACCTGGCCACCCTTCGAACTGCCATGTCTCGACGGTCCGGGTCGGCGGTTCGACTTCCAAGTAGGTTCCACGAAACGAGCACTCAGTTCCGTCTTCGGTCACCATGACCTGGTGGTAGCTCCCCCCGACGCGCAGGTCGATTGAGCAGACTGTCACCTTCTCCCCGAATGGAGCGAACCATCTCCGCACATGCTCCGGCTTCGTCAGTACGTCAAAGACGAGCTCGATCGGGGCGTCGAACTCTCGAGTGGTGACAATCTCAAGCTCGTTCGGGAATTCGATAACTGCCGACCCGTGCCGATGTGATGTCATTGCCGCTCTCCTTGTTGTTGTAGCTCCTGCAGGTAGTCATCCAGCCGATCCAGCCGGTCATTCACCGCCTGCTCGTACTTGGCCAGCCAGTCATGCAACGGCCGCAGGCGCGCAGGCTCCAGGCGGTACAGCCGGCGACGACCGTCCGCCCGGCACCTAACGAGTCCTACCTCGCTGAGCACTCGCAGGTGCTTTGAGACCTGGGGCTGGGACATCGAAAGGCCGTTCACGATCGCCCCGACCGCCATCTCACCTGTCATCAGCATGTCCAGGATTTCGCGACGGTCAGCCTCGGCAATGGCGTTGAAGACGTCCGACGTCGTGGAAGCGCGGGCCACGCGGTCAATATATTCCGCTATCGGCATATGTCAAGCTACTCGGAACGACAGGACCCTTGGCTGTCCGTAGCCACGCTCCACGGGTTCGGGGACGCGGTTCGCCGAGGCGGCTCGGGACTCGGGAGGGCACGCAAACGAGCTGGTATTAGGTGGTTATCGTCAGGAGCACCTGCCGAACATGGCTAGTGCCTATCGCGGCCGCCGACCACCCCGACCGCGATGACGTGGCCGACAGGTTGCCGTAGTTACATTCGCTTGTCATTCCCTGCGGGCGACGTTAAGACGCAAGACCACATCGACGACTGCGCCCTCTGCAATCGCCTCCGCTCGCTGCACTGCGACCCTGACCGGCACCAGGTACCGGCCATCCTTGGGGAAGAGCGCGGTGGTGAACTGGGTGTCGCCGATAGTGACGTGGACCGGCACCTGGCCCCAGTAGATGAGGCCGCGGGCCTCCTCCTTGAGATCCTCGCTGTCCTCCGGCGTCATGGCCACGAAGAGATACGGCGCCGGTCCGCGCCACTCGATCACTTCACCGGAGAAGGTCCACTCCATGCGCCCATCATCGGGGATGCGACCGGGCGGGCCTCGAGTTCTAGGCAAGAAGAAAGCGGTCACTGACCCGACCTGGCTCACGTCGGCGGGTGATCGGATGCCGGACCTGCCGGCAAGGACGTGATCGGTGCGGCCTGCGGCCATGGGTGGCTGGGCCACCAAAGAACATCGCCCGCTATTAACTGGATGATCGCGACCGGAACGGGAAGGCCTTATGCAGGGTCTGTTCTTGTAACGAGGCTGCGCCTATACCGAGGAGGATCTCGTGGCCAGTACCGTCTATGAGTCCGGCCGCACTGGCCTGCTCCTGATCGACACCGTGAATGAAATCTTCTCAGCGGGAGGGAAGGGTTACCCGAACTTCAAAGAGGAATTCGACAGGATCGGCACATTCGAAAATATCAAGCGCCTTCTTGCCGGGGCGCGTGAGCAAGGAATTCCCATTTTCTTTGCCCCCATGTCCTACACCGAGGAAGATTACACATCGTGGACGCACCTTTCAGGCATCCATCGTGAGATGTACGGGAATCGCATGTTCGAAGCCGGTAGCTGGGGCGCCGCCTTCCACCCTGAACTCTCACCCGCGGCAGGCGAGATCATCATCGCCCCGCATAAGAATATTGATGTGTACGCCACCACAGACCTGGATGTTCAGCTTCGGCAGCACAACGTCGAGTATCTGGCTATCGCCGGCATGATCGGGACGATATGCGTAGAGTCGACAGCGCGTGGTGCCATGGAGCGCGGTTATCACGTGACGACGTTCACTGACGCGACGGCCGCGTGGGGCGGCAGGGACGCCTATGAAGCCATGATCCTGCGCTATCCGATGATTTCCCACGCCACGCTACCGGTCGATGAATTCCTCACGGAAACGCACAGAGCTCGAAGCTGATACCACCGGCCCAGGGGTATTGCAGCTCGGTAGCCAACTGGATATTGTCGGTGAAATTGGTGCAGGAAGCTGTCATAACAGCTTCCCGGAAAGGCGGCCGGGCGATGTCGCAGTCGTCGCGCGCAGCGAGCTGGCAGCCCCGGAGCAGGTGCCTGGCAGTACAACGGTGTTCGGGGTCGGCTGGATACCTCTGAGCACGAAACTGAGCGGCGCAATCATGGGATTCCGCACCTGACCAGGCCTCGGGACGGTAACCCAGCAGGTCAGGTGCTGCAGGATCAGCTCGCGGGCACTGTCGCCATGGCCGCCTTCGCGGCCAGACCCGGGATGCCTTAGCTTGACTTACTCGACCGTCTCCACCCGCCAGCGGGCTGAGTGCCTGCCGTGGTATTGCTTCCCGCCGAGTACGGCGACGATGACCGCGCAGCTGGCGAGGATGGCGGCGACGGACGTCATGGCGTGGCTGAGCCCGGCGGGGAAGGCCGCGATGGCGCCTCCGCTCGCGTGATGCCCGGCAGCCACGATGGTTCCTAGCGCGGCGACGCCCAGAGTGCCGCCGATCTGCCGGAACGTGTTGTGGGTAGCGGAGGCTGCGCCGCTATGGCGGGCGGCCGCGCTGGAGACCGCCGTGTTGCTCATCGGAGAGTTCATCAGGCCGGCCCCGATTCCGACTAGGGCGAATCGCCATCCCACGTCGGCCACCGAGCCGTCCGCCGGCAGGAGGGTCAGCGACAAGGATCCCGCCGCGGCCACGAGTAGCCCGGCCACCAGGACCGGTGTCGTGGAAAACCGGGCGGACAACCGCCCGGCGATCGGGCCGAGCAGCGCCATCAGGATCGTCATTGGCAGGAACATCAGCCCAGCCGCGAGGGTCGAGTAATGCTTGTATTGCTGCAGGTCAATGCTGTAGAAGTACAGAACGCCATACAACATGACGAAATAAGCGAGTGCGGAGAGGTTTGCCCCGATGAAGCGGCGGCTCCGCCACAGTGCCAGCGGCATGAGCGGCTGCCTGCCGCTCCGGCCCGCGGTGTGCTGCGTGGCGATGAACCCGGCTGCGGCGACCGCCGCGATGGCGAGGGCGCCGATGATGAGCGGCGAGCTCCACCCGAGCGTCGCAGACTCGATGAGGCCGTAAGTGAGCGCGGCCAGCGTCAGCGTCGACAGCCCGGCGCCCATAAAGTCAGGTCTCACCGGATGCGCCGGCCGGCCGTACCGGGCGCGCGGGATGACGAGCATGCCGAGCGTGATGGTGATCACGCCGAGGACGACGCTGAGCATGAAGCCGACACGCCAGCTGGCCACGCTGGTGATGGCGCCGCCCACTACGGGGCCCGCGGCCAGCCCGAGGCTGGCCGCACCGGCCCAGATTCCGACAGCGCGCGCTCGCCGGGGCGGGTCCGCGTACTCGGTCACCAGGATTGACAGGGTTTGCGGTATCAGCGCGGCCACGCCCACGGCCTGGACGGCACGAGCGGCGAGCAGGCAGCCGAGCGACGGCGCGACGGCGCAGGCTGCCGAGCCGATGGTGAACGCCGCTACCCCGCCGAGGAAGGTCATCCGCTTACCCAGCCGCTCGCCGAGCGCGCCGCCGGCCAGCAGGAGCGCCGCATAGCAGAGCGAGTAGAGCGCGGCGACCCACTGCAACCCGGTCTCGGAGGCGTGCAGCGACACGCGGATGTCGGGCAGCATCACGTTGACCACGGTCGCGTTGTACATGGACAGCATCAGCCCCAGGCACAGCGCCGTCAGCACTGCCGCCGAGCCGGGCGGCCGGTGATCGTGTCCTCCTGGCTGCTGGTGTTCCCGTGACGGACGGTCCTCGCGTAGCTGGCCGGCGGCCCTGAGTTGTCCCATCGCAAGGGTCTCCCGTCGCGTTATCGTAGTTAGCCTAACTACGATAACGCGGCAAGCCACCCGACTATGCCACCCCGGCGACCGGGGTGCCTCAGTAGCTCAGCGGATGGCCAAATATCCGGTCCAGCACCGGCAGCACGGCCTCAAGGGCCGCGAGATCGTCGGCAGACAACCCGTCGAACCGGCTGGCCAGGCGTGCTGTGCGTTCCTGGCGCACGGCAACCGCAACGGCAAGGCCGGCTTCGGTGATCTGCACCATCCGGCCTCTGACCGGGCCCTCCGACCGGCTGACCCAGCCGGCCTCCTCCATCCGGTTGATGATCTGCGTCATGCTCGGTGCCCTGACGCCTTCCGCAGCGGCCAGTTCCCCGACCGTCTTCGGCCCGTCGCGGAGGCGCGAGAGCACAGCGCTCTGCGCCACGCCGACAGGAAGCGACTCGGCATCACGCCGCATCGCCTGGCCCAGCACCAGGAACCGTCTCAGTGCCCGATCGATCAGGTCCGGGCTCGCCATGACCGCCCCCATCCAGCTCGTGGCCGTCGGAATCTTATGCGGAACCACCGTGATGCCTGCCGCACGCAACGCGACGCCGGGGCTGGAGAAGCCCTCAGGCACACCAGCAATGTAGCCGCCGGCGCCGCCTGCAGGCACGGTCGATGCGACCATGACCGCCGAACAGCCGGCCAATGTAGCGCCAGTTCCTCGCCGGCACCACAACATCGCGATGGCGCTGGCAGCCAGGGAACTGTGGCTGCGTGACGAATCCGCCCATGCTGGCGCGGGCTCGATCGACTGCCTCTCGTTGGTCTGCTCGTCTCCGTGATCCCGCTGATCGTCCGTTGCTCGGCCAGCGACAACAGCAGCCAGTTAGCGCCCGTCATCCCCCCGGCTCCCGGCACAGAAGGCATCGTGCGCACCATCGCTGAGCCTGGGCACGCGACAGTCACGTCCGTAACGTTCAGCCCGGACGGCAAGACGCTGGCAACGGGCGACGGCTCGGGCACCGCCTACCTGTGGAACGCCGCACCCGGCAAGCGCCTGGGGACCCTGGCCACCGGGAACGACGCCGGGCTGAACTCGGTCGCCTTCAGCCCGGACAGGAAGATCCTGGCCGGTGCCGACGCCAATCATGGCGCCTGGCTTCGGGACGCTGGCACGCGGCGCCTCCTCGGAATCCTGGCCAGGGCGGGTAGCGGCCAGGTGACGTCGGCGGCCATTAGCCCCGGCCGGAAGACGCTGGCCGTCGGCGACGGCAATGGCACGGTCGACCTGTGGAGCGTGGCCACCCGCGCGGTCACAGCCACCCTCCGCGCGCCCGGCGCGGACCCCGTCAACTTCGCGGCCTTAAGCCCGGACGGCACAATGGTCGCCGCCGACCAGGACGGAAGCGTCTATCTATGGGACGTCGCGCGCCGCCACGGTTACCGACACCAGGATCGACCCGAGCACCGGCGCTGGCCTCGGCCCCGCCACCGACGCGTCAGTCAGCCCGGACGGGTCGATGCTCGCAGTCGCCGGGGGCACGTTAGGCAAGACCTTCGTCTGAAGCGTCTCCCGAGTCACTAGCTCGCAGCCCGGCGCTCGTCGGCTGGCAGCAGGATCACGGTTTCGTCGTGTCTCGTCGTCCGGCCTGTGAAGCTTCGAAGAACTATTACTCTTTGCGAAGAAGATTATCTGCCAAAGCCGTAACGCAGTCGCATCGCACGCGCTGCCTGGCCAGCGGTGTCGAGCGGGGGCGTATGGAGCTGAAGGATGCGGGGACCGGATGCCGGAGCCACCGGGCCAGAGCAGGATAAGCCAGCCCGGCGACGGCTGGGCCGAGGCAGGCTCGCGCCCCCGCGGGCGCCCGGCCCATGCTGGCAAGCCCGGCCGGACGCTGCGCTGGGGCCGGTATCCAGCCTGGGCCGGCGTGCTCACTGTGCTGGTCGCCGCCCTGCTCGGTGCGGGGTTCACGGTGGCCTCGCACCGCGACCCGGGCCGCGCACTCGGCATCTGGGTCGCTGCGGGCACGGTGGCCGCGGGCACCAGCGTCCGCGCTCGCTCGGCCTACGCGCTCATCCCGGTGCCCGCGCTCGCATACGCGTCGGCCGCGGCGGTCGCCGGACTCGTTCACGACCGCGCGGTGGATATCACGCGAACGGCTCTGACCGTCAGTGCTACCCAGTGGATCGCCAGCGGGTTCGATGCGATGACCGCCGCCACCGCGCTGGCGGCGCTCCTCGCCCTAGCCCGGTGGCTGCTGAGCATGCGGGCTACGCGAGCCGCCTATCGGTAGTGCACAGACGAGCCGCTCGCCTGACCGCCCTGGCGCGCAGGCGAAGCACTGGCAGCTGGGGCGCCGCCATTCAGGATTCTCCCAGGTCCTGGCCGAATGATCGGCGCAGGCAGCACTAAGTTCTGATCAACGTTGGTTCTGGTTGAGGTTGGGGTCGAGGAGCTTGGGCGTGCGTGCTATGAAGCTCGGACCGATCACCCTCGGCAGGGTCGGCTACGCGGCCGCATGCATTGCCTCTGCTATCACTCTCGCCGTGGCCGGCTACGCCCATGAGGTCGTTGACCTGACCAACGCCCTCGGCCAGGGCGCCAGGCTCGGCGCCGCGCCGTCCGACAGCGCTCCATCTGCCAGCGCGATGAACATCCTGGTGATGGGGCTGGAGAGCCGGACGACCTTCCAGGGACAAGACCTGTCGGTCCGGCAGCTCACCGAGACGCACTCGGGCAACGAGTCGGCCGTCAAGGCCGGCCTTGAGGGCTCACAGGACACCGACACGCTGATCCTGATCCACATCTTCGCCGGCGGGCAGAAGGCAGTCGGCTTCTCGATCCCCCGTGACGACGTCGTCAACTACCCGCACGCCACCTACGACGGGCTCACTGAGGGCAAGATCGACGCGGCATACGCCTTCGCCTATGACGAGTCGCTCCAGCAGACCAGCGGCTCCAGCATGACCCAGGCCCAGCGGTACCTGGCCGCGAACCAGGCGGGCCAGCTGTTCGAGGTCCAGACCGTCGAGTCGGTCACCGGCGTGCACATCGATCATTTCATCGAGTCAAACATCATCGGCTTTTACGAGCTGGCCCAGCAGTTCGGCGGGCTGGAGGTCTGCATCCGTCCGGCCCCGGCCCAAGGCGGGCTGCCCGCCAGGGCCAACCTGACTGACAAGGATCGGCTCACCGGCACCGACAACTCCGGATTCAACGCCTACGAGGACGGCTACAACGGGAAGAAGGGCGGCAGGCAGTACCTGCACCTGTCGGCGGCGCAGTCGCTGGCCTACGTCCGGTCGCGCGACACCTTGCCCGGGGTCGACATCGGCCGCACCGCCCGGCAGCAGGCCGCCATCGAGTACCTCGTGTGGAAGCTGAAGACCAGCGGCGTGCTGAGCGACCTCGGCTCGCTCACCACCCTGCTGAGCAACGCCAAGAGCTACCTCATGTACGACAGCGGCTGGAACCTGATCGAGTTCGCGCAGGACATACGCGCCTTGTCCAGCAGCAACCTCAAACTCAGCACACTGCCGGAGATATCGACGAACGACGTCTACATTCCTGGCTACCCGGGCGCGCAGAGCGCGAACTACATCGACGTGCCGCAGTTGCAGCAGCAGGTCCACACGGCGTTCTACGGGTCCTCGATGATCGGTTCGACTGCCTCCTCGGTGACCGTGGACGTCTACAACGGCAGCGGCACCAACGAGTTGGCTGCGGACGTCTCGCAGGACCTCGTCGCCATGGGTTACAAGGCCGGCGCAACGGAGAACTCCTCGGCCCAGTCTCAGCCGGTTGGCCACGACACCAAGGTCTTCTACGGCGCGGGTGACGCCGCCGCCACGAACGCGCAGGCAATTGCCGACGTCATGGGCGTGCAGTCCGCCGCAGCGCTGTCGTCGCTGCCGGCCGGTCATGTGGAGGTACTGCTCGGCTCCCAGGTCACCGCGCAGGCGCCGGGGCTGGAGATGTTCGGCGCGGACAGCGTCAACGCCTCCGACTACGTCGGAGCCGCGCAGCAAGACGGCCAGTCCATCCCGGCGAACGCGCAGGCCGCTGCCAACGCCGGCTCGCAGTCCGATGTGCCCGCCTACTCGGAGGCGCAGAGCGCTCCTTCCGCATCCGCATCGTCCAGCTCTGCTGCCCTGTCTGGCTCCGCTGGCTCGTCGTCCAAGTCGCGGACCGCTCATGGTAAGCCCTCAGCAAGCCGCTCAAAGAAGTCGGCCGACAGCTCGTCCTCTTCCAAGAACCCGCCGTATGGCCTCACGACCTGCCCGTACTAGTGCCACCGCCGTATCAAAGGTGGCAGTCGTATCGCGCTCAGCCGGCTAGCTCGTAGCCTGCCTCGGCGACGGCCGCGCGTAGCGCGTCAGCCTCAGGCAGCGGCTCAGCGGTAACGGTCACCGAGCCAGTATCCAGGTCGACATCCACTCCCGCGACGCCCGGCAGCTTGCCGATCTCGGACTGCACTGCGGCTACGCAATGCGAGCACGTCATGCCGGTGACAGTGATGACGGTGGAAGCCATGGGTCTGATCCTTTGCGGCTGCGTTGAAGGGAACGGACAAAGGTACTTTTACCACTCAACTATCACTGTGCCATCAGCCCACCGGGTCCGCGGCGGCGGCTCAGGGGGTACCGGGGGGTGTCACCGCGGCGGCCACCGTCACCCGGCCGGCTCCGGCAAATCTCAGCGTGATCCGGACGGTGCCGCCCGCGGTCATCGGCACCGGATCGACGAGCACGACGTCCGTGGTGAACGGGTTGAGGTTCACGGTCGCGCGCGCTGGTATCGAGATGCTCGTGAGCTGCTGGCCCGGTCCTTGCGCGGTACCCTGCCGGCGGACGAACTCGACCCGCTGAGCAGCGGACGTGGTGACCGAGACCAGTCGGTCGGCGCCGCTGAAGTTCACCATCGTGAGATACATGGCCGCCGGCCCGCCTGGCTGAGTAGGCTCCGCGAGCGTGGCCTCGGTGACTTCAATGCGGACCCGGCTGATAGTGCCGTCGCCACCGGTCACCACCCAGGCCGACAGCAGCCCGAGCAGCAGCACAGAGCAGATGACCGGTGCAAGCGCGGCACGCACCAGCCAGCCCGGCGAGCCTTCAGCCGGCCGAACTGTGCGAGTAACGGGCCGTGCCGGGGCCGTCTGATCGATCATGCCCGCTGTTCCGCCCTGTCCGGGAGCCGTCGCGAGCCGGCGCCGTGCAGGCGCAGCCGGAGGCTGTTACCCACGACAATGAGCGAGCTAGCTGCCATGGCGACCCCCGCGAATAGCGGATTGAGGTAGCCCAGCGCGGCCAGTGGGATCGCCACGAGGTTGTAGCCGAAGGCCCAGGTCAGATTCATATGGATGACGCGCAGCGTGGACCTGGCCAGCCGGATCGCGTCGGCCGCGCCGAGCAGATCGGAGCGGACCAGGGTGATGTCAGCTGCCCCGATCGCCACGTCAGTGCCCGAGCCGATCGCCATGCCGAGATCGGCCTGCGCCAGCGCGGCCGCATCGTTGATGCCGTCGCCGGCCATGGCCACCCGCAGGCCGTCCGCCTGGAGCTTGCGCACCAGCTCGACCTTGCCTTCGGGCCGCACATCGGCATACACCGCAGTCGTGTCCAGGCCGGCCCGCGCCGCCATCGCCAGCGCGGCCCGCCGGTTGTCGCCGGTCACCAGCATTACCTGAGCTCCGAGCCCAGTGAGCTGGCGAATCGCAGCCGGGGTGCTCGGGCGGATCGAGTCGGCCACCGTCAGCAGCCCGCGCGCCTGGCCATCCCAGCCGACCAGCACAACCGTACTGCCCTCGTCCGCGGCTTGATCAGCAGCCCGGCACAGCTCGGCCGGAACCTCGATGCCGCGTTCGGCGAACAGCCGCAAGCTGCCGCAGATGACAGCGCGGCCGTCCACTCGCGCCATAACGCCGAGGCCGGGGATGCTCGCGAACTCGGTGGCGGGCGACAGTACTGCGGCTGCCGCCGCGTGCCGGGCGATGGCCTGGCCGACTGGGTGCTCCGAACTGTCCTCGGCGGCACCCGCGAGGAGCAGCACGTCCTTCTCATTCGTTCCGGCTGCTGCGAGGACCTGCTGGACGGCCATTACGCCGGTGGTGAGGGTGCCGGTCTTGTCGAGCAGCACCACGTCGACCCGGCGGGCCGATTCCAGCGCCTGCATGTTCCTGATCAGGATGCCCAGTTCTGCGCCGCGCCCGGTGCCAGCCAGTAGCGCGGTCGACGTCGCTAGGCCGAGCGCGCACGGACAGGCGACGACGAGCACCGCGAAGCCCGCGCCCCACGCCTCCGGCGCGGGCAGCCCGGCCCCGATCCAGAATCCGAGCGTCACGATCGCCAGGCTGATGACGCAGGGTACGAAGACCGCTGCCAGCCGGTCGGCGAGCCGCTGGGCGTTTGCCTTACTCGTCTGCGCTCCGGTGACCAGGCTGACAATCTGCGCCAGCGTAGTTTGCGCGCCAACCCGGTCTGCCCGCACCACCAGTCGTCCGCTCTGGTTCACGGTGCCGCCGGTGACCTCGCCGCCTGGTCTGACCTCGGCTGGCGCAGACTCGCCTGTCAGCAGGGAGGCGTCCACCGCCGAGCAGCCTTCGATCACCGTGCCGTCGGTCGCGATCTTCTCGCCCGGCCGGACAACGAATTGATCGCCAGGCACGAGCTCATCCGCGCCGATCCGGTGCTCTATGCCAGCCCGCAGCACGCAGACGGTCTTGGCACCGAGCCGGGCCAGGCTGGCGAGGACGGACCCGGCCCGGTCCTTGGCGCGCGCCTCCAGATAGCGGCCGGTGAGCATCGACACCGTCACGCCGGCGGCAACGTCCAGGTAGAGCATATGCACGGCCACCGGGCCGAAGCTGAGCTCGAACGGCATCCGCATGCCGACCATCCCGGCGCCGCCGAACAGCAGTGCATAGCATGACCACAGGAACGACGCCGCTATGCCGAGGCTGACCAGCGTGTCCATGCTCGCAGTGGCGTGATGCAATTTCGCCCACGCCGCCTGGTGCAGCGGCCACGCTCCCCAGCCGGCTACCGGGATCGTCAGCAGCAGGCACCACCACTGCCATCCGGCGAACTGCAGCGACGGAACCATGGCCAGCACCACCACGGGCATCGCAAGCGGACCGCAGATGGCAAGCCGCATGCCAAGCCCGCGAGCTTGCCGCGGCATGCCCGGCTGCTCGCCTTCGCGAGGCTCGGGAAGCGCGGCTTTATACCCGGCGGCTTCGATCGCGGTGATGAGCTCGCTGAC
>Ga0335072_10007171_pt1 | contig 16257 bp, 11 predicted proteins | sample Lox_Sample_21_FD_206725 | JGI IMG/M metagenome (GOLD analysis project Ga0335072, IMG submission 206725) | Soil microbial communities from Loxahatchee National Wildlife Refuge, Florida, United States - Lox_Sample_2.1 | ecosystem: Environmental > Terrestrial > Soil > Wetlands | place: USA...
CGCAAGTCGAGCGGGTGCAGGTCGGTATAAAGCTGCTGGATGAAGGTCTCGTAAGCTGGGATGGCGTCGGGGTTGATGCTTTCGATATCGAGAGAGAGGCCGCGATAGACAGGGAACGAGCTAAGAAAGCGGATAATCTGCTGGCGCAGAAACGCGCTTTTCTCAGGATCCTTGAGCATCTCGCCCACGCCGGCGTCCCAGGTTTGCGTGTGTACGTTGTAGTTGTTGAGATGGGGGAAGATTTCCGTATCTTCATGGGCCTGCTGGATGACGCGCTTGACCTTGTTTCCTTCATCGGGATCGTGGACGATGCCGTTGTCAACAACCGGGTACTCACGGATATTGTCGCTGGTGATGGCCATCAGCGTGTCATCCGGCGAAGTAACATGCAGCCATTGAGGGAAGAGCATGTCGATCTGGTGGACGTGTGCCTTGAGTGAGGAATAGCTGGCCGGGTCGTCGGGGGCGTAATAGGCCGCGCGCAGACCTTCGCCTGTGTTAAAGGGAATGTCGGAAGGCTTGCGGGAGGTCTTGCGATGTGGGGCGCGCAGGGTTTTGCCGCCGCGAGCCTGGACATTGCGATTCATCAAAGCTTTGTAGTTGTGGCGCGGGGTGGGAGCCAGAAGCTCAGGCAGGCGCTGATTTCGTATCACGTTGAAGATAAAGCCCGCAAGAACCAGCGTGGTGATGACTGCCCCGGCGTCAAGAATGCGCCGAAGTCGCTTCCAGCGTTTTCGCTGGGGATCGAAGAATATTTGTCTATCAGGCATTGTTTATTTGCTTCAAACTTGCTGTTTCCAGCAACAGAGAGATCGTGGAAACATCCAGGGGCTTGAGTTTGGAACTCGGGAAGATCGGTTCCTAAAACCGCTGCCCTGGTGAATACGGCGTTTCAGAGATACCGCGGCCATTATTAGATTCTCGCTGCTTGATCGGGTCTTCCCCGGCTGCTTGCGTCAACTCCGCACCAAGACAATGAAACAGGGCCTCTCTGAAATGCTCTCGGCAGGCCTCAGGCTATACAGTACAAATCGTATGGAAGCTGCAGCACAGAGTCAATTGATGGCCCCGAAACCGAAGGCGGCCGGGCTGCTTCCTGGGGTGTCTGCCGGTGTGGCGCTTATCGCTGGAGGATTTCTGAGGGCCTGGATGCTGAGCAAGTTCTTTCAGGCCAATGGCGACACCCTGGTCTACGGCGGCATCGCGAAGAACCTGCTGCTGCATGGGCGTTACGCGCTAACGCTGGACTCGGGGCAGACATTCCCGACGCTGATCCGGCTGCCGGGCTACCCTGTCTTTCTTGCCGTTTGCTTTCGGCTGTTCGGGATTGACAATTATGGCGCCGTGGCGTGGGTGCAACTCGCTTTTGCGCTGGCAGGCTGCCTATTGCTGGCGGACTTCGCACGGCGGATTGCGCCGGCGGGGACAAAAATGGCCGCGGCCCAGGCGACGCTGTGGCTGTCGGCGCTGTGTCCATTTACGGCGGTGTACGACGTGACCCCGCTGACGGAAGGGCTGACCTTGTTCGTCTTGTCGCTGGCGCTGTGGGCGGCGGCGCGGTTTCAGGAGGAGACGGGATGGGGTCCCGCGCTGTGGTTCACTTTTGCCGTGACCTATGCGGCACTGCTGCGGCCAGACGGACCGCTGGCGGCCGTAGCGCTGGCGCCCGCGCTCATGGTGGTCCGGTGGAAGAACGGTGGGAGTTCCAAGGTTGATCATCGGCGGGTGATCCGGATGGCGATCGTGTGCGCGCTGCTGGCCCTGTCTCCCTTTCTCGCGTGGACATGGAGAAACTGGCAGGTATTCCATGTATTCCAGCCGCTCGTGCCCTCGTCGGCAACCGATCCAGGAGACCCGGTGTATCCGGGATGGGAACGGTGGGTGAAGACCTGGTGCCTCGACTTTGTTTCCACCTATCAGGTGTATTGGAACGTGCCGGGCGATGAGATCGACATGAACGACCTGCCCAGCCGAGCGTTCGATTCAACCGCGCAACAAAAGGAAACGGCGGAGATCTTCAGAGAGTACAACGAGAATGGCTTCAATCTCACCCCGGAGCTTGATGCAGGGTTTGCGCGGCTGGCCAGGGAGAGGATTGCCGCGCATCTCTTGCGCTACTACCTTATTCTTCCGCTGGGACGCGTGGCGGATATGTGGCTGCGGCCGCGCGTCGAAAACCTGCCCATCGACCTTGACTGGTGGGTCTACTCGCATCATTATGCCGAGACGCGTTTCAGTTGGGCATACGCGGGACTGAATGCGCTTTATTTGCTGGTCGGAATTGCAGGAATCTGGCTGCGACCACGTTTCTGGAAGTGGATGCTGCTGTACCTGATGCTGCGAAGCGCGATGCTGTTGACGGTGGGGGCTCCAGAAGCGCGTTACACACTGGAGTGTTTCCCCATGCTGTGTGCGCTGGGTGGGATTGCGCTGGCACGGACATTTGGGAAGCACAAAAACGCCTAGCGGTCGATGATCTGGGTCTTTCCGTTCGTCTTCAATTTGAAGGCGTCGCCGGGAAGTGACTGATTAACCTTGACGTTGGTGTAGTGACAGACACGCGATTGACCTTCGCCTTCATCGAAGATCTGCTTGACGCTGATGTCGCGCTGCGGATCGACCCAGAGAGTGACTTTGGAAATAGTTTTGCGGACAGCGGGATCTTTCGCGACGAGTTCGAGCTTGTCGGTCTTGATGCCGTCCATGGTTTCCTGGCCATCGAACTGAATGTTCCACTTGTCAGCGAGTTCCTTGCCGCTGGCGCCAAATCCGAGCATCGCATAGCCCTCAAACTGACTTGCCTTTTTGAATCGCGTGACCTGGTTGATCATCGGCTCAAAGAGTTCTAACTCGCCATTGGAATAAAGCAGAACCTTGGGGACGGGTCTGTCGTTCAATTCGTCGATGTGCGCTGCCATCTTGACGGATTTGCCCTGGTGCTCGAAATACGCAACGCCCTTCTGGACATCTGTGTCGGGTATGGGCTCAGTGACGACGGAGTCCCACTCAAAATCGGCAGAAGCGCTGTGAAAGTTGGCCGCCGCGACGTCAAGCTGGTGCAAAACAGCTTGTAGGTCGTCGGCAGCGGATAGAGACCGACCACACAGAAGGAGAAGGGAAAACGTTGCGAAATAAGCGAAACTTCGTTTCACAGGCATAAATCCTTGCTTTTATTGGATGCAGTGACGTCAGGAACCGCTGATGCGTTTACCGGTGGGCCCATATTCGCCAGACCAGATGCCCCTGGTCGTCTTTCGTCGTTTCCCAATGTTCCACAAAAACAGCATCGCCGGTGATGGGCTCAATGGCTTTGCGCAGTGCGTCCTTCACCTGGCTCTGCGAGGCTTGGGGCGGGATGACCACGTCGGACGCGCGCACTGAAACGATCACGCCGTGACCGTCGTTGCCGATGACAGTGATGGGATGCTGGAGGGCGGAAGCGCGGGAGGGTTTGTCGCCGTAGTCCCACAGTTGAGGCGTGACGAAGATGAAGAGCAGGATCAGGGTGACCATCACGTCGTAGTGAACGTTTCCCCGAGGGTAAGTCCAGTAGAAGTAGCTTTTGAAAATGTTGTTCATTGCTTCCTTACGTTGTGATGCGTTCAATGCCGCCCATGTAGGGCCGCAGCGCCGTGGGGATGACGACCGATCCATCGGCCTGCTGATAGTTTTCAAGTACGGCCAGCCAGGTGCGGCCCACTGCAAGGCCACTGCCGTTCAACGTGTGCACAAATTCGTTTTTGCCTTTGCCGGCGGGCTTGAAGCGAATGCCGGCGCGCCGGGCCTGGAATGCTTCGAAGTTTGAACAGGAAGAGATTTCGCGATAAAGCTGCTGCCCCGGGAGCCAGACTTCAAGATCGTAGGTCTTAGCGGCAGAAAAGCCGGTGTCCGCGGTGCAAAGCAAAACACGTCGATACGGGAGCCCAAGGGCTTCGAGGATTTCTTCAGCGTCGCGCGTAAGCCGTTCGTGTTGCGCATCGGAGTCTTCAGGAAGAGTAAACTTGACCAGTTCGACTTTCTGAAACTGATGCTGGCGAATGATGCCTCGCGTATCTTTGCCGGCGGCTCCAGCTTCGGCGCGGAAGCAAGGCGTGTAAGCCGTCAGTGAGATGGGCAGGCGCGTCTCGTCGAGAATCTCGTCGCGATAGAGATTCGTGACGGGAACCTCCGCAGTTGGGATGAGCCAGTGGTCGTTAAATCTTCCGAGATTACCAACTTCGTCTGGGAAGTTACTAGCCAGAACGTCGCGCACTGGCTCGCCTTCATTTAGAATCTCGGCGCATCTGAATAGGTCCTGAGCGAATTTCGGCAACTGGCCGGTGCCGAATAGGGATTTACTGTTGACCATGAACGGCGGAAGCACTTCGGTGTATCCATGCTTGCTGGTATGCAGATCGAGCATGAAGCTGATGAGCGCGCGCTCGAGCCGGGCTCCCGCGCCCATATAGACCGCAAAGCGCGCACCGCTGAGTTTGGCGGCGCGTTCGAGATCGAGTATGCCGAGCTGCTCGCCGAGCTCCCAATGCGGTTTCGGAGGGAAATCGAAACTTGGCTTCTCGCCCCAGGTCTTCACCGTGACGTTATCGGCCTCTGAGGCGCCAATCGGGACTTCGTCGCGTGTGAGGTTGGGGATGTTTGCGAGCGCCGTCATCATCTGCAGGTCCAACCCCGCCGCAGTTTTATCCAACTCGTCAAGCCGGACCTTCAGGGCGCGTGTCTCTTCCATCAGAGCGCCAGCCTCCTGGCCGGCACGTTTTCGCGCGCCCACCTGCTGGCTCAGATCATTACGAAGAGCCTTGAGCTGTTCGGCCTGCGTGATCGCCTCGCGGCGGCTGCGATCGAGAGCGCGAAAATCGCCTAAGAGTGCGGAGGGGTCGGCGCCGCGGGCGCGCAGTTTTTCTTCCACCAATTCCAGGTTTCCCCGGACAAATCCCAGGTCGAGCATGCTCGTAACAGTTTACTAGACAGGGTGAAGAAGACGGCGCAAGGCGTAAGATTGAAGACTCCGCAAGCCCCGGATATCAAGGATGGATCAAACTCCAGACAGGCAACAAAGCGAGTCCCCGCACATAGCCTATACACGGTTCCTTAAACAGGATCGGGAGAGGCTGGCCGCTCAACAGAAATGGGACAGGCATCTTGGATATGCCAAGATCGCACTCGGAATCCTGGCAGCGATCTTGCTGGTCCGGTTCGTACACCAACTCCACGGGATTTGGCCATTGCTCGTGGACGTGGCCGTTTTTCTTGTGCTCGTAATTGCGCACGAGAGAGTGCTGACGCGGATTCGGGAAATCAAACGGGTCATTATTCACCATGATGGTGGACTGGCACGGTTGGAAGACCGCTGGGCCGGAACAGGTGAAGGCGGCGAGCGCTTTCTGGACCCCGCGCATCCATATGTCCGCGACCTAGACGTGTTTGGGCCGGGCTCGATCTTCGAATTGCTCTGCACGTTCAGAACCCGCGCGGGAGAGGAGACGCTTGCACGCTGGCTGCTGGGGCCTGCTGCCCCTGATGAGATTCGCGCCCGTCAAGGCGCTGCGCAGGAACTGAAACCGCGCATGAAGTTTCGGGAGAAGTTATTCACCGCCGGAGACAAGGTTCGCCTTGGCCTTCATCCGGATCGGCTGGCAGCGTGGGGTGAAGGGAACCCCTGGGTCGCCTCGCGATGGTTGTCGATGCTCGCCGCCACTCTAGCGGTCCTGTGGATCGCAAGCCTTGTCTATGGATTGCTGCGCAGCAATTACTGGCCATTATTGGGGAATTCGGTGCTGAACTATATTGTGAACCGGCTCCTCATGAAACGCTTGTCAACATCAGCCGAAGCTGTCGAAGATGCTGCAGACGATCTCGATCTGCTGGCGGAGGTTCTTCTGGTTATCGAACAGGAACAATTCAAATCGGACTTGCTTGCGCATCTCCAGTCGGCGCTCGAGGCTGGCGGCATTTCTCCGTCTGCCGCGGTGAAGAAGCTGGATCGCATCGTGCACTATCTCCTGCAGAGAAGAAACAAGCTCGTCGGCTGGTTCGACAGTTTCCTGTTATATACCGCGCAATGGATGTTCCGGGCCGAGTCCTGGCGCAGACACTTCGGTCCTGCAATTCGCGGGTGGCTTAGCGCCGTGGGTGAGATCGAGGTGCTTGCTGCGTTCTCGGGATATGCATATGAGCATCCGGACAATGCGTGGCCTGAGATCGATGATGAAAGGACATTGTTCGAAGCGGAATCATTTGCGCATCCTCTTCTGCCCGAAACCAAAGCAGTCCGGAACGATCTGAAACTGGGCGATGGCTTGCAATTGATCGTCCTCAGCGGACCCAATATGTCGGGGAAGAGCACGTTCGTTCGCGGGATTGGGGTCACCGCGATCCTGGCGCAGTGTGGAGCGCCGGTGCGAGCAAAGCGCCTGCGCATGTCGCGGCTTGCGATTGGAGCTTCGATCTGCATTCTCGACTCGCTACAAGGCGGGGTATCCCGCTTTTATGCAGAAATTAAACGACTCAAGCTCATCTCGGACCTGGCGCAAGGCCCGATTCCCGTTTTGTTCCTCCTCGACGAACTGCTCTCGGGAACGAATTCGCATGATCGGCTTTCAGGAACGCAGTTAGTGGTCAAGGGCCTGGTGCAGCGCGGGGCCATGGGTCTGGTGACGACTCACGATCTTGCGCTTGCGCGCATTCCCGAGACGATGAATGGGAGCGCACGGAACGATCACTTCGAGGATCACCTTGAGAACGGACAACTCGTTTTCGACTTCAAGCTCAAGCCAGGCGTGGTTCAGACGAGCAATGCCCTGAAGCTCATGGAATCGATCGGCCTGATCAGTTAGTCGTGCCCGCAACATGCCCCGATGCTGCGGTTTGCGACGCCGCTGATTCGTGCATCTTGCTCAGTTTCAGGCCCCTGGGCCGCAATGCATTCCCGCGCTGTTATGTGTCGGAGCGGCTTGATAAGCGGCAATCAATTACCGCACCTCGACCTCGCGCTTCGCGTCTTCCTTTGGAGCGTTTCCCGACATGACCTGATCCTGCCAACCCGGTAGGTGCTGGTCTCCGGTAATGAGCCGAGCGCCGCGCGAGTAAGTGAAGTAGGTCCAGATCCATGCGGCGAAGACGGAGAGACGGTTGCGAAAGCCGATGAGGAAAAAAATGTGGACGGTGAGCCATGTAACCCAGGCAGGCAAGCCGCTGAGATGCGCCTTGAACGGCCACTCGACCTTGGCCACTGCAGCCATGCGACCGATGGTGGCCATGTCTCCTTTGTCAAAATAGCGGAACGGAGGACGCGTGCCATGCGCGAGATCGGCGCCAATCATGCGGCCGACGTGGTCACCCATCTGCATAGCAGGCTGGGCCACGCCTGGAACCCGGCGGCCGTCCTGCTCGATATGGGCCAGGTCTCCAAGGACAAACACTTCGGGCAAGCCCGGCGGGTTGAGGCGATCGTTCACAATCACGCACCCGCGCTTGTCGACAGGAGCGCCCAGCATTTTGCCCAGGGGCGATGCCTGCACGCCGGCAGCCCATAGAGTGACTGCGGAATCGAAGCGCTGACCGCCCGCCTCCACCCATCCGGGACCGACGCCGGTGACCATGCAGTTCTTGTGGACCTCGACGCCGAGCTTGGTTAGTTCGGCTTCAGCCTTGGCGGAGAGGTCGGGGGGATACGCCGCGAGCACGCGGGGCCCAGCATCAAGAAGCAGAACGCGGGACTTGCCCGGATCGATGTGACGGAAATCGTGCTGCATCAGAACGTGGGAGATGTCACGAATGGCGCCGGTGAGTTCCACACCTGTGGGGCCGCCGCCGATAACCACAAAATTGAGCGGCGGGTGCCAGCCGTGCTCCTCCATCTGGCGCTCAGCGAGTTCGTAGGCAAGAAGAACCCGGCGGCGAATCTCGAGCGCGTCCTCGATGGACTTGAGGCCTGGCGCAAGCGGTGCCCAGGCGTCGTGCCCGAAATAAGAGTGCGTGGCGCCGGTTGCAATGACGAGGTAGTCATAAGGCAGGCTGGCCCCCGAGCCGAGCGCAACCTGGCGGGTGTTGATGTTAATGCCCGTTACCTCATCCATCAGAACCTCGGAGTTCTGCTGATGGCGAAGCACCGAACGGATGGGCTGGGCGATATCGGCCGGAGAGAGCACGGCCAGCGCGACCTGGTAGAGAAGCGGTTGAAAGACATGGTGGTTGCGGCGATCGACGACGGTGACGTTGACGGGCAGATCGGCCAGGGCCCTTGCGGCGTGGAGGCCTGCAAACCCGCCGCCGATGATGACAACTCGGGGCCGGTTTGATGTTGCGCGCTGGGTGAGTTCTCGGGAAGTAGCGGTCATTACCCTCTCACCCCATGAGATGCACGAGGGGGGCATGAGATGCACAAGGCGGGCGGCGGCAAACATTCGATTTGGATGAATGGGGATGAGGGTTCCGGATTGCTGCGCGAGATCAAGGATGCTGCTCAATGGCAATGTTGACGGCGCTTATGTTGCCTGTGGCCGCGAGACCGACGAGATTTGTAGCAATGCCCGGCAACGATGCTGGGGTGAAGATCACGGTTCCATCGAAGGCAGATACGGCCGCGGAGCTCTGAGATGCGAGAAGCTGAGTGGTGACGCAGCGGCCGTGTGGTGGGCAGGGCGGAGCCCAGGCATAGAGAGCCTGATAGAGGCTTACGGACCCGCCGGCCACCGCATTGCCGTTGGCGTCGCGAAGGCGAAGCACGATCTGGGTGGGCGTGCCTGAAACCGAAAGGGATTGCGTCGTGCCCGAAACGGGCGCAAGCCAGGTGAACTCGGGGCGGGCTCCGGTGGCCGTAAACGTGGCGCAATTCGCTGTGCCGTTGACACAGGCTGTCGATGTGGCTTGCTGGCCTCCAGCGAGGGGGCCGATGGTGAGCGTCTGGGTGGCAATGCCGCTCCCATTGGACATCGCGGTGCCGCTTCCCTGGAGAGAGACGCCATTCGCGGGCTGCCAGACCACCGATTGGCCGCTTACGGGCGAGCCGTTGTTGAGCACAAGGGCCTGGACGCTCCAGTTAAAGGTGACTCCCGCGGCGACGGAAAGTGTGGGTGTGATCGCAGTGAGAACGGGCGGAGTTCCGCCGGTAAAGTGTGCCTGAACAGAGGAGCCGTTCGTGAGGGCAGCGGTGACGATGGCGGCGGAGGAACTGGCGGCGGCGACCGTTATGGTTGCCAGTCCGTCGCCGGCAGCAGCGACCGCGCAGGAGGCAAGCCCACAACCGAGCGTCGCGGCGCCACTGATCACGGTGTAGGTGACGGTGACACCCGGTGCGGGCGCGAGATCCGGCTGCAGCGCAGCAACTGTGAAAGGAATCGGGACTCCGATGGGGACGGTGTTGGACGGAGCCGTGACAAGGTTGAGGGCGTCCCCGTTGCCGGAGTCGTAGCTGATGCCGCCGGATAACACAGTCGATGCGTAAAAGATGGGTAAGTCGTCGACCTCGACGTCGATCGAGCCAGTAACCCCGGGGGACGCGGGGGGCGCAATTGCGGTGATTTCATTGGGCGAGACGCTGGTGACGACAGCCGCTTTGCCGCTGACCTGGACCGCGTCGGAGGGGCGAAAGCCCGTGCCGTGAATCACGATGGGTCCGCCGGACAGGGGGAGATGCGTGGGAGTAACGGTGTCCGCGTAGAGCACCCAACCCGCGTAGGTGTAGTCGGGGCGTCCGTCGCCGCGCATGTCGGCGATGCCAATGCGGACGACGTCGTCGGTGGGAGTGCTGACATTGAGCCAGGATTCGCCGGTGGCCCAGCCGTTGAGCGCGGGCACCCAGCCCACCGGAGCAGAACCTGGAGGGTCGAAAGTATCCCACACGCCGAGAGAGAGCAGGGCCTTGGATTCGGTTGGGGCGCCGCTCTCGTTAAGAGCTTGCGTGACCAACGTGAAGCTGTGGCCGGCCCGTATAGGGAACATGAACCAGTCAGCCTGACCGATCTGGCTCAGGCGTCCGACCCATTGCCCGCTGCTCGGCAGCGTGCGCGGCAGCGCTTCAGATCCAATTGCGTCGGGGATTCCGTCGGATGCCGAGTCGGGAATGGTTACGGTTAGCGTTTGCGATGAGCCGGCAGAGAGTGCCGGCACCGAGATCGCAGGCATGGTGCCCGAAGGCGTGGGCGAGCCATCAATGTAGGGGCCGACGGAGTTGTCATCGATATAGAGGGGATTAATGGCCTCAAAGGTGACTTGATATCCGGCGGTGGCGACTCCGGGAGGGAGCGGCATGAAGCGAAGATCGAAATAGCCCTGGAGCGATGGGTCATTCGAACCCCACTTTGAAAATGGAACGCCGTTCGCATCCGCTACGCCTGTTACGGGATTGCCATGCCTGCCGCTGAAATATGCGCCGGAGACAAACGTGACGGTGTATTCGTACAGCGGATCTCCGTTCGCACCGAGCGGTCGGGCGACGACATTCACACCCTGCATGCCGGTGCCGTCGTGGAAGGCGAGGGTGCCCTGAATCGAGACCGTATTGGCTGCGGTAAGCACCTTGCCGGGGAATTCGGCAATGTTGGCCGCAGTGACGGGATAGATGCGGTTGAGCGCGGCGATGTCGTCGAATCGCAACACGGTCGGCTCGGGAATGCAGTTGCCTCCCATGGAGCTGCAAACGCCACTCATCGGTTGCATGATAGGCCAGCCCATGGCGCCGTTGAATTCGCCATTGGTGAGAGCACCCGGATTCACCTGCGCATAGTCGAGGCCGAGCACGCGGCCAAAGGCGCGCTCGAGCTCGTAGCTCATCATGGTGAGCTGGTTTGTCGTCGTGGCGCAGAGGCCGTTGAGCAGGATGATGGCATGCGCGACGGTGGCGTCGGGCTGGATGTTGTCGAGCCAGACAAGGACACCGTTGTTCTGGCAGCTTGTGGGGTCGCTTGCACCGGCGCCGAAGAGAGCGTTGATGACGGATCCGTCGGCATCGTAGACGACTCCGAGCGGGTAGTTGACAGCGGAGGGGGTAACATCGGCGGGGGCGGCGAAGACCGAATTGCCGGCGACAACGTTGGCTGCACTGACATCCTCATTCAAGGTTGCGGCATCGGTGAGCGCAACGGCGGCAGTGGGAACGACGCTCCACAAGGCAGCGGCGGCATCCACCATGGCGGTGGCCTGCTGGTTGCTGACCTGGCTGTTGAGCGGCCCTTGATCGACGTAGTAATTGACTGCTCCACCGGACCAATGCACGGGCTGGCCGACAACTGCGGGGTTGAAGTAGGTGACGCCCGCGACATACTTGGGCCCTCCCGCCTGAAGAGACACAGGTGCGAACGAGATGAGGGACACCGCGAAGCAGGCGAGCGATGATCGAAGGCGGCAGGACACGCGAAGTATTTCCTGCGTCCTGTGAGGCACTTGCGAGGCCCATTGGAACAAGTGATTCTGAGAGTCCTCCAATGCGTAGGAGTAGATGCCACCTGGAAAGCCGATCTAGTCCGCATGCTTCACCTTGGGCGGCTGAGATCAGGAGTCAAAGGACGTCGTCGCGTAATCCAGCGTGATTGAGTTCGAGCCGAAACCCGGATCGGCAAGGTTACTTAAGTTCCTGTCATGCTGCTATTTGACGGTAGAATCAAGTAGTTACATTCCCCCATAATCACTAGAGAAATAGTTACCTTCGACAAAAAGACGCGATCGGTTTTGTGAGGCTATGCACTGAGGCGTCTCGAACTGCCTCAAGGAGGATGTCATCGCTACTCGTTTGCGCATGGGCGATTTGCTGGTGCGGGCCAAGATGGTCACAGAAGAAGATATAACCAGGGCGCTCACGCGGTTAACGGAGCAAGGCGGCCGCCTGGGCGACAACCTGGTCGCCCTCGGGGTTATTACACGGGAGCAGCTTGATTCGTTTCTCCACCGAATTCCGAAGGAGCCTGCGGATATCAAGGCGGTCGGGATCGATGAAGTGGACCTGATGGGTCTGTTGCTGAAGCTGATCTATCGCGACCGGCTGGAAACGACACGCCAGTTCGTCGACGCGATCAAGTTGCCTTACCACATCGTGTTGGATCTCGTGCAAATGGCGGTAAACCGGCAGCTTCTGCAGAACCTGGGATCGCGTTATGCCGACAACCCGATCGATCTGAGCTATGCGTTTACTGAAATGGGGCGGACCTGGACGCTCGATGCACTGTCGCGGCTGCACTACACAGGGCCGGCGCCGGTGACTCTGGAAGAGTTCAATGAACAGGTCAGTTTGCAGAAACTCACCAATGAACTGATCACGATGGATCGTCTGCGCAAGGGGCTGAGCGACCTGACATTTGACGAAAGCATCATCGAGCAGGTGGGGCCAGCATTGAATTCGGGCCGGGCGATTCTCTTGTATGGGCCCCCGGGAAATGGGAAGACCTCGACCGCGCTCCGCATTACCAGCATCTTTCAGGACGTAATCTATGTTCCGTATTCCGTGGTCGTGGAAGGCCAGATTATCCGGGTGCACGACCCGAGCATCCATGCTCCCCTCAATCCCACCAAAATGAGCGACGATGGCGGAATCTCGGTGGTGCGGCGCGAAGACTACGATGCGCGCTGGGTACCGTGCAAGCGGCCGTTCGTGGTGACGGGTGGCGAACTGACGCTGGAAATGCTGGATCTTCGTTATGATGCAACCGGCCACTACTACGAAGCGCCGCTACACGTGAAGGCGCTGGGGGGATGCTTCATCATCGACGATTTCGGGCGCCAGATTGTGAGCCCCACGAACCTGCTGAACCGCTGGATTGTGCCGCTTGAGAGCCGCATCGACTACTTGAAACTGCATACTGGAAAGAGCTTCAGCATTCCATTTGAAGAACTGATTATCTTCTCGACAAATCTGGAGCCAGAGGACCTGATGGACCCGGCGTTCCTGCGTCGCTTGCCATACAAGATCGAAGTTGGGTCACCGAACCTGCAGAACTTCAAGCGCATTTTCACCCAGGAGAGTGAGAAGCAGGCGATGGAACTGCATGACGAAGTGTTCAACTACATCGTGCACAAGCTGACGCACGAAAAACAGCTCGACTTCGCCGCCTACATGCCGCGGTTTATCGTTGACCAGGTTGTAGCAACCTGCAAGTTCATGGGACAGCTTCCGCATTACGAGCCGCGATACATCGACTATGCCCTGGATAATCTGCGCGTGAAGAGCAGTGCGAAGAAAAATGTTGCGAAAACGGCTGCGCGCATTGGAGAACAACATCCAGTCGCGGTGGCCTAGCACGGCCAAGTGCAGGGCCTGGATTTGCACCGGCAACGGAAGAAGTCAAAGTTCCGGGTAGAAATCAAAGAAAGCGTCGAGGCTTTGTTTGAGCTGGCGCTCGATCTGCTCGCGCGATCCCTCAATCACGTGCATCGTCACGCGAGCCTCATGGCCGTTCGCGAGGCTTAGCTTGGCATCGCGGATTTCTGTGACTTCCCCTTCGGGGAGCAGCCGCATTCCATAAATCAAGGTGAGATTTGCCATCGATGCCATGGTACTGCAGCCGCGCGGTTGGACTGAATAGAATGGCATGGGGCTGAAGTGCGCGCGATCTTCGGCCTGAAAGAATTGATCTGGCTGGCCAAGGATCAAATGGCCTGATCGGAAAGTTAAGGAGAAAGGGATGGCACAGTTGAGCCGGCGGGACTGGTTGAAGGGTGTGAGTGCGGCATGGGCGCTGGGGCAAGGCGGGTGGGGCGCGTTGAAAGCTTTTGGTGAGGATTTGCCGCATGCGCGGCCGCCGAAGAGCAAGCGCCACTTTACAAGCGAGGCGGTAGAGATGCTGATTCCGCGCGTGCAGAGTGAAATTGCCGACCCCGCACTGGCGACGATCTTTGAAAACTGCTTTCCCAACACGCTGGACACGACGGTATTCGCGGGAACCTACGAAGGAAAGCCGGACACGTACGTGGTGACGGGCGATATCGACGCAATGTGGTTTCGCGACTCTTCAGCACAAATGTGGCCTTATGTGCCGCTGGCAAAGGGGGACGCGCAGTTGCGGGGACTGCTGGAGGGGCTGATCCGTCGCCAGGCGCGGATGGTTCTGCTGGACCCCTATGCGAATGCGTTCATGCGCGATGAAAGCGATGCGCCGCTGAGCTGGGCGGTGCATGACAAGACAGAGCACCACGCGGGCGTCGGCGAGCGCAAATGGGAGGTTGACTCGTTGTGTTACCCGATCCGCTTGGCGCACGGGTACTGGAAACAGACCGGAGACACGCGGCCATTTGACGCGACATGGAAAGAAGCCGCCTGGACCGTCGTGCGGACGTTTCGGACGCAGCAGCGCAAGAACGGGCAGGGGCCGTATTCGTTCGAGCGCGAGTCGGCGGTGCCGTATGACACGGTGCCGCTCAGCGGGTTTGGGAATCCGGCGCGACCTGTAGGCATGATCTATTCCATGTTTCGGCCATCGGACGACGCGTGTATCTATCCGCTGTTTGTGCCCGCGAATTTGTTTGCAGTGGTCACGCTGCGCCGGGTGAGCGAACTCGCTACGCAGGTTCTGAACGATGCGAAGCTCGCTGCTGAAGCAGGTGCGCTGGCCGATGAGGTGGAACAGGCACTGGTGCGCTACGGGAAAACGGAAAACGCGGACCAGGGGACGATCTGGGCGTACGAGGTGGATGGCTATGGGAACGCACTGAAGATGGACGACGCGAATGCGCCGGGGCTGTTGAGCTTGCCGTACCTCGAATGCTGCAGGGCGGACGATCCGCTGTATCAAAGGACGCGCGCATTTGTGCTGAGCCGGTCAAATCCGTATTTCTTTGAGGGAACGGCAGCCCAGGGTACGGGCGGTCCTCATATTGGGCTGAACATGGTGTGGCCGATGGGGATCACGCTGCGCGCGCTGACTTCGACGCAGGATACGGAAATACGACAGTGCCTGCGCTGGTTGCGCGATACCACGGCGGGAACGGGATTCATGCACGAGTCGTTTGACAAGGACGACCCGGCGAAGTTCACGCGGCCGTGGTTTGCCTGGGCCAATACGCTGTTTGGCGAGCTTGTGGTGAAGCTGGCGATAGAGCGGCCTGCACTGCTGCGGGAGCCGCTCGGTTGAAGCGGATTGCGAACCGGTTGCATCTACAATCGAGGCAGGAAGACACATGATAGAGACTCGCGACACCGTAATTCTGGGTTCCGGCTGCGCCGGACTGACGGCAGCCATTTACACGGCGCGTGCCGGCTTGAAACCGCTGGTGCTGGAAGGCCACGAGCCAGGCGGCCAGCTCTCGATCACGACGCTGGTAGAAAACTTTCCCGGCTGGCCTGAGGGCATTCAGGGGCCGGAACTGATCGAGAACATGAAGAAACAGGCGGAGCGGTTCGGCGCAACGTTCCAACTGGCGCATCTGAACTCGGTGGACCTGAACCTGCGTCCCTTCCGGCTGCACACTTCGGCTGGCGAGATACACACTCGCAGCCTGATTGTGGCATCGGGGGCGAGCGCGCGATGGCTTGGGTTGCCGAGCGAGCAGGCCCTGATCGGGCACGGAGTCTCGAGCTGTGCGACGTGCGACGGATTCTTCTTCCGCGGCAAACCGATTGCCGTGGTGGGCGGCGGCGACTCGGCGATGGAAGAGGCGTTGTTTCTCACACGCTTTGCCACGAAGGTGACGCTGCTGCACCGGCGCGATGCATTCCGGGCGTCGAAGATCATGCTGGAGCGGGCGATTGCCCATCCGAACATCGAACTACGCACCAACACGGTGGTGGACGAGGTGCTGGGCGTCGAAGAGAAGGAACTGAAGGGCCTTCGCCTGCGCGACGTAACGAGCGGTGAAAAGAGCACGCTCGACGTGCACGGGCTCTTCCTGGGCATCGGGCACGAGCCCAACGCGAAGATGTTTACCGGACAGCTCGATCTCGACGAAGAGGGATATATTCGCACGCAGAACAACGTGTTCACCACGCACAACGGAACCGCGGTGGCGGGTGTCTATGCCTGCGGCGACGTGCAGGACCGGCGATATCGCCAGGCGATTACCGCTGCCGGAACCGGCTGCATGGCGGCGCTCGAGGTGGAGAAGTATCTCGAAGAGCATGGCCGGTGAGAGCTGCGCGGGAGCCGGATTGGGAAACGATGACACCGCTCGCTGAACACCTGGAAAGGCTGGAAGAGGCGATCCGGCAGGCCTGTCGTTGCGCTGGACGCGCGCGCGAAGAAGTTGAGCTGATGGCTGTGTCGAAGACGTATCCAGCGGAGACGATTGCCGAAGCGGCCGCGCTGGGACTGAAGTTATTTGGCGAAAACCGGGTGC
>Ga0335072_10007172_pt1 | contig 16256 bp, 17 predicted proteins | sample Lox_Sample_21_FD_206725 | JGI IMG/M metagenome (GOLD analysis project Ga0335072, IMG submission 206725) | Soil microbial communities from Loxahatchee National Wildlife Refuge, Florida, United States - Lox_Sample_2.1 | ecosystem: Environmental > Terrestrial > Soil > Wetlands | place: USA...
CTGCGTGGCTTCCAGTCCCCGGCCGGCTTCCATTCCCGAGTCCATCGCTGCCGTCGCGGTATCGGCGCGAAACGCCTCCATCTCCATTTCCGCCTGCCGATCGGCTTCACCCAGGTAGATCTTCGCCTCGCCGCTCGTCACATCCCCAATGGGATCCAGAACCGCCTCGCCCACTCGGTAGCCGGCCGCGCTCTCTTCAGGATTCTTCTTCGTCTTCCGCACCTTGGTTCCAGTCGCTTTGCTCTTCGGCTTTTGCTCATCGGCCCCAGGGTCCGTCTTCGCCGCGGACTTCTTCACCCTCTTTGGCGCATCTTGGACAATCGGCTTCGCCTTCGCAGCTTTGTGAGCGGCCGCCTTGGCTTTCACCGGCGCTTTCGCCTTTGCCGCAGCCTTCTCGGCCTTAACGGCAGCTTCCTTGCCGCTCTTCTCTGCTTTCGCAGCTTTCGACACGCGCTTCGCCGCCGGCGTGGCCGGTCCGGGTTTTAGTTTTTTTGTCATGTTACCCAAGCCTCGGTCCGTGCTCATTCCGCGCCGCCAGGCGCACTCTCTTCCTGGTCTGATGCCGATTCTGCCTCATCCACGCTCACCGCTTCGTCCTCTTCAACCTTCATATCATCACTAAACTCTGCCGACGCGTCCTCAGTTGCATCCGAAGGCGCAAGTTCAGCCTCATCCAGTTCGCTGGCCGCCATCTTTTCAAACTCCTCCATCGATGGCAGCTCCGTAACGTCCTTTAATCCGAATCGCAGCAGAAATTCGCGCGTGGTCTTGTAAAGAATCGGCCTGCCAATCACAGGCTTCCGTCCTGCCGTCGCAATCAGCTTGCGCGCCAGCAGCGAGCCGAACACCCCCGACGAATCCACGCCGCGAATGTCGTTCACCTCCGGCACCGTCACCGGCTGCTTATACGCAATCACAGCCAACGTCTCCAGTGCCGGCAATGACAACTTGAGCGCCGGTTTCTGGCTTTTCACAAACGAGCGCACTGCATCGTGGCACTCGGGCTTCGTCGCCATCCGGTAGCCGCCGGCAATCTCGCGAATCTCAATCCCGCGCCCGTCGGCCGCATACTCCGCAATCAGCTCGTCGAGCACTTTTCTGATCACGCCGCGGGCCTCGCGTTCGCGCAACTTTGCCGCCCGTTTTGCCGCTGCCTCTGCGGCAGCTTCATCCATCGCACCCGATTCTGCCGCTGCAGTCTCGCTTGCGCCTTCACCTTCGTCCTTGGCTTCTCCGGCATCCGGCGCCGGCCCCGCAGCCCCATCGCCTACCGCATCGGCAGCACCCTTGCTCTCCTCAGCGCGCTCCTGTTCCAGCTCGAGATACGCAAATGCTTCGTTGATCGCAGGCGCGTTCTCCGTTTCCGCGGTCGCAGTTGCAGCCGCCAGCTCCGCGGCCGCCGCTTCCTGCTCTGCCTTCCATTCCAGAGCTTCATCCGCAAACAGTCCTGCCAGTTGCGCCAGCGTAACCGGCTCCTCAGCGGCGTAGATCACAGCTTCCAGTTTTGCTTTCAGACTCATTCCCTATCAGGCACCATCCTGTATGGTACCGGATGCGGCGCATCATTCGCTTGCCTCCGCACTCGCCTCGCCCGCTGGCTTCGCGCTATATCCTTATCCCCCGATCACTGACCTTGCACCGCCGTTCCGGTGTAACCTTTCTGCCGTCACCTCCGTAAACAAAATCGGGAAGGGAAGAAAGATGCCGGATGATTCGAGCACGAGATTGGATCGGTTCCGGCAAGGTGATCTCGATGCCTTCGAATCGCTCTTCCGCGAGCATCAGCGATCCGTTTACGGATGGATTCTGCGCATCGTCCGCGATCCGTCTGTCGCTGAAGATCTCACGGTCGAGACATTCTGGCGCATCTCTCGCGCTCACGCCCGTTTCGATCCTGCCCGCTCGTTTGAACCCTGGGCACGCCGCATCGCTTCTCATGCGGCGCTTGACTGGCTGCGCGCGCGCCGCCCTGAAAGCGAGCTGACGGAAAGGGAAATCGCCGATCTTCCTTCTGCTCCCACGTCCGATCCCGGCATCGCCGCCGAGATTCGCCTGAAAACCGCGCAGGCATTTGCCCGTTTGCCGCCTCGCCTGCGTGTTGCGGCTCTGCTCGCAGTCGTCGAGGAACAGCCGCACAAGGAGATTGCCGCGGCCCTCGGTATCTCCGTCACCGCCGTCAAATTGCGCGTTTTTCGCGCCCTGCGATTGTTAAGAAAGGATCTTGAACGACAAGGAATCACGCCATGAATGCACACGACGAGGATCGCATCAAACAACTGCTGCAGCGGGCGCTGCCGCCCGTCAACTCCGGAGCCGAACCGTCTCGCGACCTGTGGCCTGCCCTGCTCCGCCGTGTAGACGCTGAGCCTTCCGCGCAGCTTGCCGCACTCGCCCGGTCTACGCCCTGGTTTGACTGGGCTCTGCTCGCCGGCCTCGTCGTCTTTGCGGTCGCTTTCCCGGCTACGATTCCAGTCTTTCTCTATTACCTGTGAGCTGTTCGCTGATCTAGGATCACTATTTGCTCGCAGCGGCTGAAAGGAGCTTCGTCATGAACACGCATCCATACCTCCGCGCCTATCTCGCCGGCATCTTTGTTACCACTCTCATTCTGCCGATCATACTTACGGTCTTCATCGTGGTCCGCCTCGTTCTTCATCTGCCGGTTCCCATTGAGCGCGGGCTTATCTTTCCCATGGCTCTCATCCCCGCAGGTTGGGGGTTATGGAACATGCTCTGGATCGCGTCTCACGAGCGCACCCATCTCGCGGTCGGCGTGCACGGCGCCATCTTCCCCTTTATCCTTCTGCCCATCGGAGCCACTGTCGCCCACTGCTATGGGATTCTCTCATTCGGTGCGTCCAGCGCCACTTGGTTCCAGGCCCTTCAGGTGCCCTACGCACTCATCGTTCCGCTCTTTTGTTGCGGAGTCGCCGCCTACTACCTGGTGTGGAAGTACATCATCGGATCTCTGAACAGTGTTCTCGGCATCGCCTGACCGCGTAGCTGCAGAGAGTTTCCAGATCTTTCTGAGCGTCTGACCACAACGGAGACGCTGTCAAAGTGTGACCGGCACCTGGCTGATAGCTGAATGCTAGGTCTTGAAAAAATCTCCCAGCCCCGCGCGCTCCGCATGGGCCGCCATCGTCGCCTGAATCGCCAGCGCCAGCTCCAGCGCGGCGCGTCCCTGTCGCGCCGTTACTCGTGGTTCGCGCCGCGTCCGTACCGATTCCACGAACGACCCGATCTCCAGCCGCAGCGGTTCGCCCGGAGTCACCTCCGGCTTCACAAAGCTCAATCCCGGCGCCGGCCCATCCTGAGGCGGGGCTTGCGCTGCCGCTAGTCCCGTGGCGATTTCCTTCAGCTTCTCAGGATCGTTCTTTGCGGCGAGAACCTTCATCACCAGCCCCGCCGGAATCTTTCTCGACGTCATCAATTTTTGCAGCATTGCCGGATCGAACTTTCCCGTTGTTACGTATTCAGCCGCCGCTCGCGCCAGTTCTCCAGTGGGATCGATGGCTCCCGCCTTGCCGGCACCGCTAACTCCGCTTGCACCGCTCTCGTCAATCCGAATCACCAGCACGTCTCTTCTTGCGTAATCAATCGACACATACTGCCGCGGCTCAAAGAAGCGCAGCTTCCTCACCCGCTCCGTTGAAACCCGCGATGCCGTAAAGTTCGCCACGCAGCCTGTCTCGAACTCCACCCTCACATTGGCAATGTCCACCTTGGGCGACAAGATCGGCAGCCCCACCGCGCGCACCTCGCGCACCGACGAACCGGCAAACGTCAGCACAATGTCCAGGTCGTGGATCATCAGGTCCAGCACCACGTCCACGTCCAATGCCCGCGGCGTAAACACGCTCAGCCGGTGCGCCTCAAAAAACATCGGCCGCTTCAGCGTCGGTTCCACCGCCAGCACTGCAGGGTTAAAGCGTTCCAGGTGGCCCGGCTGCACAATTCGCCCGCCACGCTCCGCCCGCGCAATCAGATCGTCAGCTTCTTTCAGGTTTGCGGCCAGCGGTTTTTCCACCAGCAGGTCCAGTCCAGCGTCAAGCAGTGCAGCGGCCACTTCGTGGTGCTTCACCGTCGGCACGGCCACGCACGCGGCATCCAGTTTTAGATCTGCCCTTAGCAGTTCGTCCACGCTCGCGAATACAGGAATCCCATACTGCTTCGCTGCTTCGTCCGCCCGCGCCGCGTCCGGATCGACTGCTGCAACCAGCGCCACGCCCTCGCCTGCCGACTCCAACTCGCGCACTACGCGCAGGTGATTGCGCCCAAATGCCCCGGCGCCGGCCACTGCCAGGCGCAACTGGCTTCCGCTTGCTATCGCGCGGCCTCTTTCTCTTGACCTTTTCCTTCCACGGCTCGCAGGCAGCGGCTATAAAGAGCCAGCAACTGGCTTACGTGCTCGTCGGGCTTCGCCGCAGCCGCTCCGGTGAATCCTGTCGACGGCGCCGCCGGCTTGCCTACTCCTGCCGTCCCTGCCACAAACTTCAGCAAATCCAACGCGATATCTTCATTGCGGCGGGCGCCAAGACCCGCACCGTTGATTCCATCCATAAGTTGTTCTCCGAAAACCGATGCTACCAGAAAGCAGCCACCTGTTTCCCGCTCCAGGACCATGCCGGCTCCACCGCTAATGTTGCAAACGCCGCTCCTCCGCCAACTCTGCTCGCTCCGCTACGCTAGAGAAGTGCCTCGTGCCATCATTGCCCTCGGCGCCAATCTGCCCGGTCCTGCCGGTTCGCCTGAGGCCACTCTCGCCGCAGCCGCCTCGCGTCTCGCCGCTCTCGGCAGCATTGTGGCCCGCTCTTCGCTCTACTCCACCGCTCCCGTCGGATACGCCGATCAGCCCCGCTTTCTCAACGCCGTTCTCACTCTTGAAACCTCTCTCGCCCCGCGCGATCTCCTCAATGCCCTCCTCGCCATCGAGCGCGACTTCGGCCGCGACCGCACTGCCGCATTCCCCAACGGCCCTCGCACTCTCGATCTCGACATCCTCCTCTATGGCGATCTCGTCTTCAGCGAGCCCGGCCTTGAAATCCCGCATCCGCGCTTCGCCGAGCGCGCCTTCGTTCTTGTCCCGCTCCACGAAATCGCTCCCGGCCTCCGCGATCCCCACACCGGCTCAACCGTGTCAGAATTGCTTCAGAGCTTGCTTTCCCGTCCGGAAACTGACTGCAATGCTGCCATCAAAGTCCAGAGCCATCGCTGGCATCCTCGTGCCCTCCCGGGCTCCGGCCCCATAGCCCTTTCCGCCCCCGCCGCCGACCACCGATTCCCGCGCGGATAAAATCAATCCGTGGCTCCTGCCTTTCAACTCCTTGCCGAATCGGCCGCTGGCGGTCGCCGTGCGCGCTTCCATCTCGCGCATGCCGCCGTCGAAACTCCCGTCTTCATGCCGGTTGGCACCCAGGGAACGGTCAAGGCCGTTCCCCAGGACACGCTTGAATCGCTCGGTGCCCAGATCATTCTCGGCAACACCTATCATCTCTATCTCCGTCCCGGCCACGAAATCATCCGCCGCATGGGCGGTCTGCATCGCTTCATCAGTTGGCCGCGCGCCCTGCTCACTGACTCCGGCGGCTTTCAAGTCTTCTCGCTCAGCGCCCTCCGCAAAGTCACTGACGAGGGCGTCCAGTTCCGCTCGCACCTCGACGGAAGTTCGCACTTTTTTACTCCTGAACATTCCGTGGAAGTCCAAATAGCCCTCGGCGCCGACATCATCATGAGTTTCGACGAGTGCACCGAGTATCCGGCCACCCGTGCGCGTGCTGAAGAAAGCCTGCGCTACACCATGGCCTGGGCCCGCCGCTCGCTCGCGCACTTCCGCGACCACCGCGAAGATGTCCCGTGGTTCGATCCAAAAGTCTGCCGCACGCAGTGCTGCTTCGGCATCGTCCAGGGCGGAATGTACGCGGATCTTCGCCGCGAATGCGCCGAGCGCCTGGTCGAAATGGACTTCGACGGCTACGCCATCGGCGGTCTCAGCGTCGGCGAGCCGCGCGAGCTCACTCTCGAGATGATTGCCGCGGTCCTGCCGCTGCTGCCCAAAGACAAACCGCGCTACGTCATGGGCGTCGGCTACCCCGATGAGATTGAGCAGTACGCCCGCATGGGCGTCGACATGATGGATTGCGTTCTACCCACGCGAGCCGCGCGCCATGCCCTGCTCTTCACCAGCGAAGGCCGTCTCAATATCAAGAACAAGCAATACGCCGAAGATCAGAATCCGCCCGATCCTGCCTGCGATTGCCCCGTCTGCCGCCGTTACTCACGCGCCTACCTTCGCCACCTCGTGCAAGCCGGCGAACCCCTCGCCGCCACCCTCAACTCCATCCACAATCTCGCCTATTACCTCGGCATCATGCGCCGCGTACGCAAATCTCTTGAACAGAAACCCGTCCCCGCGGCCACGGATCACTGACCACTGACCACTGCATTTCCCAGCAGCGCTTTCAGCGCCGCCACATACTCCGCCAGCGCCGTCCGTCCCGTCTCCGTCATGCGATACAGCGTCTGCGGCTTGCGCATCACGAATTTTTTCTCGACGGAGACGTAGCCGGCCTCTTCGAGCTTCAACAGTTGCGCCCCCAGGTTGCCGTCGGTTGCGCCGGTCTTTGCGCGCAGCCACGTAAACTCCGCCTCCTCAACTCCTGAAAGCAGTGACAGCAGCGCCAGGCGCAGCTTCCCGTGAATCACAGGATTCAGCTCTGGCAAGTCAGGCATGAGCCGCTCCGCGCCGACGCGTCCGCGACTCCATAACCATTACGTAAATTCCGAAGACGATCTGGCAGAAGAAAGTGGCTGCAAGAAATGCGATTCCGGCCTGCTCTTCCGAGACGAAACACGCCACAACTGCCGACCCTAGCCACACCACCGCGCACACGAACTGCATCTTCCATTTCAGAATGATCGCAGAGGTCATATTGGCGACACACAACATCCCGCCGATAATCGCCACGAACACATGCGTATCGTATCTTCCGCTGAGTCCGAGCGACATCAGAACGACAAAGAGTGAGATCCCCATCGCCGCCCATGTCGCTCCCAGGGCCCGAGTCAGTGTACTGGGCGGCCGGCCCTTCCTCATCCGGGAAATCGCTACACCCGTTGCGGCGCTGGCTACGATCATCGTGATGGGCCAGGCGAGGCGCTGTTGAACCCAGATCGGCCCGCCAACCAACCCCGAAGACCATGCTGTGGCCACCAAATATGCCACACCCCACAGAACAAATGACCATCCCCAGCGCGCGGTCCTTTGCCGCCCCTCGGCAATCATGCTCTCGATCAGCTTCAACCGCTCCACTAATTCCACGTTGTCCATCTCTGCGCTCATAACATTCCTCCTGTCCGTCTCTGTACCTTATCCCTAACCTTCGCCTTCTTGTTGCCTCGGTCCCTGTTTCACGCGCAATCCCACCGCCGCGCCACCCTTCGCGCAATCACAAACAGAGCAATGCCCACTGCGGCCAGCACGCTTACCTGCGGCCACAAATCCGTCACCGGCATATCCCGCCAGAACACCTTGGTGAACCCGTCAATCGCCCACGCGTTGATCGTGAACAGCCCCGCCTTCTGGATCGACTCCGGCATCAGGTAGCGCGGAAACATGCTCCCTCCGATCGACGACATCATCAGGATCAGCAGCGTCGACAGCGCGCCCAGTTGCGCGCGCGTGTGGCAAATGCTGGCCAGCAGAATCCCAAACGCGGCCACCGCAAACGCCGTAAAGATCCCCATCACGGCAAAACCCGGCAGATGTCCAGGCAAATCCACCTTGAACACCATCCACGCCCACAGGAACATCACCGTCAGCTGCACAAACGCCAGCAGCGTATTAAACGTCAGTTTGCCCGCTAGCAGCCTCGTCATCGTCACGCGCGAGCTCAGCACGCGATCCAACGCGCCGCTTTCCTGCTCGTCCAGCAGCGACCCCGCCGAGCCGCTCGCCGTGAACAGCAGAAACATCACACCAATCGCCGCGGCATAAAACGACACCGTGGGATTGCGCTTGTTCTCTCCCACCACCGAACGCGATTTCACCGCGATGATGCCGCCGAATCCGTCATCTTTCGAGCTCCCGCCAGCCGCGCCGCTTCCGCTCGCATCGTTCTCGTCCTCAATCTTCTTTAGCGCGTCCAAGTCCGCCTGCATCCGCTTGTGCTGTTCCGGCGTCAATCCGCCCACGTACTCGTCCGTATATTTCATCCCCTGCTCGGCCAGCGCCGCGGGCATTGCCGTCATGGCCGCCTTTTGCAGCAGCCCCGCCACCATCTGCGGAGCGATCATGTCGCTCTGGTCGTTCAGCAATTCAATCTCGCTGCCCTCGTTACCGGGCCCAAACGCAATCGGATGCTGGCCAAATCCCTTGGGGATAATCAGCGCCACCGGCGCATCGCCCGCTTTCACCGCGTCTTCTGCCGTCGCCGCCGTGTAATCCGGCAGAGGCTTCGCATTCTTTCCCGTCGCAGGCGGCGCGGTGCTCACTCTCAATGAGCCTTCGCGTTTCAGCCCCCGCACCAGCTCCTGCGATGCGCGGCTCTGGTCCTCATCCACAACAATCACTTTGATCTTCGGCGTGGAATCGTGTTGGCCGCCGAAGATCACGGCGAAGATGCTGAAGAACGCGATGGGCAAAATGAAGCTCAACGCCAGCGACGCTCGGTCGCGCTTCAGGGCAATCAGAGCGGTACGTACGATGCTGAAGATCAATCGCGTAACTCCCTTCCCGTCAGGTGCAGAAACACTGACTCCAGATTCGGCCGGCGCAGCGATACGTCCGCCGGCGCCAGTCCATGTTTCGCTGCATCGTCCAGCAGGCCCGCAATCTCGGTCGAGCGCTCAATGGTGAACTCCGCCGTCGAGTCCACCAGCCTGCCGCCGTGCCGCTCTACCCATGCGCCGATCCCGTCCTGCGGTCCTTCAAAGCGCGCCAGCACCTGGCTGCACGAGCCGAATGCGTTCGCAATTAGCTCTTCTGCCGTGCCCGCGGCAATAATCCGCCCGTGATCGATAATCGCCACCCGGTCGCACAGCCGCTGTGCTTCCTCCATGTAGTGCGTCGTGTAGATGATCGCCGTCCCCTCCCTGCGCAGGGCTTCGATCATCTCGAAGATGCGGTTGCGCGATTGCGGATCCACTCCCACCGTCGGCTCATCCATCAGCACAATCTTCGGCCGGTGAATGATCCCCGCCGCCATGTTGAGCCGCCGCTTCATTCCCCCCGAAAGATTTCTCTCGAGATCGCCCGCTCGGTCCTCCAGCGCGGCCCATCCCAGGCACCACGCCATCTGCTTCGCAAGTTCGCGGCCTTTCAGCCCGTGATAACGCCCGAACGCGCCCAGGTTCTCCTTCGCCGTCAATCGCGGATAGAGCGCCAGCTCCTGCGGAACCCATCCCAGAACCTGCCGCGCCTGGCCCGACGCCGCAGGCGATCCGAAAATCGCCACCCGGCCCTCGCTCGGAATCACCCGCCCCACAATGCTGCGGATCAGCGTGCTCTTGCCCGCGCCGTTCGGCCCCAGCAGCCCCAGGCACTCGCCCGCCCGCAGCTCCAGAGTCACGCCGTCTAGCGCCGTCACCTTGCCAAAGCGCTTCACCAGCCCCTCCACTTCGAGCGGCTTCGCCGGCCCCGTTGTCTTCGCGCCTGTCGCCATCTTCCCTCCGGCCCCCTCGCCGAAACCCCACCCGCAATCGCCAATGAAGAGTACTCTATTTTATAGAGTAAATGAAGTCAAGCTAAATTTCTAACCCTCTACAAAATGACCCCTAAGCCTCTTCGATACTATGGGATCCAAGCAAGCTGTGTACCCCGGATCATCTCGATCCTGGGTCCCGGAAGCACGCGCCGCTGCTCGCGCCGTCCTTTACCGCAGAATTTGCAACCCGCCAATCAGGCAATCACCGCACGCTTCGCCCGTTTCCCCAGCCGCACAAAAATCTGCGCCGGCAACGCGGTCGAAATCACTGCGCCCATCGCCACTGCGCCGTCCACCTTCACAGCCTTTTCGGCAATTTTGCGATTTGCTTCCGCGCCGCTCGCCGCCAGACCCATCGCAACCAGCAGCTTCGGCAAACGAATTTGGTTTGGCTGAGGCCCCGCCACTTCGGCGTACGCCACGTTCACCGTCTCCACGTCTTCTGAGAATTCCTTTTCCTGGAACATCCGCTGCCAATTCCTGTCGGCTTCGGCAGCTTCAATATCTCCGTGGAACCCGCCCACAATCGTCCGCGCCAGCTTCTTCTTGGTCTCCATGGGATGCTGCTTGCCCGACGCCACATCTGCGCGCATCGCGTCGATCTCGCTCTGCCTTAAGTCCGTTAACAGCACCCAATACTTCCACATCAGCTCGTCGCTGATGCTCATCAGCTTGCCGTACATCTCGCTCGCCGGCTCGTTAATCCCGATCGCATTCCCCAGCGATTTCGACATCTTCTGCACGCCGTCCAGGCCCTCGAGAATCGTCGTCATCAGCACGATCTGCGGCTTCTGTCCGTAGTCGCGTTGCAGCTCGCGGCCCATCAGAAGGTTGAATTTCTGATCCGTGCCGCCAAGCTCCACGTCGCTCTCCAAAGCCACTGAGTCGTAGCCCTGCGCCAGCGGGTACAGAAGTTCGTGAAGGCTGATATCCTGCTCGGCGCGGAAGCGCGTAAGGAATTCCTTGCGGTCGAGCATCTGCGAAAGCGTGACCTTGGCGGAGAGGCCGATCAGTCCGGCGTAGCCGAGCTTGTCGAGCCATTCGCTGTTGTAGCGCACCTCTGTCGTTTTCTCGTCCAGAATGCGAAACACCTGCTCCTTATACGTCTCCGCATTCTTGTCAATCTCAGCGCGTGTCAGCGGTTTGCGCGTCACGTTGCGGCCCGTGGGATCGCCAATGAGCGCGGTCGAGTCGCCGATCAGAAAAATCACCGTGTGCCCGAGCTGTTGAAAGTGCCTCAGCTTCCGCATCAGCACCGTATGCCCCAGGTGCAGATCGGGCGCCGTCGGATCGAACCCTGCCTTCACGCGCAGCGGCCGCCCGGTTTTGCGGCTCTCTTCCAGGCGCTCGCGCAAATCGCTCACGCGGATAATCTCCGCCGCGCCCTTCTCGAGCAAATCCATCTGTTCATCAACTGGCAAAAATTGAGTCATCGGTGCTCTCAGTATAAATTCCTATTGCATGGAGTGGCCGTGCGCTATACTCGCAGCCATGAAGCAGCCTGCGCACAACTTTTCCTGGGAAACTTCGCCCTTGTTCCCCTATTGGGGTGTCACGATCGCAATCATCGGGTCGTTTGGCTGCGGGATTGAAGCAGAGAAACTGGCGCGCATCCTCCACGCAGGCAAGCCTGCCCTGGCCAATCAATACTGGGTGGCTTCCTTTACGGCCGTTATGTTCGGGATCATCGCCACTTGCGGCGTCATTGCGGTCCGTAGGTTTGTGCGCGGAATTCGTACGGGCGTATAGCATCCCCGGCTCCGCTAACCCCGCCAGTTCCGCCGATTCGGGCAATTCACCCTCCTTCCACATTGCCGCTGCATCTTCCGCCGCGCGCCAGCCATCACATCATCTATCAGGAGAATGTCCTCAATGTCCTTAGTCACCGGCCGCGCCGTCCAGGTTTCCGCCGCAGGCGGAGCCTTTCAACTGGTCCAAAAACAGTTTCCGGACCCCGGTCCGGGTCATGTCCGCGTCCGCGTCCACGCCTGCGGTGTTTGCCATAGTGACGCCGTCACAAAGTTCGGCGTCTTCCCCGGCATCCAGTACCCCCGCATTCCCGGCCACGAAATCGCCGGCACCGTAGATGCCGTCGGCCCCGATGTGCCGCTGTTCAAGGTGGGCCAACGCGTCGGCCTCGGCTGGCACGGGGGCCATTGCAACTACTGCATTCCCTGCCGCCGTGGCGACTTCATTCTCTGTCATAACGCTCTCATCTCCGGCATCAGCTTCGATGGCGGCTATGCGGACTACGTGATCGCTCCCGCCAACGCGCTGGCGCTCATCCCCGATGATCTCTCCGATGTCGACGCCGCCCCGCTTCTCTGCGCCGGCATCACCACTTTCAACGCCCTGCGCAACAGCGGCGCGCGCCCCGGCGATACCGTCGCTATCCTCGGCATCGGCGGCCTCGGCCATCTCGGCGTCCAATACGCCGCCAAGAGCGGCTACCGCACCGTGGCCATTGCCCGTGGCGCCGACAAAGGCCCGCTGGCCAGGCAACTCGGTGCGCACATCTACATCGATTCCACCACGCAGGATCCCGTGGCCGAGCTCCAGAAGCTCGGAGGAGCCGTAGTGATTCTCTCGACTGTCAGCAGCGCGGAAGGTCTCGCCTCAGCGGTTGGCTGCCTCGCGCCAGGCGGCAAGCTCATCATCCTTGGCGTACCCGATAAGCCGCTTGCCGTCGACGCCGGATCGATCGTGATCACTCGGCGTTCCATCGTCGGCTGGCCCTCCGGCACCGGCTTGGACTCTGAAGACACGCTCAACTTCAGCGCCCTCTCAGGCATCAAGCCCATGGTGGAAACCTATCCCCTCGAGAAAGCCTCCGAAGCCTTTGATCGCATGATGAGCGGCAAAGCGCGCTTCCGGGTGGTGCTGCAGATAAACAAATAGTCGAGAGCCGGAGTGAGCGGTCGATCTATCGGGATCGCGGCGCTCGAGCTTTATACTTCCGATCATGACTCAGGATTCCGAGGAAGTGGCAAGGAGCCGTTCGCTCGCTCTTGCGGTTGCCAGGGCGGTGGGCTCTGCCTTCTTTCTGGGCATCGCAGTTTGCATGCTGATTCGCGACGTCAGACGAGCGGACTGGTCTTGGGTGATATTTTGGGTGATCATGTTGGCTTCTTTCACCTTTAACGCATACGTGGGCATCAGACGGATTCGCAATTCCGAACTCTGAACCTTACTGCTTTCACGTTATAATCACCTCATGCAGCAGCCCACCGCTCATCTCGCCATCACCCGCGCCGCTGCGGCGGCTCACGCCGCCTAGACACTCGCCCCACCTCATCCCAGCAATTCACTTCAAACTCAAGAGCCGAGGGTTGCAGTCCCTTGTTCCCGATTGCAGTTCTTTAACCACGCTCCCTAGCATCGCTAACGCCGCTGCCTTTCGCCGGGACCCCATCGACAGGTCCTCGTCGATGGGGTGGCTTTACACTGGAGTCACCATGGAAGAGTTCTCCCGCATTCAGCGCCTCCCCGCTTATGTCTTCAACATCACCGGCGAAATGAAGATGGCCGCCCGCCGCCGCGGCGAAGACATTATCGACTTCGGCATGGGCAACCCCGACGGCGCCACGCCCGCGCATATCGTCGACAAGCTCGTTGAAGCGGCGCGCAAGCCGCCCACGCATCGATACTCCGTCTCGCGCGGCCTGCCTCGCCTGCGTAAAGCCATCTGCGGCTGGTACAAGACCCGCTACAACGTCGATCTCGATCCCGAATCCGAGGCCATCGTCACCATCGGTTCCAAGGAGGGCATCGCGCACCTCTGTCTCGCCATCCTCGATTCGCGCGATACCGTTCTTGTCCCCAACCCCAGCTACCCCATCCACATTTACGGTCCCGTCATTGCCGGAGCCCACATTGTCAGCGTTCCCGTCCACGATCAGGAAAGCTTCCTCGCTCAGCTTGAGGAGCTCATCCCCCGCATGACGCCGCAACCCAAGGCCCTCATCGTCAACTTCCCCTCCAACCCCACCACCGAGTGCGTCGACCTTCCATTCCTCGCCCGCCTCGTCGAGCTCGCCCGTGAGCACGGTTTCTGGCTCATCCAGGACCTCGCCTACGCCGACATCGCCTTCGACGGCTACAAGCCTCCCAGTGTCCTTCAGGTTCCCGGCGCAAAAGACGTTGCTGTCGAATTCTTCACGCTCTCCAAGAGCTACAACATGCCCGGATGGCGTATCGGCTTCATGGTCGGCAACCAGCGCCTCGTCGCCGCGCTCGCCCGCCTCAAAAGCTACTTTGACTACGGCACCTTCACGCCCATCCAGGTGGCCGCCATCGCCGCGCTCGAAGGTCCGCAGGAGTGCGTTGGCCAAATCTGCGACATCTACCGCAGCCGCCGCAACGTCCTCGTCGAAGGCCTCAACAAAGCGGGTTGGCAGGTCGCGCTCCCCAAAGCCACCATGTTCGTCTGGGCGCAAATCCCTGAGCAGTACCGCTCGCTCGGCTCCCTCGAGTTTTCCAAATTGCTTTTGACCGATGCCAAAACGGCTGTCAGCCCCGGCATCGGCTTCGGCGATCACGGTGACCGTCACGTCCGCTTCGCGCTCATCGAAAACGAAGAACGAACGCGACAAGCATTGCGGGGAATCAAGCAGATGCTGGTGAGGGGCGTCGTGCCGGCGTAGACGCGGCGACAGGCCTCCGTCTCTGGGTCGCTAAGCGCCAAATCGAGTCCAGGGACCTTCATCTGACGGCTGGCCCTATCCAGGCTCCGCTTGGGTCGGCTCCCCTTTCGCGCTAAAATAGACCTGTCGTGGCCCTCCACCAGCCCATCCCGGCGCTCAGCGATTGCAAGAACTGCCATGTCGCGAAGCCACTGGAGTCAAGTCGACGCGAGCACCAGCGAGTGGCGACCTTAACCTCCGGCTGCAATCGCACTTTGTTCTTGCAAGAGCTCGTCTAGCGGCCCCCGCCGCCAATATTCCTCCTGCCCCTTTTATTCACCCACAACTCTCATCCAAAACCTGAAAGGCACGGAGTGCCATGCTCGACCGCCTCGAACAAATGGAGCAGCACTACAACGAGCTGCAATCCCAATTCGCCTTGCCCGAGGTCCTCACCGACCACGAGCGCTACCAGAAAATTGCCAAGGCCCTGCGCGAAATCGAGACCCCCGTCGAAAAATTCCGCGAGCTCAAGCAGGTGCGCGAAAACCTAGCCGGCGCGCGCCAGATGCTTGCCGACTCCGACGCCGATCTGCGCGCCATGGCGCAGGAAGAGGTTGCCGCGCTCGAGCCGCGCGCCCAGGACCTCGAAGAACAGCTCAAGGTGCTGCTGCTGCCCAAAGACCCCAACGACGAGAAGAACGTGATCCTCGAAATCCGCGCCGGCACCGGCGGTGACGAGGCTTCGCTCTTTGCCGCCGAAATCTTCCGCATGTACACGCGCTTCGCCGAGCAAAAACGCTGGAAGGTCGAGGTCATGTCGCTCTCCGAGTCCGGCATCGGCGGTTACAAGGAAGTCATCGCCATCATTGAAGGCGAGCGGGTCTACTCCCAGCTCAAGTGGGAGTCGGGCGTCCATCGTGTACAGCGCGTTCCCGCCACCGAGCAGCAGGGCCGCGTCCACACCTCCGCCGTCACCGTCGCCGTGCTGCCCGAGGCCGAGGAAGTCGACATCAAAATCGAGGCCAAAGACATTCGCATCGATACCTTCTGCTCCTCCGGCCCCGGCGGCCAGTCCGTCAACACCACCTACTCCGCCGTGCGCATCACTCATCTGCCCACCAACACCGTCGTCAGTTGCCAGGACGAAAAATCGCAGATCAAGAATCGCGAAAAGGGCATGCGCGTTCTCCGCTCGCGCCTCTATGAAATGGAGATGGAAAAGCAGAATGCCGAGCTTGCCGCGGCGCGCAAACAGCAGGTCGGCTCAGGCGACCGCAGCGAAAAAATCCGCACCTACAACTTCCCGCAAAATCGCGTCACCGACCACCGCATCGGCCTCACCCTCCACCAGCTCGATCTGGTGATGGAAGGCCGCCTGCAGCCCATCGTCGACGCCCTCATCGCCCACTACCAGGCCGAGCAACTGAAGGGTGAAACCCAGGCCGCCTAACCGGATCCCAGAGACCGGTTCACTCATTGCGAACGGTTCGCCGTGCGGAACGTCTATCATGCAGTCAATCCGCACCAAGCGCGAAACCCTGCGCGAAATTACGCTCGGCCGGGCGCCGTGCTCCTCAGTGCGAATGAAGTGCACGCCAAGTCTCCACTCAGCAGGCTGTTATAAGGAGATTCCGGTTCATGATGCGCACGCGTTCAGCAGTGTTCGTTGCTTTGCTCTCGTTGTCTGCAGCCTTTGCACAAGACGCCGCCCCCGCTAAAGATACGGCCAAGCCGGATGAAAAACCCCAGCCTGCTGCCGAAGCTCCTCACTTTGTAGCGGCCGACGTGCATGTGAGCACGCCTGACGATCCCCCTTTCACTCAGTTCGGCCATCTCGCCGGCGACCGCTTCACCATGCTCAGCGCCACTCTGCCCCAGATCATGGGCTTGGCCTACGACTACAAATCGCGCTTCGTCACTGGCGGGC
>Ga0335072_10007173_pt1 | contig 16253 bp, 14 predicted proteins | sample Lox_Sample_21_FD_206725 | JGI IMG/M metagenome (GOLD analysis project Ga0335072, IMG submission 206725) | Soil microbial communities from Loxahatchee National Wildlife Refuge, Florida, United States - Lox_Sample_2.1 | ecosystem: Environmental > Terrestrial > Soil > Wetlands | place: USA...
AATTGCTGTGTACGCTTCGCCGCGGTCGTCACCTTCCGCGACGCAACACTCGCTACCAGGCGGGCGCTACCCCTTACCTGCACCGGTCTTCCACCGGCTGGATCGCGCCAGCTTCGCCTGGCGCACATGAAACAGAGTACTTAGCTGAGAGCAGGAAGTCGATAGTTTGCCCGTGGCTGTCGACCGCTCGATACAGATAGGTCCAGCGGCCCTTGACCTTCACATACGTCTCGTCCACGCGCCACGAGCCGTTGCTCGTTCGCAGGTGCGGCCGAATCCGCTTCTCCAGCTCGGCGGCATAGGCCTGGATCCACCGGAAAATGGTGGTGTGATCGACCGAGACGCCGCGATCCTGCAGCATAAGCTCAAGATCGCGGTAGCTGATGGGGAATTGGAGATACCAGCGCACGGCCCAGAGGATCACCTCGGCGGTGAATTGCCGCCCCTTGAACTGCTCGCCCAGACGCCCCATTGCCGTCCTTGCTTGGCCGCCAGCCGCACCAACTAACCTGCGAGGCAGTAGCGCTCAAACCTTGCAACCCAGCCCTCGGCCTCACCCGCACCGCACGCGGCACCGGCGGCGGCGTCGCTCTGGCGGTGGCGCCGGAGACGGTGCGGCTGGGATCTTTGATGCGACAACTCGAGGCCGACCAGCCGGTGGTGGAATGCTTCCGCCACGACGGCTGCGCCTGCACGCTGCTTCCGGCCTGCCGGTTGCGCGGCATGTTGCAAAACGCACGCGACAGCTTTTACCAAAGCCTGGAGGCGTTCACGCTGGCGGACTGCCTGACCGGCGCCGTTTTCCCCCAGCCAATATAACGTTGGCGTCGCGTCGGGCCTGAACCAGATGTCGAGTTCTACCCCGTTCTGATCGACCGCGCGCCAATGATAGTGCTGCACGCCTTGGATCGGGATAAAGACTTCGTCCATACACCAGTCGTCTCCCGGCTGTGGCCGGCGACAGCGCATGCGGTCGGCGAAACTGGCGGTGAACTTCTTGCATCGCCGTCGCACCGTCTCGCAGGAGACGACAACGCTACGTTCTCCGAGGATTGGCTCGTCATGCCGCAGGCTGAGCCTGAACACATGATACAGCCGGACGGCGTGGCTGATGATCGCGGCGGGGAACCGATGGCGGTAGGACGGGTGCGGTTGCGGCGTCATCGCGCCAATTTCGCCCCTCCACGGGCACGCGGCCAATGCGGCTTACCGTGACGATGCCTGGCAGCGGGCGCCCGCGTTGCGACGGTCCTTCCGCCCCCGGTTGAGCCGCTGGCATGGCGATTGCACAGAAAGCAATTCCCGATTGGTCCGGAAATCTGCCGGGCCTCCGCGTTCGAAAGACGCCGACGTGTCCATGGTTACCGCAGCCCGCCACGATGCGCGCACGATGCCGGTTCGTGTGGTGTGCAACTGCTGAGCATGCACGTACTGCTCGCCGACGATGACGCCATCCGCTCAAGCGCACTGATACGTGTGCTCGCCGCGGTCCCAGGCCTTAGGCTTTCTCACCTGCAATCCGGCCAGTTGCTTGCGGACGCCGTCGAGATGTACGCGCCCGATGTGGTGATCGTCGACATGGCTCGGCCTGATCGCGACGCACTCGACGATGTGCGGCGCGTGACGAAGGCCAATCCTCGTCCGATCGTCATGTTTGTCGATCAGGACGACCCGGACTTCATGGAGGCAGCGATCAATGCGGGTGTTTGCTCCTATAACGTCGCCGGCGTACCGCCGCCCGACATGCGGCCGATCCTGCGCGCGGCAATCGCCTTGTTCCGACGTCATAAAGAAGCGCAGGACGAGCTGCGCGTCGTGCAGACCAGGCTGGAGGAGCGCGGTGTGGTCGATCGCGCCAAAGCCTTGCTGATACGCGAGCGCCGCATGACCGAACCCGACGCCTATCGCTGGCTGCGTCGCCGCGCCATGGCCAGCGGCCGGCGCATTCCCGAAATCGCCCGGGATCTGCTGCACGATTCCGGTAAGGCGCAGCCATGAGCCAGCCTGTCCGGATCGGCCTCCTACGCCTTGCCGACAGCGCCCCTGTCCTGGTCGCCGCCAGCCGGGGCGTGTTCCAGGACTGCGGCCTGGCGGTGCGGATCAGCGTCGAGCCGTCCTGGGCCAATATCGCGGACAAGCTGACCTACGGTCTGCTCGATGCCGCGGTTATGCTGCCGCCGCTTGCCCTGGCCTGCACGCTGGGCCTGCGGGGCGTGCGGGCGCCGCTGCTGGTGCCGATGGGGATCAGCCAGGGCGGCAACTCGGTCGTGCTGAGCACCGCCGTCGCCACGGCGGTTGGCGGTGAGACGGGCGCGATGGCCACGGGACGGCGCTTCGCCGCCTGGGCGCACGCACAGCCCGAACCGCCGCGGATCGCCGTCGTCCATGTGTTCTCGACGCACAATCTGCTGCTGCGCTATTGGCTGGCCGCATGCGGGGTCGATCCGGATCGCGACGTACGGATCGTCAGCGTGCCGCCGGAACTGGTCGTGGCGGCGATGGCCGCGGGCGCCGTTGCCGGATTCTGCGCCGGCGCGCCATGGGGCGCCGTGGCGGAGGAGCAAGGTGCCGGCCACGTGGCGTTGGGCAGTTCGGAAATCTGGGCCTCGCATCCCGAGAAATGCCTGGCGGTGCGTGCCGCCTGGGGGGCGGACAACCCGATGGTGCTGCAAGCGCTGCTGCGGGCGCTCCTGCGGGCTGGGCGTGTGTGTGACGATCGGGCGCAGGCTGGCGCCGTGGCGGATCTGCTGGGGTCGGAATTTCCCGGTTTGTCGCGCACCGCCTGGCGGGCCGCGCTGCCAGGCGGCGGTGCCATGGAGCAGTTGTATTTTCATGCGCCAGCGGTTTGGTTTCCCTGGCGCGGCCATGCCAAATGGTTCCTGGGCCAGATGGGCCGATGGGGCTGGTTGGACGGCATTACGGAGCAAGAGAAGGACGTGGCAGCACAGAGCTACCATCCGGACCTGCTGGAGGCGGTGGCGCGTTCCGAGGGATTGAACTGGCCGGACGAGGCCCACCGCCCGCAGCAACGGCACCGCGGCGCCTGGGTTTGGGAGGCCGATCCCAGGCCGATTGATATGCGAGCTGATTTATTTTGCGATGATTAATTATTGTGCCCATATAGGAGGCATAAGCCTATAGTTTATCCACAGGATCGGCGTCGGACAACCAGGAGATCCCGACAGTCTGGCCTTTGCCGCGTTGGCAAGCATTTTGCTGGTCGTTCCCCGCCCGCGGTCATGTGACGCCGGGCGGCTGGCGCCCAACGGCGGGCGCCGCCCTTGCCGGGATCCCAGTCCCACCATGCGAATCGGCAGGTCAGCGCCGGCCTGCCAGCGGATCACCCAATCCGCGGGCGCCACAACACTCTGCGAGCGCCCAACCCGGAGCTGCCCTGATGGCGCCAGACATCGCCCCATCATCCCGCCGTCACCACGGGCCTCTGCCGGCTGCGACAATGCGACCGGCGTCGCACGTCGCCGCGCCAATCCACGGGCAACGGCGATCCCCCGGCCAACGCGCAACGTCTCATATCAAAACGAGCCGGCCATGAAGACGCACAAAGTCGAGCAACTCATTATCGCGACCATCGGATTCTTCTGGTGCTTCCTGATGTGGTTTTCCACCGCCGCATTCAGTCCCAGCATCGCCGCGCACTATCGCCTGTCGATCGCCGCGCTCGGATTGCTCGCGAGTTCCGCGATCTGGATGGCACCCATTGGCCGCATCGTCGCCGGCTGGGCCTCCGATCGCTTCGGCGCGCCACGCACCTTCGCCATCATCCTTGCCGGATGCGGCCTGGTATCGATCCTCTCCGCCTTCACCACAAACTACAATCTCCTGTTCTTCGAACGCGTGATCGTCGCGATCGCCGGCGTGTCCTTCGTGGTTGGCATTCAGCACGTCGCGCAATGGTTCGACGCGCAGGAGATCGGTACCGCGGAAGGCCTCTACGCCGGGACCGGCAATGTCGGCGCTGGCATGGGCGCCCTGCTGCTGCCGCGCATTTTCGGCACCAATTATCACGCCGCCTTCGTCTGGCTGGGTGCGATCGCGATCGGGATCGCCGCCTGGTACCTGCTGCGCGGACAGGCCGCCAAATCCATCGAACGCCGCGCCGCGGTGCAGCGGCGCAGCAATATGCGCGGCACGCTGTTCGTCTGGAGCCGCTATATCGCCATCGCCCTGATGCTGGCCTACGCGATGTCGTTCGGTCTCGAAATCGCAATGAATGCCTGGCTGCCGGGCTATTTCACGCGCGGCTTCCATGACGCGATCCTGGCGCTCGGCTTCTCTGGCGTCGCAGGCGTACAGATCGCCGCCGGGACATTCGCCGCCGTCGAGTCGTTCTGCGCCTCTCTGTTCCGGCCCTTCGCCGGATTCATGTCCGATCTGTTCCAGCAGAAGGGCTGGACGCCACTGCCCTTCATCGCCAGGACGCTGCCCTACGCGCCGCGCCTGCATTGGCTCGGCATCGCGCTGATCCTGATCGCGCTTTGCATGATCGGATTGACGATGGCCGGGCTCAGTGGATCGCTGCACGCCTCCGTACTGCTCCTTGTACTGCTCGGCATCTGCCTCTCGTTCGGCACCGGAGCCACCTTCGCGCTTGTGCCGCTGCTGTTCCCCGATCGTCCCGGCGCTGCCGCAGGCTTCATCGGTGGAGTCTCCACCGCTGCCGGCATCGTCTATCCGCTGATCTTTGCCAGCGGTTCGAACATCCATCTCGGCTACCTCCGTGCGGCGATTTACATGTTCGTGCCAATCATCCTCTTCTACTTCTGGGCGGCACGCTACGAACGTCATCCCGAAGAGCATGGCCTGATCAGCCCGGCGGTACTCGTCGCCGAGCAAGCCTGACGCGCATCCACCCCCTGTTTCGAAAGGTCCTGACCATGGCTGCGACTCCGTTCAACGCGCCGGCCGGGCACGAGCCCTGGTTCAAATACGGCGTTGCCACGCTGTGCCTGGAAATGGCGATCGCGATCGCGGTGAGTGCCTACTCTCTCTACATGACGTTCAACGGCCTTGGCGGCTTTCCCGGCAAGCACTGAAACGCACTGTCCAGGACCCGTTGTCGGTGGAACGTGAGGCGCGCCGTTCATATGTCATTGCGAGAAGCGCAGCGACGAAGCAACCTCGTTTGGGCAGGCAAACGGAGTTTCGTGCGTCCGGCCGCGCGCGATTGCCTCGCACCCGCCAGAGCTTGGCAATGACACGGGGGTTTCGTCGCGCCCGGCATAAGGGCAACGGCCAATGAACATGGTTGTGCCGCGGCGCCAACGGCTTGTCGTGGTCGGCAACGGCATGGCCGGCGCCCGCGCGCTGGAAGAAATCCTGGCGCGCGCGCCGCAGGCTTTCGACATCACCGTGTTCGGCGCAGAGCAGCACGGCACTTACAACCGTATCATGCTGTCGCCGCTGTTGGCGGGAGAGAAGCGCTTCGCCGACATCGTCACACATGACCGAGCATGGTTCGCCGCCAATCGCATAGAGCAATTCTCCGGTGAAGCGGTCGTTGCGATCGACCGGCGTCATCGCGTCGTCACTAGCGCGCGTGGCACGCAGCGAACCTATGACGTCCTGTTGCTCGCGACCGGTTCCAATCCCGTGATGCTGCCGCTGCCCGGCGCGACACTGTCCGGGGTGACCAGCTTTCGAGACGTTTCGGACGTCAACGTGATGCTGGACGCCTGCCGCGATGGCGAACGGGCCGTGGTGATCGGCGGCGGCCTGCTGGGGCTCGAAGCTGCGCATGGACTGTCGCGCAACGGCATGCTGGTGAGCGTGCTGCACTTGATGCCGACATTGATGGAGCGCCAGCTCGATCCGCTGTCGGCCGGATTGCTCGCTACGGATTTGCAGTCGTGCGGGATCGATGTTCTGACCGGCGTCAACACGCAGGCGATCCTCGGCGAAGATCGCGTGCGCGCGGTGCTCCTGGCCGACGGACGCGAGCTGCCGGCGGACCTCGTGGTGATGGCGGTCGGCGTCCGTCCGAATTGTGCGTTGGCCAAGGCGGCGGGGCTTGCGTGCGCACGCGGTATCCAGGTCGACGGCACCATGCGCAGCAGCGATCCGCATATCTATGCCGTTGGCGAGTGCGTCGAATTCTGCGGTCAGATCTTCGGACTGGTGGCGCCTATCTACGACATGGCCGGCATCTGCGCCGATCACATCACCGGTGTGGCCGACAGCCGCTATGAACCGGGAATCGCCGGGACAAGGCTGAAAGTCGCCGGGATCGAGATGTTCTCGGCTGGCGACTTCCTCGGCGATGCCAGCACGCAGGCGGTGGTCTATCGCGACATCGCCCGTGGCGTGCACAAGCGCCTCGTATTGCGCGCCGATCGTCTGGTCGGCGCAGTGTTATATGGCGATGCGCGCGATAGCGTCTGGTATTTCGACCTGATCCAACAGGGCGCCGACATCGGCACGATGCGCGACACGCTGATTTTCGGTCCAGTGGTCGCATCCGGGCCAGCGGAGCATGGCGCGGCGGCCACGATGCTCGATGAAGCGCAAGATTGCACTGCGGCGGTCGCATGACCCCGGTGCACACCACCTGCCCCTATTGCGGCGTTGGGTGCGGCCTGATCGTCCGCTCGCAAACCGAAATCGCAGGCGATCCGGCGCATCCGGCCAACCAGGGCAGGCTCTGCTCAAAGGGAGCCGCGCTGGCACACACATTCGATGACTCCGAGCGTTTGACCGTGCCTTTGCTGCATGGTCGCGCCGTGTCCTGGGATACCGCACTCGACCACGTCGCCGATCAGTTCATGGCGACGATCGCCGCCCACGGTCCCGACAGCGTGGCGTTCTATGTCTCCGGCCAGTTCCTCACCGAGGACTACTACGCCGCCAACAAGCTGATGAAAGGCTGCATCGGCAGCGGCAACATCGACACCAACTCGCGGCTCTGCATGGCGTCCTCGGTCGCCGGCCATGTACGCGCCTTTGGCGAGGACCTTGTCCCCGGCGTTTATGAAGACTGGGACGAGGCGGATTTGTTCGTCCTCGTCGGCAGCAACACCGCCTGGTGCCATCCCGTGCTGCATCAGCGCCTGCTTGCCGCGCGCCGCTCCCGAGGCGCCCGCGTCGTGGTGCTGGACCCGCGCCGCACTGCCACGGCAGAGAGCGCCGACCTCCATCTGCCGCTGGCCTCCGAGACCGACGTGGTCCTGTTCAATGGTTTGCTGGCGCATCTGCACCGGACAGGCGCCATCGATCGGACCTGGCTGGACCGCCACACGGTGGGATTCCAGGCCGCGCTGGATGCCGCCCTGGCCGACGGGCCAAATCCCGATGCCGTCGCCGGCGCGTGCGGCATCGATCCCGAGGCGGTCGAGACCTTCTACGACTGGTTCGCTCGCACCGAACGTGTGATGACCATCTGGTCGCAGGGCGTGAACCAGTCAGCCGCCGGCACCGACAAGGTGAACGCCATTATCAACTGCCACCTGGCGACCGGCCGGATCGGGCGCCCGGGAATGGGGCCGTTCTCGGTGACCGGCCAGCCGAATGCGATGGGCGGACGCGAGGTAGGTGGCCTCGCCAACCAGCTCGCGGCGCATATGCCGATGGACGAGAGCGGATGCGACCGCCTGCGCCGTTTCTGGGGCGTGCCGCGTGTCGCCACCCGCCCCGGCCTGAAGGCGGTCGAATTGTTCGATGCCGTGCTGGATCGCCGCGTGAAAGCGATCTGGATCGCCGGCACCAACCCCGCCGCCAGCATGCCGCGCGCCGGCCGCGTGCGGCGCGCCCTGGCGGCCTGTCGCTTCGTGGTGGTGTCCGACTGCTGGCCGACCGACACCACCGCCCACGCCGACCTGCTGCTGCCCGCCGCCGGCTGGGGCGAGAAGGACGGCACCGTCACCAATTCCGAGCGCCGCATTTCCCGCCAGCGGGCATTCCGCCCGCCGCCAGGCGAGGCGCGGCCGGACTGGTGGATGTTCTCCGAAGTCGGCCGCCGCATGGGCTGCGCCGCGCAGTTCTCCTGGCAAAGCGCGGCGGACGTGTTCCGCGAGCATGCCGCGCTGTCCGGGTTCGAGAACGACGGCGCCCGGGTGTTCGACATCTGGGCATTGGCCGGGCTCAACGACCCCGCCTATGCGGCAATGCCTCCGGTGCGCTGGCCGCTTCCCGCGGGCGGCCGCGGCGAGGGCGGCCGGTTATTCGGTGCGGGTGGGTTCCCAACGCCAGACGGCCGCGCCCGGATGGTGCCGGTGCGGGGAAGCGGCGAAGCCCAAGCCTTGCCATCGGCTTCCGCCCCCGACAACCCGCCTGTTCTCATCCTCAATACCGGACGCGTCCGCGACCAGTGGCATACCATGACGCGTACCGGTGCAGTGGCGTCCTTGATGGCCCATACGCCCGAGCCACGCCTTGCCATGCACCCCGCGGACGCCACCCGCATCGGCCTGGACCAGGACGGGTTGGCACGGGTGGAGACGGCGGACGGCGCCATCCTGCTGCCGGTGGACCTCCGTCACACCCAACGGCGTGGCGATGTGTTCGCGCCGATGCACTGGACCGACGCATTTGCCTCCACCGGGCCAGTCACGCGCGCCGTCAACGACCACACCGATCCCAGCTCCGGCCAGCCGGCACTGAAATCCAGCCGCGTCCACGTGACACCGGTGCAGGCCCGCTTCCATGGCCTGCTGCTGCGCCGCGAGGGCGGGGCGCTGCCGCGCAACCTGCATTGGGTGCGGACACCGGTGGAAACAGGACAACTGTACCGGCTGGCCGGCCTCGACCCGATGCCGCAGGGCGACGCCCTGGCCGATCTGCTGCACGCGCTGATCGCGCCGGCGGCCGAGCTCGAATGGCTGGAGCTGCGCGACCCCGCCCGCCAAGTGCTGCGCACTGCCGCGCTCAGTCATGGGCATCTCCACGCGGTCGTGTTCCTTGCCCCCGCCCTGTCCGGCCTGCCGCATCCCGATTTCGTTGTCCCGCTGCTTGGGACCGTCATTCCCGACACGGCGCGTGCCGGGCTTCTGGCGGGCCGCTCCACCCTCGCCGGGGATGTCGGGCCGCGGGTCTGCGCCTGCTTCGGCGTGGCCCGCGACGCCGTGCGCCATGCCGTGGTGACGCAGCGGCTCGACTCCGTCGCTTCGATCGGCCGCCATCTGCGTGCCGGCACCAATTGTGGCTCCTGCATCCCCGAACTCGAGGAAATCCTTCGCGATGTGCGCGTCCCCGCCTGACCGCCCAGGGCGTGCGACGCGCCGAGCCTGCAACCGCCTCCCAGCGTCCAAGGAGACCGCCGCATGGACTCGCTGAAACCCGCCGACATCGTCGCCAGCATGGTGCAGTCCGGCATCGCCAAGTCGGCGCTTGGGCCATTCGACCTGCTGGTACGCGGCGGCCTGTCCGGCGCATTGCTCGGGTTCGCCACCAGCCTTGCGATCGGCGCCACGGTGCAGACCGGCCAGCCGATCGTCGGTGCCCTGGTGTTCCCGGTCGGGTTCGTCATGATCGTGCTGCTTGGCCTGGAACTTGTCACCGGCAGCTTCGCGCTCGTGCCCCTGGCATTGCTGCGTGGCCGTACCAGTCCCGGCGCCCTGCTGGTCAACTGGAGCTGGGTATTCGCCGGCAACCTGATCGGCAGCATGCTCTATGCCGCGCTGCTGGCGATCACGCTGACCATGGCAGGGCAGGTCGAACCCGCTGGCGTCGCCGCCGCCATCATCAAGATCGCAGAAGTCAAGACGATCGGGTACGCGCATTTCGGCACCGCCGGCCTGATCACCGCCTTCGTCAAAGCGATCCTGTGCAACTGGATGGTCTGCCTCGGCGTGGTGATGGCGCTCAGTTCCACCGCCACCATCGGCCGCATCGCCGGTGCCTGGATGCCGATCCTGACGTTCTTCGCCCAGGGCTACGAGCACTCGGTGGTGAACATGTTCGTCATCCCCGCCGGGATGCTGATGGGTGCCAAGGTCAGCATCGCCGATTGGTGGCTGTGGAACGAAATTCCCGTCACCCTCGGCAACCTCGTCGGCGGCCTGCTGTTCACCGGCCTCGCGCTCTACGTAACCTTCGGCCGCACCGAGGCGCCGTTGCCCGCCGCGCTGCCGGCGGATGCGGATTGACCCGGTCATGTCCGACCAGCCCTTCAGCAGCGAGCAACAAGAGTACCTGAAAGGCTTCATGGCGGGGGTCGAGGCGCGCCGTGGCGCGCTCGGCCTGCCGGCGTCGCCCGCCGCAACGCCGGCCGCGACGCCTGGCGCCGGGGACCAGGCGGACATCCACCGTGCGGCGCAGGACCGCACCGTCGCGGCGGGGGGAAAACTGACGCCGGAGGAGGAGGCAAAGCGGCGGAAACACCCGCTCGACCGCTTCGACGAGATCAGCGCCGCCGCGGCGGCGGGGAAATTCCCGCGAGGGATCGAGGTTTTCCTGGCCAAGTTCCACGGCCTTTTCTATGTCGCTCCGGCCCAGGATGCGTTCATGTGCCGCCTGCGTATTCCCGGCGGCATCCTGAACGCGCACCAGATGCGCGGCATTGCCTCGATCGCCGACGATCTCGCCGGCGGCTATGCCGACATCACCACCCGCGCCAATCTCCAGCTCCGCGAAATTCCCGCGCAGAACGCACCCGAGATCCTGCTGCGGCTGGCCGAGATCGGCCTCACGTCGCGCGGTGCCGGCGCCGACAACATCCGCAACATCACCGGCAGCCCCACCGCAGGCATCGACCCACAGGAATTGATCGACACGCGGCCCTATTGCCGCGCGGTGCATCATTTCATCCTGTATCACCGCGAACTCTACGGCCTGCCACGCAAGTTCAACATCGCCTTCGATGGCGGCGGACGCGTGGCAGTGCTGGAAGACACCAACGATATCGCACTGTCGGCGGTGCAGGTGGCTGGTGGGTTCGGCGTCGCGCCGGGCGTATATTTCCGCCTCGGCCTCGGCGGCATCACCGGCCATCGCGACTTCGCGCGCCCCACCGGCGTGATTTTGCCACCGGATGAGGCGGTGCGCGTATGCAATGCGGTGGTGCGCGCCTTCATCGCCCACGGCGATCGCACCGATCGCACTAGGGCGAGGCTGAAATATGTGCTGGATCGGATGGGGGTGGCCAGCTTCCTGGCGGAGGTCGAGCAGGAACTCACCGCGAAACTGACGCATGTCGATGCAGCGGCGATCCTGCCGCGGCCGGCACAGGAAAAGCATGGCCATATTGGCGTGCATGGCCAGAAGCAGGCCGGGCTGAATTATATCGGCGTGGTCTGTCCCGTCGGGCGGCTGAGCAGCGATCGGCTGCGCGGACTGGCTGCGATCGCAGAGCAGTACGGGTCCGGCACGCTGCGTCTGACCGTCTGGCAGAACCTGCTGATCTCGGACATTCCCGATGCGCAATTGGACGCCGCGCTGGACGCCATAGCCATGCTCGGCCTGGAGTGGCGCGCGAGCACATTGCGCGGCGGGCTGGTGGCATGCACCGGCAATGCCGGCTGCAAGTTTTCGGCATCGGACACCAAGCGCCATGCCGCGTTGCTGGTGGATTGGCTGGAGCAACGCATCCACATCGATCAGCCGATCAACATCCACCTGACCGGATGCCACCATTCCTGCGCGCAGCATTACGTCGCGGATATCGGCCTGCTTGCGACCAAGATCGAGCAAGGCGAGGACATGGTGGAAGGCTACGACCTGCTGGTCGGCGGCGGTGCTGGTGCGGAACAAAAACTCGGTCGGCTGGTGCGGGCGAAAGTGGCGTTCGATGACCTGCCGCCGATGCTGCTGTTGCTGCTGCAAGCTTGGCAGCGCGAGCGTACGACGCCGGACGAAACCTTCCAGTGCTTCACGGCACGCCTGTCGGAAGACGCGCTCGCTGCGCTGTGCAACCGCGTGCTGGAGTCTGCGTGATGAACGCCATGTCCCCGCCGCCGGCGCCGATCCCGCTGATCCCGGAGAATGCACCGTTCTCGCCGGCGCAGCGCGCCTGGCTGAACGGATTTCTCGCCGGCCTGTACGGCGGCACGAATGCCGGCCCAAGCTTCGATCCCAATGGCGCCGGGATGTCGGTTGGCACGCAACCGGCGGTCGACGAAGCAGCGGAGTTTCCCTGGCACGACCCGGCCCTTGAGCTGAACGAGCGCATGGCGCTCGCCCAAGGCCGCCCACTGCAACAACGGCTCATGGCAGCGATGGGTCAACTCGACTGCGGCCAATGCGGCTATCAGTGCCGCAGCTATGCCGCGGCGCTCGCCGAAGGCCGCGAAGACGCCACCACGCTCTGCGTCCCGGGCGCAAAGCCGACCGCGCGGCTGCTGAAGCAATTGCTGGCGGACGTGCCCGCCGTGGCGGCGCGGCCGGCGGCCCGGGCCGCGCTACCCGGGTCAGCCGGGCCAACGAAGCCTGTTCCGCGTCCCGTGTGCGTGCGCTCGGCGGATAGGCTGACGAAACCCACGTCGAGCAAGGACGTGCGCCATGTTGTGATCGACCTGGCAGAGTCGGGGCTGACCTACGAACCGGGCGATTCGATCAGCCTCGCCACGCCGAACGATCCGGTGCTGGTGGCCGCAACATTGGCGGTGCTCGGCGCAACCGGCGAGGAACCAGTGCCCTGTCCCGACGGTGCCGTGCGTCCGATCCGTGCGGCCTTCACGAGCTCGCTGGACATCGCGCGTCCGCTCGATCGCACGACAGACCTGCTGGCCATGAGCGCGCGCCATCCGCGCCACGCCGCGACACTGCGCAAACTGAGCGATGGCGTCGATGGCGTCGAGCCGGCCGATGCCGACTTGCTCGACCTGCTGGAGGCTTTTCCGTCGGCACGGCCAAGCCTGGCCGATCTCGCCGCGTCGCTGTCCGCACTGCGGCCGCGGCTCTATTCCATCGCCTCGTCGCCGCTGGCATCGCCTGGGGAGGTGCATCTCTGTGTGGCGGTGGTGCGCGATGATCGGCGTGGACGATTGCGCCATGGCGTCGGCAGCGGCTTCCTCGCTTATCGCGCCACGGCTGCCGGCATGGTGGAAGCCTGCATCCAGACCAGCCATTTCCGCCTGCCGACGGATCCCGCCGTGCCGGTGATCATGGTCGGACCCGGCACCGGCATCGCTCCATTCCGCGCATTCCTGGCGCATCGCGCCGAGAATGGCATACGCGGCCGCACCTGGTTGTTCTTTGGCGACCGCAGCCAGTCCACCGATTTCCTCTACGACGCGGAGTTGAGTGCGTGGCGAACGGACGGAGCCTTGTCCCGGCTGGACACCGCGTTCTCGCGCGACCAGCAGCGGAAAATCTACGTGCAGGACCGCATGGTGGAGAACGCGACGGACCTGTGGCGCTGGCTGCAGGACGGTGCGCATTTCTATGTCTGCGGTGATGCCAAACGCATGGCGAAGGACGTCGATACCGCGCTGCGTCGCGTTGCGATGACCGAAGGCCGGTTGAACGAAGCGCAGGCACGCGATTGGATCGTCGCGCTGGCCCGCCAGGGACGGTACCTGCGCGATGTATATTGATCCGAAAGGCGCCGCGGGACGCGGCACCGTCTTCCTCGTCGGCGCGGGGCCGGGCGCCGCCGATCTGTTGACGTTGCGCGCCTCCCGGCTGTTGGGTGAAGCCGATGTCATCGTGCACGACCGGCTGGTGAGTGCCGAGGTGCTCGCGATGGGCCGGCCGCAGGCCGAGCGCATCTATGTTGGCAAGGCACGCTCCAACCACTGCATGTCGCAGGAGGCGATCAATGCGCTGCTGATCCGCCTCGCCCGTAGCGGCAAGCGGGTCGTGCGGTTGAAAGGCGGCGATCCCCTGATCTTCGGTCGCGGCGGCGAGGAAGCCGAGGCGCTGCAAGGCGCCGGCGTGGACTGCGAAATCGTCCCAGGCATCACCGCGGCACTGGCCTGTGCGGCCAATGCTGGCATTCCGCTGACGCATCGCGACGCGAGCCGTTCGGTGACTCTGGCGACCGGACATACCAAGGACGGCACGCTCGATCTGGATTTCCCGGTCCTGGCGCGGCCGGGCGCCACGCTCGCGATTTATATGGGCATCCGCACGCTGTGGCTGCTGCTGGACGGGTTGACGCGGCACGGCTTCGACCCGGCCACCCCGGCGGCATTAGTCGAACGTGGCGGCACGCCGCACTGCCGCACGCTGACCGGCACCTTACCGGAACTCGTGTCCCAAGCGCCGGCGTGGAGCATGGGCGGCCCGACCCTTGTGCTGATCGGCGAGGTTGTCGCGCGTGGCGCGAAGGGCGCGCGATACAGGGGCGCTGGTGGAGGCGCCACGGCTACGTCCGGCGCCTTCTATTCGGCCAGCAGCACGTCACCTGAAATGCCCCTTCGTCGGACCGCTTCCGTCACCGCCTTGTCCTGACACGATGTGTTAACAGCCCCTCACTGTCCGAGGTTCCCATGACACCAGAGCAACAGGTTCTCGTTCAAACCAGTTTTGTCAAAGTGGCGCCAATCGCGGATCTGGCGGCGTCGCTGTTCTATGAAGACCTCTTCCAGCGCAATCCGCGCCTCCGTTCCCTGTTCAAGGAGGATATGACGGAGCAACGTCAGAAACTGATGAGCATGCTTGGGACGGCGGTCGCCAATCTGCGGCAATGGGAGAAGATCCAAGCCGGCGTGCAGGCGCTCGGTCGCCGCCACGTCGAATACGGAGTCGACGCGGTGGATTACGAAACCGTCGGCGCAGCGCTGATCGCGACGCTGGAGAAGGGACTCGGCGCCGATTTCACACCGGACGTGCGCGACGCTTGGCTTGCCTGCTATGCCGCCCTGACCACAGAGATGCTGGAGGCCGCAGCAGCAGCGTAAAGCGACCATCATGTTCGGAGAGCGAATCCATACCGGTTAGGCAGTCAGCCAAACTATAATAAATGGCCGGAACTGACGAAACGCCCTCCTAGTCTAGTACGCATCAGATCGTCCAAAACCTGGGGGTGGTTACGCCGCTCACCGAAACGGACGCCGGGCCCACCGCTCAGCCCGGCGAGCGTCAGGATCCCTATGTGGACGGCCCCGGAAGCTGCAAGCCGTATTTCCCCTGCTGCTGTGGCGCCACGGGTGAGTGAAGTCAGTCTCGTCCGAAGCCCTTTGGCAACTGGACTGCCTGGAGTTCTTCGACGTAACCGCGCAGCTCCAGCACGGCATCCAGAGCTTCTGCCGTCGCGCTGTTTTCGAGGCTGGCGGGCAGGTTGTCCCGCCACTGCTGGAACCGGTCCAGCAGGTCCGCCAATGTCTGCCCCGCGTCAGCCCATTGTTGCGGTTGCGTGCGTCGATCGGCAGGCCGGCGATATCGGACAACGACCGGCGGCTTTGTTGGCGCGGTCGCGATAGTAGCTTTGCGTCGCGCCCTATAGGCTGCAGCTCGCTCGGCGGGGTCGCGGCGCGATCGCCGCGGGGTGGTGGTCCTGGCATTCGAGAGCTTCGTATCCCGTGACGCGTCACGAATGCAATGGAGAGGCAATGCTTCTCTGCGTTGCTCAGCTGGGTGTGTTCTGTTGTCGAACCATCTTGGTGTTTCGCTTGGTGTTTCGTAGGTACCGCCGATCGACGTAGAAGAAAGACCCGGTCAGTTGCGCCCTTATGGGGTCTGGTTCACTCTCGGTGCAGGCCTTCGTCGTCCAACGGCAACATTCGAGCGCGAAGCAAGTCAATGCCGGCACGGCCGTACATCGCCCGTTTGAGCGTCTTCAGCTTGTTGATCTGTCCCTCCGTCTGCCCGTTGCTCCAGGGTTCAAGCACGGCATTGCGAACGGCCTCGATATCCTGCCGTATTGCCCTGGCAAATCGGCGCAGGCCATATATTCCAGACTTGCGTGCGTCCTGCAGCCAGATGTCCAATCGCTCTGCCGTTCCACCACGAAGCAGACCTTGGAACCGCATCGCCAGACGGCGCATCGTCGTGAATTCGTCTGATGCAACTTTCAGCGCATCGACGTTGACAATCTGTCGGTCAGTCAGCTGACCGCGGGGTTTCACGCAGAGGGCTGCCGCTGTCCGCGGCGAAATCAGACGACCGCTCATTGGATCACGCACTCGAACACAGGTTGCCGCCGGCGCTTCGTCGTCGTCGGAAGCGAGCGGCCCGCCACTCTCCCCTGATGGCGAGCGGTTGCGCCAAGGGGCGAGGAAGCGCGCCAGATGGCTGGCGCCATTCGCGAGCCGCCAGCTGCCGCAAAGCGGCACGCAGCGCGCCCTTGGCTGGCGGTGCGGCCAGCAACGCACCGATCACCGAGAAGCGCAGCCGCGCCCAGCGCTCATGCACCCGTGATC
>Ga0335072_10007174_pt1 | contig 16253 bp, 10 predicted proteins | sample Lox_Sample_21_FD_206725 | JGI IMG/M metagenome (GOLD analysis project Ga0335072, IMG submission 206725) | Soil microbial communities from Loxahatchee National Wildlife Refuge, Florida, United States - Lox_Sample_2.1 | ecosystem: Environmental > Terrestrial > Soil > Wetlands | place: USA...
GGGCAATCAACTCCTTTCCCGTTCCGGTCTCTCCAAGAATCAGAACCGTCGAGTCCGTCGAAGCAACCTTGTCAACGTCCGAGAGTACAGATTGCAGCGCCGGGCTACTACCGATAATCGTCTGATCGCGGTCCTGGCGACTACGCTCTTCTCGAGTCTCCATGCTGGCAATTTCCTCCATAGCGATTGCTCAAGTTGGAACCAATTCGTGATCGCGGCCCCGATGCCAAATCCTGGTTACTGCAAGTGTTGATGTAAGCCTCGATGAGAAACCTGGATTCCCCTGCGCCAGACGTGGTGCCGTCAGGCGAAGACCGATCAATCCAGCTACCCGCGAAGGCTGCGGGGTATGGTTCATGATGAACGAACACATTCCGCGCTAAACCTCTATTGTTCTTCTGTCAGTTCACCTAATGCGCGTCTGACAGCAACTAAGAAATCGGAAGCGCTAAATGTTTTATGCAAAAAACCTGCGGCGCCCTCCCCGATGGCGCGCCGCTCGGCCTCGTCGTCATTATGGGCAGTCATAAAAATAATAGGCAGATCCGGCCGCAGACTTTTCATTCTCCATTGCAAATCTAGACCATTGATGCTCGGCATTCGAACGTCAGTAATTAGACAACTCGCTGTTTCCATGACACTGGACTGCAGGAACGCTTCGGCGGAAGGAAAGACAGCGGCTATATATCCTGCCGCTTCAAGCAGACTTTCGAGCGACTCCAGAATTCGTAAGTCGTCGTCCACGACTGCGATGAAGCTGGACGGGATGCTTGTCGCTTCAGTCACATTTTGGATTCTAGGGGGAAATGCGAGGTTCGACTATAGCATGTTTGTTTATACCCGGCGTGTTCGCGCGATTTGGCTGAGCCCGGACAAGTGCTATGGCGGGCTCGGCAAGCAAACGAGGAAAAGAAGCCCGCTGATAGGACCGAATTGGGGAACATAATGGATGTTCGGCCTCGAGGGCAGATCAGTCGCTTAGAGTGGAATGTTATAAATCCGGACGTTTAACCCCGTCGCGTTCATCCTGGAGGGCTGCCCCGGCGACTCCTAGTTTGTCGGCCATCCTGATCAATTCCGCCAGCGACCGTGCCCGCATCTTGCGCATGATCTGTCCGCGCTGGATAGCCACGGTGAACTCGCTGTTCCCAAGCTCGGCAGCGGTTTGCTTGTTCGCATAGCCCGCGACGACAAGTGGAAGAACTTCCTTTTCCCTGGGCGTCAGCGACTCGTATCGCGTGCGCAATTCAGCAATCTTCATACGCGCTGCCCTGGCTTCGCGATCACGTTCGAGGGCTTCGGCAACCGCCCTCATCAGTTCACGTTTCCGAACCGGCTTCAGGAGAAATTCCACCGCACCCGACTTCATCGCTCGAACGGAGGAGGAGACGTCGCCATGCCCGGTAACGAATACGACAAATGGGCCATTATCTGAAAGTCGCTGTTGAACTTCGAGGCCGTTTATATCGGGCAATTCCAAGTCCAATATCAGGCAACTGGGACAGTCGGGCTTTGCGAAACTCAGAAAGGCAATCGCGCTTCCGAAGGCGGCGGTGCGAAATCCAGCAGATTCCAAGAGGCCGCAGAGGCCATCACGAACCCGGGGATCATCGTCAACGATATAGATAACCGGTGCTTCCGCATTCATACTTCCCAGACCGAATCGCCGCGCCCCGACAACTGCACGAGAGGATTTCCTCACCCGACCACGGGTCAAACATCGCAACTGCTAGTATAGCGCCACGGGAGAAGAGCTGAACGTCGGCCCTCTATGACCGTCGGATTGGGGGGCGAACAGGCCCGTCCGCTAAACAAACTGGAAAGAGGAGAACTGAACTCTCTGGAGAGTGTGCCGTGAAAAAGCGCCCGCGTAAATAAACATGTTATAGCCGACGGAATGGCATTCCTCTAGGGTTAAACACGGCGGGTTTCACTTGAACCGGCAGAGTGCCGCCCAGAATAAGGCCCGACAGGCGCGTTAATCTCACAGCGCATCTGAGCCACCTTTCGGAACGGGCGGGGCAGAGTCGCGGTTGACTAATCTGCAGCGACCGGCGAAATCCGCAGTGATGTGTCGCATTCCCGATCGCATCAGATTACTCGCGGGGCTATGTGCAGGCTGGGTGCGCCGCACCGTATCTGCGGCGCTAAACATTGAAATACCTTATCGATGAACTATTCTACAGCGAATTGACCAAGCGTTCTATCTCAGTCTATCGTTGTGCAAACAATCCACGAAATCCGATCCCCCTGAGAGCAGCCGCGAGCTGCCAGCCGTTATCATCGGCTCCCGGCTGATCAGGGAGGATGGTTCCGTGAGAACTGTGGCTCCAGAGAGGAAGACTGTTCTGCAGCTTATAGATCCTCATGACCCGAATCACACCTTCAGTTCGGACCGCCCATGACCTCGCTGCCCCTCAGAGTAGGCCAGGAACTCGTAACTTCGAGGGGCGCTGGGCAATTGATGCTCCATCAGGCGTTGTCAGGGAATACCGGGGAAACTTTGTTCTGTCCTTAATTTGCCCTCAATTCTGACCCAGCAATCAGTTTGAGACCTGCGCCTTGACAAGGCATCCATCGATCTCACGTCTTAGCCCCGTTACGGACGTTTCGCCTCCCACTCTGCTGCAGCATGACGTCAGAGGCCGTGGGGCAATGAGCTTGGGCTGGCGGAAGAACGGCAGCCAACGCCAGCGTCTCCTCGCGAGGGTAGCGCCAGAGATCCTGGCTATCTGCCCTGCGTTCCGGGCCTATCCGGACCAGGGGATCCGGGCAGGGGCCGGGCCGGATGGTGCGAGATTGGGCCAAGTTCGCGTGAACCCGGTCCGTCGCGCTCCCCGTGACCTTTGCGGCCCACGAGAAATTCGTTCAGCATCCCCCTTTGGCACGTGCAGCACCGAAGGTGACCGGCGCTTTGTGCGGCCGCGGTGCCGGTATTTGCATCTGCTGGAGGCAGCAGGCGTGCACACTGGCGGATCAGTCTCCAGGCATCCGAAATGACGAGTATGGGAATGTCAGGTTACTGCTGCTTGGCTTTTCCGCGCCACTCAGGATTTTCTCCAACTCTTTAGCGCTTCCTTGTAACCTTGCGGCCCGGCGCGACTCCTACACGCGTAGCAGACAGGGCAACAGGCGCAGGAACGGCCCCAGTGGAGATTTCTGCATGCTTTTCTACGGGACTCCGAGACAGGAACGTCGGACCAAAGAGGTATGGCCCAACTGAAGGAAGGTACTCTTCACGAAGACAAGCTCCGTAGGGCCGGCATTGCCAAAGAGGTGCTCGGCATAAATGAATTTGTTATAGGCGATGGATTGTCGTTTTTCTAAACTTGGGCACAACGGCTTCCACGCGAACCGATGTGCGCCCTGCTTCAGGGCACAGCAGCAAAGCGCTGCACGAACTTTGTGGACTGACTGCAAATTATCGAGAGGAGCGGCCATAAGGGGTTACCGTACATTCGAAAGCCACGCATTTCCTTCAATGCGGTACCCGTGCCCGAGACTATGCTGGGACGAGAGCGCGGGAAACAGGGAAATGAGTCTCACGGGTCAGACCATCCGACCGGCAGGACGATGGCTTCGGCCATCGCGCGACCGACGTGACCGAGTGTCAACTTGGGCGAGTGGGGACGCTCAACAAGTAGGTATCGCTTGAAAACGGACGAGGCTACCGCGGTCCTTTCACGGTATGCCCTCGAAGTTCTCCGTAATGATGAGGAATTTGTCCTGTATCGGGCCAGGAGCCCGATTCAGCCCGGATCACCATCGGTTCTGTTGCTCGCTCCATCTGCCGCCCAACCGGCGACGGAGACCCTCAAAAAGATGGAGTACGAGTACTCCCTGAAGAACGAACTCGATTCTGCCTGGGCGATTCTGCCGAAGGCCTTGTCCGAACAACGCGGACGGGTCACGCTCGTGCTCGAAGACCCTGGAGGCGAAACTCTCGATAGCATCCTTCGAGGGCCTATGGAGCCAATGCAGTTTTTGCGCTTCGCCATCGGTCTTGCGACGGCAGTCGGCGGGCTGCACAAAAGGGAGCTGATTCACAAAGATGTGAAGCCCGCTAATTTTCTCGTCAACTCGGTGACGGGTCAGGTCCGGCTCATGGGCTTTGGGATCGCTTCACGCTTGCCGCGCGAGCACCAGGCGCCAGACCCTCCTGAGTTCATTGCGGGAACTCTCCCTTACATGGCTCCAGAACAGACCGGGCGAATGAATCGCTCAATCGATTCCCGGAGCGACCTCTATGCTCTCGGCGTCACGCTCTACGAAATGGCAACCGGAACGCTGCCCTTCACTGCATCCGATCCCATGGAAATGGTTCACTGCCATATCGCAAGAAAGCCGACATCACCATCCGTGAGATCGAATGCCGTTCCCGAGCAGGTTTCGGCGATTATCATGAAGTTGCTCGCGAAGAGAGCAGAGGAACGTTATCAAACAGCAGTTGGGGTCGAGAGCGATCTTCGACGCTGTCTTGCCGAATGGGAAACGCAGCAGCGCATTTTGAAATTTCGGCTTGGCGAAAAGGACGTACCTGGCCGGTTGCTGATTCCAGAGAGACTGTATGGCCGGGAACCCGATATTGCAGCCTTGCTCGCGGCGTTCGACCGTGTGGTTTCAAGTGGCAAAACGGAACTGGTTTTGGTCTCGGGTTACTCCGGGATCGGTAAATCCGCGGTTGTCAATGAACTCCATAAGCCACTGGTTCCTCCGCGCGGTCTCTTCGCATCGGGCAAATTCGATCAGTACAAGCGCGACATCCCCTATTCGACTCTTGCTCAGGCGTTTCAGGGCCTGATTCGACAACTTCTTGGAAAAAACGAAGGCGAGTTGGCGCATTGGCGAGACGCGCTGCGAGAAGCGCTAGGAGAGAACGGGCGGCTGATCATTGATCTTGTTCCGGAGCTGGAACTTATCATCGGAAGCCAGCCGCCCCTTCCTGATCTCCCCCCACAGGATTCACGAAGACGTTTTCAGTTAGTGTTTCGACGGTTCGTCGGCGTATTTGCGCAGCCTTCACATCCACTCGCGTTGTTCCTCGACGATCTGCAATGGCTGGATGCCGCTACACTCGACATAGTCGAAGATCTTTTGACAGAGGCGGACGTGCGTCACCTGCTGCTGATCGGCGCATACCGCGACAATGACGTTGACCCGTTCCACCCGTTGATGCGGACGCTCAAAGCGGTTCTGTCCACGGGAGGCGCTGTTCGCGAAATCAGACTTGCACCGCTGGATCGGGAGTGCGTGACGGAGTTGGTCGCGGACGCGCTTCATGCCGATCTCGAGCATGCTGCTCCCCTCGCCCAACTGATTCAAGAGAATACAGCCGGCAATCCGTTCTTCGTCATTCAGTTTCTGCGCGTACTTGTCGATGAGGGTTTGCTGCTGTTCTCTCACCACACCTCGCAGTGGTCGTGGGATATCGACCGCATACAAGCCAAGGGCTATACGGATAATGTAGTCGATCTGATGGCTGGAAAACTGACCCGCCTGCCCGCCCAAACCAAGAAGGCGCTTCAGCAACTGGCCTGCGTTGGCAACGCCGCTGAGATCACGATGCTTTCCGTCGCTTTCGGCATGTCAGAAGCAGAAGTCCACGCCGATCTGTGGGAGGCGGTTCGCCTGGAGCTGGTTCATCGACTGAGCGGCTCTTACAAGTTTGTCCACGACCGGGTGCAGGAGGCCGCATATCTGCTCAACCCTGAAGCCTTGTGTGGCGAGATCCATTTGCGGATTGGTCGGCTGCTTGCGGCGAGCACACCGCCGGAACGACGCCATGAGGTGATCTTCGAAATCGTCAATCAACTCAATCGCGGCGCCGCTTTCATCACTGAACACGAGGAACGGGAACGACTTGCCGAGTTCAACCTGATCGCTGGCCGGAGGGCCAAAGCCTCCACAGCCTATGTGTCGGCATGTACTTACTTGCAGGCCGGGATTGCTTCGCTCAGGGACGACGCCTGGGCCACCCGGTATGACCTTGCGTTCGCCTTGAGCCTCGAATGCGCCGAATGCGAGTACCTGAGAGGAAACTTCGATGAGGCTGAGCGGCTCATCCTGATGCTACTGGCGGAGGCCATGTCGAAGACCGACAAGGCTTTGGTCTATTGCCTCAAAATCAATCTCCATGTCATGAGGGCGGAGCACACCGCGGCTGTAGAGAGCGCTCTGGACTGCCTGCGCCACTTCGGCATCGACATGCCCGTGCACCCGTCACGCGAGGATGTCGAGGCCGAGTATGGCAAGATCTGGAACGCCCTTGGCGAGCGCTCCATCGAAAGCCTGATTGATCTGCCACTCATGACCGACCCGGAAATCCAAGCAGCCATGCGCGTGCTCTCCGTCGTCTTTGGGCCCGCATTCTTTACCGATAATAATCTGGCATATCTGCAGCTTTGCCACATGGTCAACCTGACGCTGGGGTATGGAACGACTGACGCCTCCGCGGCAACCTTCGGATGGTTCGGGATTGTACTCGGTTCAATCTTTCGGCGTTACATTGACGGTTATCGTTTCGCCCGGCTCGCCGGTGAACTCGTGGAGCGCCACGGCTATCTCGCCTACAAGGCGAAGTGCTACGACGCAATGGAGTTGGCTGCAATCTGGGCGCAGTCTCCAGAAACCGCAGTCGAATACGGCCGCATGGCCTTTCGCGCCGGTGTCGAGAGCGGCGATGTCGCTTATGCATGCTACAGCTGCAACCACACCCTTACAGCTCTTTTAGTACGCGGAGATCACCTGGACGCAGTGTGGGAAGAGTCGGAGCGCTGTCTCGAGTTCACCCGCAAGGCCAAGTTCCGCGACATGGTTGACATCATCGTGAGCCAGCAGCGGCTGATCGACAATTTGAGGGGAAAGACTGCCATTTTCTCCACCTTCAGCAGCGCAGCATTCAATGAGTACCGGTTCGAGTCGCAACTCACGGCGGATCGGATGCCGGCAATGGTCTGCTGGTATTGGATCCTTAAAGTCCAGGCGCGCGTCATGTCCGGCGACTACGAAGCTGCTATCGCCGCGGCCGGAAAAGCGAAAGCGCTCCTCTGGTCGTCGGACGCTCACATTCAATTGCTGGACTACTATTACTACACGTCGCTCGCGCTGGCGGCGGACCATGGCCACGTGCCCTCCGATACGCAGCGTGAGCGGCGCGAAACCCTCACGGCGCACCTGCGTCAGCTTCAGGAGTGGGCGGAGCTTTGCTCACCGACATTCTGTGACAAGCACGCCCTGGTAGCGGCAGAGGTCGCACGGTTGGAAGGCCGCGTGCTCGATGCCGAGCAACTTTATGAAACGGCGATTCATTCCGCGCATCTAAACGGCTTTGTCCACAATGAAGCGCTCGCCTGCGAACTCGCTGCGCGGTTTTACGCGGCAAGAGGCCTTGAGAAGGTCGCAAATGCTTACTTGCAGGACGCGAGGTATGGATATCTCCGCTGGGGTGCTGAAGGCAAAGTGCGCCAGCTCGACGAGCTATATCCGCAGCTCAGGCAGGAAAATCCTGCAATTGGCTCACTGGGCGTTATCGCTACGCCTGTCGAACAGATGGATTTGACGACTGTGATTAAAGTTTCACAAGCTGTCTCTGCCGAGATGGTTTTCGAAAAGCTTATTGACAAGCTTCTGCGCACCGCCATCGAGCACGCAGGCGCGGAGCGGGGCCTGTTGATTCTTCCCGAAGGCGATGAACTGCGGATAGAGGCCGAAGCGCTGACGAACGGAGGGGAGATAACCGTACGTCCGCGAGAATGCGACCGAACTGCTCCTGAACTGCCGGAGTCACTCGTTCGGTATGTAGCGCGGGCTCAGGAGACGGTGATTCTCGATGATGCGTCTTGTCAGAACTCGTTTTCCACCGATCCCTACATCACCCAACGTCACGCCCGTTCCATTCTCTGTTTGCCTTTGATCAATCAGGCTAAACTCATTGGGGTTCTCTATCTTGAAAACAATCTGACGCCAGACGCATTTACTGCTGGGCGTGTCACGGTGTTGAAGGTTCTTGCTTCGCAAGCGGCAATTTCTATCGAGAATTCGCGACTTTATCGCGACCTCGCGGACCGCGAAAGAAAGATCCGGCGCCTGGTTGACGCCAATATCCTGGGCATCTTTATCTGGAACATGCAAGGGGCGATCGTCACCGCCAATGATGCGTTCTTGCGGATGTTGCAATACGACCGTGAGGATCTCGTCGCGGCCTCCATGCGCTGGACAGATCTGACGCCGGCGGAATGGCGCGAGCGCGACGAACGCGCTATGGCGGATCTGAAGACGACCGGGACCGTTCAGCCGTACGAGAAGGAGTATTTCCGAAAAGACGGCAGCCGGGTGCCCGTGCTCATCGGAGCTGCGCTATTCGAGGAAACCGGCAGCGAGGGAGTGGCGTTCGTTCTCGATTTGCGCGAGCAAAAGCAGGCTGAGACTGAGGTCAGGGCGCTCAAGGACCATCTGTCTCGAGCCAACCAACTGGCCACGATAGGCGAGCTTACTGCCTCTGTGGCGCACGAAGTCAACCAGCCGCTTGCGGCCGTAGTGGCGAATGCGGAAGCGGGATTGCAGTGGCTCGACAAAAAAAAGCCGAATCTCGATAGAGCCCGCCATGCCTTCCAGAGAATCGCGCGGGACGGGACTGACGCCGGTGAAATCGTGAAACGCCTGCGCGCGCTGTTCCGCCGAGCGGCGCCTCTGACCGCCGAACACAGGATCGAGGAACTTGTCGCGGAGGTTCTGAAGCTCCTCGAGCATGAGACGATCCGACGTCGTGTGTCCATCGATATCGCTCTGGGAGATGGCCTTCCGGCGATTTGGTGTGACCGCCTCCAGATTCAGCAGGTCCTATTGAATTTGCTGGTGAACGCGATGGATGCCCTGGATGGAGCAACGCACGCAGAGAAAACGATTCGTATCTTCTCAAAGTCGGAAGTCGCTGAAAGCGTTGTGTTGGGCGTTCGAGATTACGGCGAGGGCATCCTGGATCCCACGCGCCTGTTCGAGACTTTTTTTACCACCAAAGAGAAGGGTCTGGGGATGGGCCTCGCCATTTCACGCTCGATTGTTGAGGCGCACGGCGGTCAGTTGTGGCTCGATCCGACCGATGGTCCTGGATCAACATTCTGTTTTCGACTGCCGGTGAAGCGTTCAATTCCTGCGCAAGTATGACTCTTGCGGAACTTGTTGATATTCGTCGTAGGCAATTAGCCGTCCCGTCGCGACAAGCCTAGCGGGCGCTACACTCGACCAGGTCGGACAACTTTCTGCGCGGGTGCCAATGCGGCTGGCAATAAAGCGGTATTAGCGAAAATTCTCGGGGTATAGGCCGCCTACTCAAGTGAGAGGCGATCTTCAAAGCAGCGCCCAATAGATCAAGAGAATCTCTATTAAGCCAGCATCCTCGTTGTCTTTCGCATGAGGGCGGGTTTCCATTCAAGCAGTTCAACCAAAAAGCTTCTGATTCTAAATGGCTTCCGGTATGAGTTCGGAGGCCGTTTCGGCGTTCAGAGCCAATTGAGGCAAAATCCTGGGCAAGGAATTCCCTCCACATGGCAGTCGTTGTTCAGGATCATGGTGGCGCGGGTAGCCGCTATTGTGGAAACTTCATGCGTGCCAGCAGGTTCTGAAACCGGGGATCGGAACGGAGAGGATCCATAACTGGATCGACCTTGAGCCAAACCATCCAGCCGTAATCGTCCGAGTAAGCTCTTTGCAGCCATTGGAGCGCCTGTTCTTTGTCGCCCAGCGCAACATAGGTTGCGGCGATCCGGTAAACGGGCACGTACATCAGGCTGGTTTTCTCTTCCACTTCCTCCAGCATGGGTGGGACTCTGTTGCGCTGCCCGTCAGAGGCATAAACGTAGGCCAGGCTCATCACATCTCCTGCATCGCGATCCGTCAGCGGAACCGCCTTCTGAAAGGCCTCGGCCGCGTCCGGCCACTTCTTCTCTCCGACATACGCCCAGCCGAGGAGGAAATTGACGATGCCATCGGACGGATTCGCCCCGGCGGCAGCACGTATTAACGTGATCGCCTTGTCGTATTGTCGCGTCCAGTAATAAATCTCGCCCGCCGCAACATCCATCGGCGGCGATCCATTGGCCAGCTTGCGTGCCTGTTCGATCTCACTGACAGCCTGACGGGCGTGCCCCATCGCAGCCAGGAATCGCGCATAGTCGGCGTGATACGCGGCGCTGTTCGGCGCCAATGCAATCGCGCGCCTGTATTCCTCTTCCGCAGGCGCCCATTTTCCGGTGTTGAAGTCGACGCTGCCAAGCAAGGCGTGCGCTTCAGCCGAATTCTCCTGGAGTTCAATCGCCCGGGTTGCCGCCGCTTGCGCCTGGGGAAAGCGCACGCTCGGGGGCAATCCTGGCCAGCTCGGAAATCCGATTTCGGCCCTCGCCAGGTCGACCCAGGCCTCGGCGCATTTCGGGTCTTCAGCAACCGCGAGCCTGAAGTAGGTCAGCGCCTCACCGGCACGCGCGACGACGGGAGGAAGTCCATATCCGCTCGTGGGCCAAGTGCTGTGTCCTTGCTGCAAAAGGCGATCGGCCGCCGGGTTGCCGCACGGACCGGAGGCTGCTTTCGGTTGGGTAGTTATCGCCTGAGCCTGCACTTCGCTGCCCGGCAGAGAGATCAGGGCAAAGAACAGGAGCATGATCGTACGCGACAGACGCCTGGCGCGAACAGGACTCAGCATAGGATTGAAGTTCCTTTCTCTTCGAGGTTTCGCCGCTGCCAGCCCGCTCTTCAATGTAACTCGCGGCGGTTCACTCGGAAGCAGATCGATCTCTGAGCCTCAACTAAGCCGGAATTTCCGTTTTGCCTTTCGGCTGCGAACGAATGTACCACCAGTTTCCTCCGCCTGCGACCTTTTTTGCATTGGTTCCATCTCAAAACTCTCGTCGTGCGCGACATGGCCTTTGCCAGAACCAAAAGGCCATGATCCTCCCCCATTTCGAAGCACTCTTTCGGACACTTCTCTCGTCAACTCCCCTTCTTCGTCCAGTCCAGATTGGTTTCCCCTCCCTCCTAAGCCTATCCAGCTGGCAGCGGCAGAGCCTCCATGCGGCGCAGCATGCTTCCGAACATGCGCCGCGTGAGATGGCTCTCTGCCAGCAGCAGCCAATAGTAGCGGGCATGTTTCACCAACCGCCCGCCGGTTTTCACCAACCGCTGTTGCAAGCTGGTAAGCGACCAGTTGCCGATTTTCTGCGGCAGTACCAGCCTCCGCCACAGATTGCCCAGGTTGTATGCGATCACGCTCAGCCAAAGCCGCACCTCGTTCGACCGGAACCGGTGGCAGCTCAGCCGCGTCATCTTTACCGCCTGCTTGCCTTCCTTGATCCATTGCTCCGCCGTGCCTCGCTTGTTGTAGAACCGCACCAAGGCTCGGCTCGACAGGCTCAGATTGGTCACGATGAACCCAATGCGCGGGAACAACTCTCCGGCATGATGTTCAACCTTCGCCACCATCCGCCGGGCCGTATTCCAACTCGTGGCTCGATACAAAAAGCCCTTGTACCAGACCACCGGCTTGCGGCTCGGTCTTCCCACTGGGCGGGTCAGCAATTCCGCGATGTCCCGGTCCAGGTTCTCATTGGCCGGGATGCGAATAGCATACTTCACGCCCCGGCTTTCCAACGCTTCGTAAATCTCCGGCTTCGCGAAGGCGGCATCGGCGCGAAACACCACTTCCTTGCCCAGCTTCTGTTGCCGCTCGATCTCGGGCAGCAGAAGCTCTTCCCAGCACTCGGCGCTGTGCACGTTGCCGGGCCGCAGCTTGGCCGCCAGACAATCTCCATCGCGGTTGAACAGCAACAGCGGGTGATAGCAGGTTGACTCGAAGTGGCCGTTGTAGGCGCTTTCTTCCTGCTCGCCGTAGACCGGAATCTCGGTTGAGTCCATGTCCAGGACCGTGCGGTACCCTGAATCCAGCGCTTCCGCCTTACCGGCCAGTTCTCGATTCAGCCGCGCCAGTCCGGAGAAGTTTCCATCCTCGGCCAGCATCTGCGCCTCAAAGCTCTGCAACCGGGAGGGCAAGGCTGCGCCGCGATCCCAAATCTTCTCCGAGCCGATCAGACGGAAGCTCGGGTCCCGGGCCAGGCGTTCGGCATCGTTCACGTCTTCGTATCCGGCCAAGCGGCTGTACACCGATTGGCGCAGCAGATCGACAATCGGTAACTGTGCGTTCTTCGCTCGCGTGTCAGTAAGGCATGCAGTCGCAAGTTCGCCGAAACCCAATCGCTCGTCCAACTCACGCACCAAAATCAGCCCGCCGTCAGAGGTGACACGGGAACCCTGGAAATCGACCATGAGAGAAGCGTTGAAGGAAAGCTGAAAGGGGCGTTTTTGTATCTCACCCATTGGGTATTAACCTCCAGAACGCCTTCATCGCGTTCGCACCCTTATAAACACTGACGATTGTAGCGATCGGAGGTTTCAGAATTATCCTTCAAAAAGGAAATGCGGGATTAGATATCGTGCGGGGCATCGCTCACGGACAGACAGGCGATCGAAGAAATGCCGAGCCGGCGTCGAGGAATTCGCGAGATCTTTACGTTCGGCTACAGCAGAGCAGTACGGTTCTGGATCCCACGGAACCGCGTCAGATCACTACTGCAGCCGATTTATGGGATGTTTGTGAGGGGTCCGGACAGCTTTCTTCCGATCCTGTTAATGGCCGCGAACAAGATGGGGACAGGCAGGTTCTAAGCAGCGCCCATCCATGGTGCTGACAACAGGCGTTCGGACCGCCATGCCGGAATCGCCAGCCTCAAAGTCATCGCCGATCCAAGGGCTTCATTGGCTGAGGTGGATAGGTGATGCAAGACCAATTCTGTGCAGAGCCATCTCGTTGACCCTTAGCTCCGGAACAGATACACCACGGAGTGCGGACCGGCCCCGTACTCGAACTCGCGGATGTCAGCCGCCTGCGACCAGTCGACGATATCGTCCGGCGAGTCGAGACTCGTATCAATCCAGCGGCGCCAGTTTTTCGCGCCATCGGTGATAGGTGGGAGCTCGAAGTTCAGCGATTCCCAATATGCATTGAGGATCAGATAGAAAGCAAGGCCATCAGCCGGGCAAGTAATATGCAGTGCGATGGAATGCGAGTCGGAGCCCCAGTCGGGCTGTCCGAGCCTGATTCCGTGCCACGAGCGGGTGCCACGCTGGAGGAGTTCGCTGAGGCTGAGGCGAGAATCGGCTGCCCTGTCGGTCCTGGTGAGGCGATGGCGATTGAGGAGGCGGACGAAGCGATGCAACCCGGTGTGTCTGGCAAGCAGATTCCAGTCAAGCCAGCTGCATGCGTTGTCCTGGCACCACGCGTTGTTATTGCCAAGCTGGGTGCGGCACATCTCATCCCCCATCAGGAGCATGGGGAGACCCAGCGACGTCAATGTGACGGCGAGGAAGTTTTTGATCTGGCGGCTGCGAATCGATTTGATCCCCGGATCGTCAGTGGGCCCCTCCGCACCCCAGTTGAAACTTCGGTTGTCATCAGTGCCATCGAGTCCGTTCTCCCGGTTTTCGTCGTTGTGCTTTTCGTTCCAGGAGACAAGGTCATTAAGCGTGAATCCGTCGTGGCAGGTGATGAAGTTCACGCTCTGCTCGGCTTCGCGCTCTTTGTGCGCATAGATGTCAGGACTGCCAATCAGTCGGTCGGCAATGCGGTTCACCATGTTTTCTTCGCCACGGAAGAAGCTGCGAACGTCGTCGCGGAATCGGCCGTTCCACTCGCGCCAGTTGTGGCCCGGAAAGCTGCCAACCTGATACAGGCCTGCGGCATCCCACGCTTCGGCAATCAGTTTGGTGCCTGCCAGCACCGGATCGGAATCGATATCCCAGAGCACCGGAGGGCTGGGCATCAGTCTGCCGGATTCATCGCGGCTGAGAATGGAAGCAAGATCGAAGCGGAAGCCGTCGACATGCATCTCCTCGACCCAATAACGAAGGCTGTCGAGGATCATGCGGCGAACGACGGGGTGGTTAGCATTGAGCGTATTTCCGGTGCCGCTGTAGTTCGCGTACAGCGACCGATCGTCGCAAAGAGCGTAGTAGACGCCGTTTTCGAATCCTCGGAAGCTGAGTGTCGGACCGGTGTGATCCCCCTCGGCCGTGTGATTGAAGACTACGTCGAGGATGACTTCGATGCCGGCACGATGGAGAGATTTGACCATATCGCGAAACTCATCCATCGGACCACAGGGATCGCGGCGAGTGCTGTAAGCGCAATGCGGTGCGAAGAAGCAGATTGGCTGGTAGCCCCAGTAATTTGTCAGACCGTCGGGGGCGCTTTGCGGATCGAACTGAAAGACGGGCAATAACTCGACCGCTGTTATTCCCAGGTCCTGCAGGTAAGGAATCTTCTCGATCACACCTGCATAGGTTCCGCGTTTGTCATCCGAAAGGCCGGAGCTCGAGTGGCGCGTGAAACCCCGCACATGCATTTCGTAAATGATGGAGCGCGAGGCGGGTTGGTGGAGCGGAGCGTCCCCCTCCCAGTCGTAAGCGCGGGGATCAAGCACGACGCTTTTCATGGCGGCGGCGGCGTTATCTCCAGGAGCGGCAGCGAGAGCACGGCGGTAGTTCGGGGAGACAGCCACACCATGCCCGTAGGGATCAAGCAACAGCTTGTCAGAATCGAAGCGCATGCCGTTTTCCGGATCGAAGGGGCCGTGAACACGATACCCATAGAGCTGACCCGAGGCGATTCTCGGCACAAAGATGTGCCAATAGTCCCGAGTACGGTCGGTTGCAGGATCAAGCTCGATCACGCGCGACGGGTGTGCGTCCTCTGCGTGGTCGAAAAACACCAGATCGACCTGGGATGCGTGACGCGAGAAAACGCTGAAGTTGACTCCATCCGGGACCACAGTGGCTCCCAGGGCCGCGCTTCGGCCGGCGGCCGGCCCGGCATCGTCTCCACGGCGGGTGACGGGCGGCGGCGAACATGCGAGAGTGGCGGGGCTCATCGTTCAATTGTCTTAGAAGGATTATGCTGCTCTGGCTGCGGAGCCGGAAGTTCTCTGCGCGGGGCTGCCGAATTGTGCCACCGGCCCTGACGGGTGGCCGATTCACTTGCCAGGGCAGCCCTCACGTGTTCCTTTCGTATTGCGCAGTTGGGCCGACCCTGCACATCCTCCCAAGCCGCTGGCCGCACCCCTCGATTTTCAATAGCCGGCTCCCTGTGGCATAAGTCGCGAAGCGACTGAAGCAGATGGGCAGGAAGCCCCTTCTGAAGTTCGTGGCCCCCGGATCCAAACACCGTTTGCTCTATACTCACGACCTTCTGACGTACGGCTAAGAGCTCGAACCGCATGCTTTCGTTCTTCATCAGCAGGCGCACGATCGCTCGCTGCAGGTATTCGATGCATGGCGTGTTCTCTTCGTCCGACAACGGTTTGCCGGGTGGCGCGATGGCCTTGGGTTCCTGTTCCTCTTCCACGTGCACAGGGGATCCTTCGTACAAACAGCTTATGCACGGGCATGGCCAAATTGGCAGGTCGGGCAGTACTCGAAGAAGTCGCACTTTTCAATGGATAACGGACACCAGAGGCCAATTCCTGGCGTTTACCGCGCTGAGCAGGTGTCGCCATTGCAACACCGCGACACGCCGGGACGTCCGAACGACACTCACCACGGCCACAGGCGGCCCAATCGTCTCATGATGCGGCCGTTCGCAGGATCTTCCCGGCCGCGACGCTGGTCCCATGCCTGCGGATTAATCGGAGTATTGACACGGTTCCACAGAACCAGAGGACTCCGTGAAGGGGCCTGGATCTGACGAGCCTCCTGCCGTTCGATCACCGAAGCTCGTTTCAGACCAAACTGTTCGGGTGAACGGGCATTTTCGCACCGGCGCAGACTTCTGCAACCAGTCGGGTAACCTACTACCCTTTCCGAGCGGCAAACCAATCCAGCTAAGCGACTGAGAAGAAGGTGGCGATCCCCGTCGACGAACTGTTCGGGGCCAATAGCCTTCGCATGCGCCATGGAAGAGTGCCCTCGCAGCCTCACCCGTTATGGCCACTCGCTTTGTTCATAATTCCGGCGAGTTGACCAACGGTCTGTAACGTTATCCTGCCACGTGGACTCTCATCCAGTTAGGCCTGAGTAGAAGGCGGCTGAAGAGGACGGTCACCATGAGTCCAATCCTACGACGTGGATCTATTGGCCTGGTTGCAGCCAGCATTGCAGGTGTGGTGTTGCTAAAAGGCTGCCCCCAACCCGTTGCGGGATACGCTTTTGGGATCGCA
>Ga0335072_10007175_pt1 | contig 16252 bp, 14 predicted proteins | sample Lox_Sample_21_FD_206725 | JGI IMG/M metagenome (GOLD analysis project Ga0335072, IMG submission 206725) | Soil microbial communities from Loxahatchee National Wildlife Refuge, Florida, United States - Lox_Sample_2.1 | ecosystem: Environmental > Terrestrial > Soil > Wetlands | place: USA...
GGGCGGTCTCCGACGGCTCGTCCGGGCTCGGCGGCTCGGGCGCGGCCGGGGTCTTGGGAGCCGGCATGGCCTCGCCTCCCGAACCCGGCAGCGCGTACTTCAACGTTTGTCGTTGGGGGACGGACCCGCTAGGCGCCGGTCGGGGCAACGTCCGGGCCGGCGGGCGGCGCGGTCGGCGCCCGCCGGAAGAGGCGGGCGAGCGCGAGGGGACCCACGATCGCGGTCGCGACCGACATGACCACGAGCGCCGTGTACTGGTCGGTGGAGAGGAGCCCCGCGTCGAGCCCGGCGAGCGCCGCGATGATCCCGACCTCGCCCCGCGGGACGAGGCCCACGCCGACGCGCAGGGCGGCGGTGCGGCCGAGGTGCCGGGACTCGACGAACGACCCCGCCAGCTTCCCGGCGATCGCGAGCAGGGTGAGGGCGCTCGCCAGCGGCCAGGTCGCGGCGAGGTCGCCCGTCGAGATGAGGAGCCCGATCCCGACGAAGAAGAACGGGACGAAGAACGTGGTGAGGGCCTCGAACGCCGACGCGAGACCGAGGCGATCGCGATACTCGGCGAACGACATGCCGACGAACAGCGCGCCCAGGATCGAGGCGAGCTGGAACGAGGCCGCGAGCGCGCTCGCCCCGAGGCAGAGCGCGATCGCGACCGCGAGGACCGCGCTCGGGGTCCGGAACCGGGCCAGCGGCGAGCGCGGGCTCGCGGGGTCGACGTACCGGCCGACGAGCCGGGGCGCGCCGTAGAGGAAGAACGCGGCGAAGGCGACCGCGAAGACGCTCACGAGCGCGACCTGCACGACGAGGTCGGAGGCGCCGGTCCCCCGGTCGGCGGCGACCCCGAGCACGAAGGTGAGCAGAATGACGCCGACGATGTCCTCGATCACGGCGGCGCCGAGGATGACCCGGGCCTCCGGGGTCGCGAGCAGGTCCCGCTCCCGCAGGAAGCGCGCCGTCACGGTGAGGCTCGTCACCACGAGCGCCGTCCCGACGAACAGGGCGGTCAGGGCGCCGCCCGGCCCCTGGAGGGCGAGGAGGAACGTCGCCCCCAGGGCGAACGGGACGAGCAGGCCGAAGAACGCGGTGCGGGCCGATATCGGGAGGACCCGCCGGAGCTCCGACGGGCGGATCTCGAGCCCGACCGCGAAGACGAGGAAGATGATCCCGATCTCCACGAGCGCGGTGAGGACCTCCCGGTTGAGGCTCCCGGTCGCGCTCGCGGGATCGAGCGTGAGCCACGCCTCGAGGTGGAAGCTCCCGAGGGCGAGGTTCGCGATCACGATCCCCGCCGCGATCTCCCCGACGAGCGCAGGGACGCCGAGCCGCTCCGCGATCTCCCCGAACGCCCGGGCGAGCACGTAGACGAAGAACAGCACGCCCACGATCGGGAGGATCGGGTCCATCGTCGCGGCGGAGGGGCCGCCCCGTTAAGGTCGTTGTGCGACGGAGCCGTTCCCGCGCGTCACGCCCGGCCCCGGGGCGCGCTGGAACTGCGCGACCCCCTCGCGGGTCACGATCCCCTCGAGCCGCGTCCGGTCGGCGGCCGAGGTGACCAGCAGCGCGTCGACCCCTTCCTGGTCCATGAGCCCCACCGCCTCGAGGAGATTGCCGTCGGTGGAGACCGTCGGGAACGTCTCTTCCATCGCGCTCGCGAGCGCGGTCGTGGAGCGCGCCGCGGGGGCGACGTCGAGCAGGTCGGCGAGGCGGACCTCGCCGACGAGCCGCGGACCGTCCCGGACGGGCAGCACCGGGTACGGGGACCGGGAGAGGGCGAACGCCGCTTCGGCGACCGTCGCGGAGGCGGCCACGCTCGGCACGTCCTTCTCGAGCGCGGAGGAGACCGGCATGCGGCGCAGGAACTCCGCGAAGTACTCCGCGGTGTGGGCCGGCGAGGCGAGCCGGTTCTCGACCTGCTCGCTGTAGAGGTGGTAGCGGCCCGCGACGTAGTAGCCGATGAAGATCGTGACCATCGCGGGGACGAGGAGCGTCTCCGAACCGGTCATCTCCACGACCATCAGGATCGTGGCGATCGGCGCCTTCGACACCGAGCCGAAGAACGCCATCATGCCGATGATCGTGAACGCCGTCACGTCCCCCGGGCTCGCCAGCGACGGGGCGGCCAGGTCGACGAAGCTCACGGTCGTGAAGCCGACGACGGCGCCGATGACGATCGCGGGCCCGAAGAGTCCCGCGCTGCCGCCGGAGCCGATCGTGAGGGAGGTCGCGACGATCTTCACGAAGATGAGCGCCGCGATCAGGACGAGCACCACGAGCCCGAGGTGCCCCTGGTACAGGAACCACTGCACGATCCCGTAGCCGATGCCGATCCCGCCCACCGCGAGGAGGTGGTTCTCCTGCGGCAGGAGATAGTACAGCCCGACGAACATGCCCCCGGCGATGGCGACCCCGATCCCCGGTCGGAGCCAGCCGGGGATCCCGGGGCGGTGGAACAGTTCCCGCGTCCGGGTGAACGTGACGACGTAGAGGATGCCGAGCAGCCCGGCGATCGCGCCGAGCAGCGCGAAGATCGGCAGCTCGGTCGGGGTCCAGCCGACCCCGGGGGTCGCGAACTCGGGCCCGAAGCCGTCGTACGCGCCGAAGATCGAATAGGAGATCACCGAGGCGATGATCGACGGCATGATCACCTCGGGCTCGAAGTCCGAAAGGTACAGCACCTCGCTCGAGAGCAGCGCCGCGCCGAACGGCGCCTTGAAGATCGCGCCGATCCCGGCGCCGACCCCGGCCATGAGCGCGACCCGGCGCTCCTGGGTGGAGAGGCCGAGCGGCCGGGCGACGAACGTGGAGATCCCGGAGCCGATCTGAGCGGTCGGGCCCTCCCGACCGCCGCTCCCGCCCGTGCCGATCGTCAGCACCGAGGCGAGGAACTTGAGCGGCGGCACCCGATACCGGACCGCGCCGCGGCCGCGATGGAACGCGCGGATCGCCTGGTCGGTGCCGTGACCCTCGATCTCGGGCGCCCCTTTCCAGATGAGAAGGCCGGTCGCGAGGCCCCCCACGACCATGAGCGCCGGGAGGAGGAAGAAGCGGGCCGGGTCGGTCGACCACGAGTAGGCGCCCGTCGGCGGCGCTCCGCTGACGGGCAGGTTGAGGCCGATCAGCTCGCCGAGGAACGTGTGCGTGGCGTACGTGAGCGCCACGAAGAAGGCGATCGCGACCAGGCCGGCGATCACGCCGACCGTGATGCCGATGAGCGCCCAGCGGTAGAGACTGCGCGCGCCCGAGAGATCCGGCCGCCGGATCCACCGGGCCACCGCGCCGAGACTGGTCTCGGGCGGAGCGGCGGGCGGCGAGGGCGCGCTCAACGCGCCTCCCATGCCCTACCGGGGTTCACACGGCCTCGCCCTACCCGAGCGCCTCCGACCTCAGGTCCGCCGGGCCACCGGGAGCACCTCTCGGAGGGCGACGCGATCCGAACGGATGCGGACGGCGGCGCAGCGGGTCGGTCTCTTTGAGTTTGTCGCACCGACCGCGCGACCGCGTCGCTCTTACCCGTCGGGGCGTTCCGGGACGGCGGGAGTCTCCGTTCCATGGCGAAGAATGTGGCGCTCGTCCGAACCTCGACCGTCGCCGCGCTGAGCGTGCCGTCGGACCTCTCCGCCGAGGGAATCCGCGCGATCGCGGAGGAGCTGCGCCGGCTCCTCGCCGACGCCTTCGCCCTCTACGTGAAGACGAAGAACTTCCACTGGCACATGTCGGGCCCGCACTACCGGGACTACCACCTCCTGCTCGACGAGCACGCCGACCAGATCTTCGCCATGACCGACCCCCTCGCCGAGCGGGCCCGCAAGCTCGGGGCGGCGACCCTCCACTCGATCGGCGAGATCCGGTCCCACCAGCGGATCCGGGACGACGATCGCGAGTTCGTCGCCCCCGAGGCGATGCTCGCCGAGCTCCGCGACGACAACTTGGGATTCACCCGGTCGCTGCGCGCCGCCCACGAGGTGTGCGAGCGGCATCGCGACGTGGCGTCCGCGAGCCTGATCGAGGTCTGGATCGACGAGACCGAGCGCCGGACCTGGTTCCTCGCCGAGACGGTCGGCCCGGCCCCCCCGTAGGCCGCGGGCCGCCTGAGGGCGCCCTCTAGGCGCCCCCGCGCCAGACCGGAGGCGCCGCCCCCATCGGGGTGAGGATCGGGTCGTTCCACCGGCCGGGGGTCTTCGAGAAGTGCACGGCCGGAGCGAGCCGCCGCACGTGCCCGAGGGGCGTGTCGCCCTCCACGATCTCCGGCGCGAGCAGCCGTTGCCGCAGCTTCAGCACGATCGGCACGAGCTCGGCCGGCTTCGTCACGAGCGACTCGTACTGGCGGAACGGGTTCGTGGCGAAGGTGCGCTCTTCGGGCGGGATCAGCCCGAGCGTCAGATACCACATCGCGTTGCGCGTGAGGCTCACCGTGACGTGGTAGCTGCCGCCCTCCTGGGCGCGTCGGTAGAGCGCGGCCGCGGCGCCGGCGGCCCCCATGTAGCCCGTCACGTAGTCGTTGATCAGCGCGGTCGGAGGCATCGACGGTTTCCCATTCTCTCCTTCGGCCATCGCCACCCCGGACGCGGAGGAGCCGAGCATGTCGAAGCCGCCCCGCTCCGACCACGGGCCGCCCCATCCGTAGCATCGGACGCTCACGGTGACGAGGCCCCGGTGGTGGGCGGCGAGCTGCTCCGGGTCGAAGCCGAAGTTCGCCAGCTTGCGGCCGCGGAAGTTGTCGACGAAGACGTCGGCCCCCTGCACCAGGGCGAGACCCTTCGCCACGTTGTCCGGCCGCCGGAGGTCGAGGTAGGTGGAACGGAAGCCGACGTTGGCGTCGTCGTAGACCCACGGGTGCTCGAACTCGTCGACCCGGTTGAACTGGAGCACTTCGGCGCCCTGTTCGGCCAGCGTGCGCCCGACCACCGGCCCGGCGACGGCGTGGGTGGCCGACAGGACCCGGATCCCGCTGAGCGGCCGGTCCCCTGGGCCGAACGGTTGCGGGTCGCCCTCGGCGATCTTCCGCACGGCGATCACCGGCTCCTGGGCGAGGTATCGGCCCTGGGGGTGCTTCGCCCACTCGTCGGCGGTGCGGGCGATGCAGAGCGTGTGGCCTCCCTCGTTGGCCGCGTTCTCGAGCTCGAGCGAGTCCCACCGGCTGACGGCGGCGGCCACGCTGGCGTGGTCGGCGCCGCAATGGAAGAACCGCGTCCAGGCGAACTGCTGGGCGGGGTACACGGCCGACGGATAGACCCACCGACCGTCCTTCGTCTCGAACGGGAAGACCGAGAACGGATGCGAGTTCCCGATCGGGTTCGGATACGGCCAGCCGTTGATCGTCGGGCCGAACGTCAGCTCCGGATCGATCCCGTGGGAGGCCCGTCGGAGGTCGATCGAGAGGTCCTGACCCTTCCCGGTGCGCAACTTCCAGATCGACGCCGCCCCAACAGCGGCCGCCATCGCCGAGAGGGCGAACACCGAGCCCAGGCGGATCGCGCTCGGGAAGATCGGGTCCTGCCCGACGAACGTGATCCGCCCCCCGGTGTCGGACGGTCGGACCCCGGTCCCGGCGAGCAGCCGCTCGAGCTCCTTCGGAAAGTCGAGCCCCGCGGACCCGGGCTGAGGGAGTCGGGTCGGTGGGGGGCCCGGCGCTCGTCCGGTCGGGGCGGGGGGCGTTCGGCGCGGATTTCCTGCGGGCTTCGACATTTTTCCTCACTCCACATGGCCGAGATACATCAGCTCCCAGATCCCCGGGTCGCTCGCCTGCTCGACGAGCTTCCCGTCGACGTACTTCTCGACCGTCACCGAGCCGCTGAAGCGAAGGTACGCCCCGTCCACCCGCGCCAATCGGGCCAGCACGTGCTTGAGGCCCGTCACCGTGTCCGCGAGCCGCTGGTCGAGGATGGTCTGGCTGCGCTGGAAGACGACCCGATAGCGGACCCGCTCGTCCTGCGTGTAGTCGTAGATCACCCGGTTGGCCACCGGCTTCTGGCTCTTCGGGTCGGTCGCGACGTCCTCGAGAACGAGCCGCACCTTCGACGCCTGGTCGGCGACGACCTCGCCGTCCTTCGCGATCAGGATCTGGGGGAGCTCGGTCCGGCCGTACTCCTCCGTCGCATAGAGGTACGCCGCGATCACCGAGTACGGTCCGGCCTGCGCTCGGCCCCAGTACCAGTGGTTGAGGAGCTTCGACATGACCACGTCGCCCCAATTGTGGTCGTGGTAGCCGATCCCGGTGAGGGTCTGGGGCGCGGAGTTCCCCTCGGTCAAAGTGACCTTCACGCTCCCTTGAGGCACTGCCGGCATCCAGGCGAACGTGTGCTCGTCGTGAGCTCCGAAGTAGCTGAAGCCGGTTCCGGGGCGCCAGGAGGGCACCTGCCCGACCAGCTCCGCCTCGACCGTGAGACCCTCGCCCACGACCTTGATCTGGTAGGTGTGAAGGTTCCCCCGGAAATAGCAGTCCTTTAGGCGGACATCGCAGCCCTCCGTGCTCGCGTGGAACTCTTCCGGAGTGCCGTGGAGGGTCACCTGCTGCGTCGGCTTACCGGGACGGTCGAGGTTGACCATGACCATCGGCGCTTCGGGGCCCTTCGGCTGGAGCATCCACTTCGTGTAGAAGGTGATCACGAGGGAGGAACCGTCCTCCAGGTGAGAGTCGAAGTACCACCACTCGTAGCTCCCCCGACCGCCGGAGGTGCGCATCCCGTCCTCCCAGGGCGCGACCTGGCCGCGCCGGAGGCCCAGTCGCGCGTAGTCGTCGTCGCGGTCCGCCAGTCGTGCCAACTTGGTCTCGCTCATGGTCTTCCTCGCTCTTTCCTCGCTGTACCGCTGGGCTCGTGAAGGACGGGGTCGGCGCCGGCCCCGGGGGGCCGAGCCGAGCTCGGCCGGGACCGGGCGCAGGGCCCCGCCGACCGACCCGCGCTCATGCGGCCCCCGACGGGGCCTCGACTTCGGCCCGGCGCTTGATGCTGAGGAGGGCGACCAGGGTCGCCCGCGCGAAGGCGATCCCCTGGGCCCCGACCCGGGCCCGGAGCTCGCGGTCCACGGCGCGGATGGCGGCCGCGCCGGCCCGGCCCGCGGCATGGCCCCGATCCGTGAGCGAAAGGGTCACCCGGCGCCGGTCCGACGGATCGCGACCCCGCTCGAGGTAGCCGCGGTCCACGAGCAGGTCGACGAACTGGCTCGCGGCCTGCTTCGAGACCCCCATGAAGCGGACGATCGATTCCAGCGAGGCGCCGCTCCACTCCATCGCATTGAGGATGAATTCCCCGGACGCCGGGACGTCAGGGTATCCGAGCTTCGCCTGCGCCCGGCGGACCGCGGCGGTGTACGTGCCGCGGGTGGCGTACAACAACGCCGACAGAGGCACGTTCTCGTACGGGTCGCGCACGCTTCGAGCCGCTCTCATTGGTCAAGACCATAGACAGTCAAGTATATTGACTTATTGCTGACGCGGTCCGTCCCCGCCCCGGAGCCCGGAAGCTCCGCCGCGACCGGCCGCGACCCGGGAGAGAGCGCGCCAGGACCAACGTCCGGGGCCGCCCGACGCGCCCCGGGCCCACGAACCCCGCCGGACGCCGGCCAGCCCTCGGTCCGGGCGCCTCCCCGGCCGGGACGGAGGGTCGAACGACGGGCCCGCCGGGGTTCGATCCCGGAGGCGTCGGGGTGTCGCGGGGTACCGCCGGGCGTGGACCTAAAGGAGAGATCGCGCCGTCTGCTAGCGTGGTCGGGGACCTTGGATCGTATCCTCCCCGGACCTATCGATCTTGACGGATTTGAGCCGCCGGGCGATCCCCGGCAACTCCTCAGCGGCGAACCTCCAGATCTCGTCGTAGTTGACCGGCTTGGCTTGGTCGTCGTACGGGTGGGCTGAATCAAAGCGAAGTCGCGCGATCGAGTCCCATGGCACCCCGGGGTTGGCACCCCGTACGGCACGCCCGACCGCGCCGGACGCTTCTCCGAGGAGTTCGAGGTAGTGTTCGACCGTGGCACGATTCCGTATTTCCCCGGGGTCGAAGAATTCCTCTTTGCCCCGCCGCACCACGAATTCGATCGCCGCCGCGTAGCGGACCATATCCTCGACCAGCCGCCGCTCCCGCACGGGGTTCATCTTCACAAGGGGGCCTTCTCGGACTCGACCTGGGGTTCGATCGCCCAGTGAAGCCCGCCCTCGTTCACGATCTCGACCCGCCGCCCCACGAGACCCTCAATCTTGCGGGCCAGCTCGATGCGATCCAGCAGCGAGTGAGGTCGGCTCCATCGGACCATCAGATCGACGTCGCTCGACGAGGTCGCCTCCCGGCGGCGCACCGATCCGAATACCCAGAACATCGCCGCTCCGTGTTCTTCGCCGGCGCGTAGAATCTCGGCCCGGTGGGGGTGAAGGATCTCCTCGATGCCCAGGCCGCGGCCGACCGTCACGGGCCGGAGTTTCGGAACGGCGTAGGCCCGGCTCTTGCACCGAGGACAGAGCCTGGGTCGCCGCATGCCCCGAAGGGTCCACGAGTGAAGGCAGCGGTAGCACCGCCCCCTACGCCCTTTGAGCCCTGACATAGCCATCAGCAATGAGTATCTCATATCACTTATAGCTATCGTGGAGACTAGTCTGCAGCCACCGATATGAACGGAAGTACGCCCGCACGCGCCGGATCGACCGGCTCTGTCGGAGGAGGGCGGAGTGTCGGACCACCGGTTCGAGACCCACACTCTGGCTGAGCGGGATGAACGTGAACGGACTGGATAGCCCGTGGACCGGGCAGAAGGAGATCCCGAGGATCTCGTTGTAGCGGATTGGTTGCCGACATGTCGCACAGAGAACGAGTACGGGCGCCGGCTCGCGCCGCTCAGCGGCCGGTGGTTCCTCTCCCACCCCGAGCCGGCCTGACGCGACTGCCCGCGGGTCTCGTGCGTGGAACCGGGGGGACCGTGGTTCAGAATGGGTTGGGCCGGCCATGATGGCCGGCCCGGGCTCCGGGGGACGGAGGTAGGTAGAGCGGAGCCGTTCGGCGTAGTCCGAGTTCAGCCTGTCGAGGTCCCTGTGCAGAAGCGGGCAAGGGGGCGGACTTGGACCAACACGGGCATTTTCTGTGACGGGACGGGCCCGCCGGGATTCGAACCCGCGCCGAGGCCCCGATACCCATACACTCGGTTCATTCTCGAGGGGCGGGGCAGCCGGCGACCGCGCCGCGTGGGCGTGGCCGGTGGAACCCCCGAATCGTGGTGCCGGACGACGTGCGTCGCCGGAACACTTTTCGCGCCGGGGTCACCGAGCGTTTTTGTACCGGGAAGGTCGGTGAGGCAATCATGGCCGATCGACAGGCTGGCCACCGGCGTATCGTCTGGGCCGTCGTAGCCCTGACGGCCGTCGTCCTACTCGCCGGCCTTTCCGGCGCGACCCTGCCCACGCACGCGGGCTCCGTCGCTCTCCCCGTCAACCCGATCCAATCCGCCGCCGCATCCCTCCATGGGGGAAACGGCCCAGCGTCGCAGGGCGCCCTTTCGTGCTCGAGCGCCGCGGCACTGACCTACGCGTGCGATGCGGCCGCGCCGGCCACCGGCGGCCCGGCCTACTCCTGGCAGAATGTGACTACCGAGGTCCACGGCGGCCCGACACAGCCGGTCGCCTCGATGACGTACGATGCCGCCGCGAGCGAGGTCGTCCTCTTCGGCGGCCGGGGATCGAGCGCTGTCGCGCAGAATCAGACCTGGACCTACGCCGCCGGCGTCTGGACGAACCTCACCGGCTCGCTGGCGTTCGCCCCTCCGGCGGTCTACGGAGACAGCCTCGCCTACTTCCCCGGCTCCAACGGGGTCGTGCTGTTCGGGGGCATCGACCAGGCGGGGGCGTACACGAATTTCACGTACCTCTTTGCGAACGGCACGTGGTCGAATCTGACGGCGTCGTCCCACCGGGCCCCGAGCCCACGGGCGTGGGCGGCGTTCACCAACGACACCACCGACCGTGAGCTGGTGCTGTTCGGGGGCCGAAGCGCCGGCGGCTGGGATGCGGACACCTGGGTGTTCGAGGACGGCATTTGGCTCAATATCACGTCGGCCCAGTCCCCCGCACTGCCCCCCGTGGTCGGGGGGGCGATCCTCACGAACCTCCCCGGAGTGGGGGCGCTGCTCTTCGGAGGCGCGGAGTGGGGCCCGACCTCGGTCCATCCGTCGACGTACGAGTTCGTGAACAGCCGGTGGCAGAACCTGACCGGCACGCTCGCCCTCCAACCGCCGGCGTTCGATTACGGCGGAGGAGAGTACGTCCCCGCGGTCGCCGGCACTTTCGTGTTCGGTGGGTGGCTTCTTTCCGGTGGCGGTGGCCCGTACTCCCAGCCCCAGACCTGGGAGTTCGCGAACGGCTCCTGGACGAACGTCACTTCCCTCGTGAGCTCCGGCTCGGCGATGCCGGGCGAGCTCCAGGGGGCGACCGCGTTCGTACCGGCCGACGGTACGATCCTCTCGTACGGGACGGCTGCAACAAACCCGTACGGGGCCGACTACCTTTGGGCGTTCACAGCGACCCCTCTCGTGGCGATCAACGCCTCTGCCGCGGTCGCCCAGGTCGGCGAAGCGGTCCGCTTCGCGGGTTCCGTCTCATTCGGCCTCGCGCCGAACGCGATCTCCTGGAGCCTCGGGGATGGCACGACGAGCGCGCTGGCCAACCTCTCGCACTCCTACTCACATCCCGGAGTCTACGTCGTCACCCTGACCGCGACGAGTCTCGCCGGGGAGAGCCGCACGGCGTCGGTTTTCGTCGAGGTCGTCCCGGCCCTGACCGTTTCGATCGTGGTCGTGCCCAACACTCCCCTGGTCGGGAGCCCCGCGGGCTTCGCCGGGGTGACCTGGGGAGGCGAGGGCCCGTACTCTTTCGCCTGGACGTTCGGCGACGGTGCGTCGAGTACAGAGGCGGTGCCGTCGCACGCGTACGCCACCGCCGGCCTCTACATGGTCCGCGTGAGCGTGAACGACGCGCTCGGCTTCCGCGCGAACGCATCGATCAACGTGACCGTAACGAGCCCGACGTCGTCGTCGCCTCCCCCTCCGGTCCCTCTCACGAGCGGCGTGGGGCCCTACCTCGCGATCGGGATCGTCCTCCTCGCGGTGATCGCTGTCATGCTCGCCGTGTACCTCTGGCAGCGGCCGAAGCCCCCGGGCCCGGCGTCGCCCAGTTCGCCTCCGCAGAAGATGGACGCCACATGATCGGGTCGATGGCGGCCCCCCCCCCCCGTTCAATCCCCGCGTCGATCGGTGACACCGGGGCGCGAGGGGACGTACTGCGCCCGTGCAGGAGCCATCAAGGTGGACGGTCGGGATTCCATGCAGCAGACTGAGATTTTGGTCATCGGCGCTCCGCGAGTCGCTTCGCCGACGCTCGTAGGCGGTCGGATTGGTCCGCAGGGTCTTTTGTAACATGAAGCGATACGGTGATTCATGCGTTATCGGATAAGAGGCCACTTCCCTGGGTGACTTGATTACCAGCCTCTCTGACGAAACTGCTCGTAGGTCAGCTCAGTACTTTCGACGCGCGTCCGCGGGTCAATCTCTGACGGTAGGCGGACCCGTGGGGTGTGTCGATGATCCTCACGGATAGCTCACCGAGGGACCGTCGGTCGCTCGGGACAGCCGTGGGCCCCGCGCTCGCGAGCGCGGTGCTGAGTGCGACGGGCGAACCGGATAGTGCCCCCGGTACTGGATCGAAGGCTATCAGAGGGACTGGCTCCTCGGAGAGTCCGGCGAACGGCTCATTAAGCGGGAGAGGGACTGTCCCATCATGCCGGACCCTCCGCAAAAGCTCCGCGAAGCGCCACCGTACGGTCTTCACCCCCAGTTTCGACAAGTGTACGGCGAGAGCTTCTGCGCGGGCACGGAAGGGGGACTTCTTCGCATCGGAGTCGGGAGCGTCGTGCCGGAGATGAGCGACGACGGGACCGCGCGGCGGGTCGTGACCGATTTCGAGCTGTTGATCGCCCCTTCGGGGGGCGAGTACCTCCTTGCGATAATCTCGAAATGGCTCGAGAAGGTCCGGTCGACGTCCGCCGCCCCTTCGGTCCCCAAGAAAAAGCGCTCGTGAGGTTCGTACGCCGGGTGCCCCCGGACGCTCGGCTCGAACCGCGCACGGGACGGCACTTCGCCCCCGCGCCCTCGGACGGGCCCGCCGGGATTCGAACCCGGCCTTGGTCTCCGGAAGCCGCGGACCACTTCCAAGAGGCTCTCCGACTTTCGCCTCATCTGAATTGGAGCTCTGCTACCGTGATTCATCCGAAGGCGGTTCGGGATCCTTCGCGATCGACGGGGACTCCTTTAGCCGGGCACGTCACAACTTCCTGAGACCGCGGGGTGTGCATCATTTAGCCAAAATGCTAAATAATACCCGGCCGCTCTGGAGGGTCCGATGGCCCCCGTCCCCGCGGCAGACTATGACGCGATTTTCGGCGCGCTATCGCATCCGATCCGGCGGGACATTCTGGCCCGGCTCGCCGTCCGGGACGCCGGCGTGGAGGATCTCGCTGCGCCGTACAACGTGAGTCTCCCGACGATCTCGCGTCACCTCAAGCGTCTGGAGGATGCCGGACTCGTAGCGGTGACACGCGACTGGCGGTACCGGACGCGGCATCTCAACGTCCGACCGCTGGCCGACGCATTCGGTTGGCTCGCCCAGTACCGGGCGATGTGGGACGATAGCTTCGACCGGTTGGAGCGGGTCCTCGGTGGAGCGCCGAGGTCGGGAGCGGCCGCACCCCCGACCCGACGGAGGTTCCCGTGAGCGAAGCCGGGTCCGGCGCCGCGGGGACGCCGGGCGAGCTGGCGGCGATCTCGCTTCCCACCGATACCGAGATCATCGCCGTTCGCGTCTTCCCGGTTTCCTGCGCCCGTGCCTACGCGGCGTTCGTGACCCCGGAGCTACTGGCCCGGTGGTGGGGGCCCGCCGGATGGCGAACGGTCGTCGACGCGATGGACGTGCGCGTCGGCGGCCGGTACCAGATCCGTTTGGTCGGCGCGGACGGGGAGGTGATGCACCGCACGGGAGCGTATCGAGAGATCGTGCCGGGGTCCCTGCTCGTACGGACGCTCGAGTTCGGAGAGTTCGCAGGACTCACGGTCGTCGAGTCGATCCAGTTCGAGGCGGTGCCCGGGGGCACCCGGGTCACCCTGCGGACCAAATTCCCTTCGCCCGCCGACCCGAGCCGTCTCACGGCCGCCGGCATCCAGAACGGGGTCCGCTCCCTCTTCCGCCGGCTCGATGCGCTCCTCTCGGAGGGGTCGTCCGGCAAGGGATAACGGATGATCGAGAACATAGTGGAGAGAACCGGCGGCGCCGACCAGCTGACGCTCGGGTGGCCGAGGACTCTCGACAGCCCCCGTCGCGTAGAACGGCCCAAGGAGCCATCGTTCGGATCCTCCGAGTCCGGGACGCGGGTCGAAACCCGCGGAACCGCTCGAGGGCGCCAGCCCCGAGTCGACGCGCGAGCCTACGCACGAACATGATCACCTACGGCGTCTCCATGTCATTGGACGGGTTCGTTGCGGGCCGAGGCCAGGGCCCCGGGCACCCCTTGGGCATCCGTGGGGAGCTTCTGCACGAATGGATGCGCGCGCTGGCGGCATGGCGCAAGGAGGCCGGCCTGCGCGGTGGGGTCACGAACGCGAGCACCCGGGTGTTCCTCCGGAGTGACCAAAACGTCGGCGCCGTCATCATGGGACGCAATATGTTCGGTGGCGGGCCGGGACCGTGGGGGACTCCCGCCTGGGGTGGGTGGTGGGGCGAGGACCCGCCCTTCCACCTCCCGGTCTTCGTGCTCACGCACTATCGGCGCAAGCCCTTGGTTTGCCAAGGGGGAACCACCTTTCACTTTGTGACGGAGGGTCTCGCCGCGGCCCGACGTTTGGCGGAGAGAACGGCCGAGGGAAAGGACGTTGCTATCTCCGGTGGCGCGGGGGTCGCAAAGCAGTACCTCGCGGCCGGACTCGTGGACCAATTCACGATCCACCTCGTTCCCGTATTCCTCGGCGAGGGGGTGCGGCTTTTCGACTCCGAGTTGCTCTCCAAGGTCCGGCTCCGGCAAGTCCGCGCGATCGAAGCTCCCGGAGTGACTCACCTGACGTACCGGGTCGGGCGGCGGTCCCGTTCGATGCGGCGGACGTAGTGCCGGCTCTCCTCTTCTCGCGCTCCCGAACGTGCCCCGGCCCGATGCGCCGGGCACCCCATCACGACGACGAGTGCCACGGGCCCGCCGGGATTCGAACCCGGGTTTGAGGCTCCGGAGGCCTCCGTGATGTCCAAGCTATACTACGGGCCCATCGGGAGGTTCGGAGGCGCCGTCGCGCCCCCGCGCCCCGCCGCGGCCCGATGCGAGGTCGGAGTTTAAAGCCCATCGGCCCGGGGGGGATGTGCCCCGTCCCCGAGGTGGGGAGCTCGCGCCGGCGCAACAACCGTCATCTGTCCGAACGACCTCCCGCGCCGGGAGATGCCCGAGGGCGGCGCGAACGTCACGGTCCGCCGACCGCCCGCGGCCGCCGACTTCGTGGCCGAGCTCGCCCGATTCCTGGCCGGGCCCACGCCGCGCGTCCTGCTCGTGAAGGGCGCTCCGGGCGCGGGGAAGAGCTCCCTGCTGCGGGCGGTCGCTTCCGAGCTCACCGGCGAAACGGTGTTCGTCGCGTATCGCGCCCTCCCGTCCCCGCCGGTCGGCGGGGTGATGGACCCGACCTCGTTCGACATCTCGCTCCTGCTCATGGAGCGGGGCCGGGGCGCCCCGCCCGGCGCCGAGTTCGCGAGCGGCGTCCCGATCCCGTTCGCCCCCGTGGGGGCCCGCGGCGGCGGGGGTACGCCGGCTCCGTTGCAGGCGACCTTCGAACGCGTGCTCGCTTCGGGGGGCGGATGCCTCGTGGTCGACTCCTGGGACCGGGGCAGCGAGGAGGAGTTCCGCCGCACCACCTCCGGCGAGGTCGCGGTCACGGAGCTCGCGTCCACCGCCCGGGCCCTCCGGGAGCAGATGCAGCACGTGCCCCTCCACATGCTGATCGCGATCGCCGGGACCCCGGACGACCAGTTCGAATCGGAGGCCGACGGGATCGTCGCGTTCGAATCGGAGGAGATCGACGGAGCTCGGGTGCGGGTCGCGCACGTGATCAAGCTGCGCGGCCACGCCCCGCTGGCCCCACGCCGCCCGTACACGCTCGAGCACGGGCGCTTCTACACGCCGCCCGACCGGGGGGCGGGCGCGGTGCCGCCGTTCGGGCCCCCGGACGACACCCCCTCGGCGGCCGAGTCGATGATCTGGCCGGGCACCAGCGAGTTCGCCCGGGCGTTCGGGTGGCTTCGGCCCCAGGGGCTCACCGGCATCGAGCTCACGGACGGGGTCCCCGACCGGCTCTTCGAGGTGATGGCCTTCCCGATCGTCGCCGCGACGGTCCGGGACGGAGGCCGGGTCGTATGGATCCCGCCGGGGGCAACCCCGCCCGCGCTCCTCGTGAACGCGCTCGGGCAGTTTGTCCCGGATCCCCCCCTGAACTCCGGATTGCGGATCCTCTCGGCGAGCGGCCACGACCCCGCCCTGGCCCACGCGCACCCGGTCCTCCTGCCCATCCGACGCGCCACCGGCGGCGGGAAGGACACCCGGACCGCCGACGCGCCGCCCGTGGCCCCGATCTTCCAGGACGCGTACCAGTTCCTCGGGCAGACGCCGGTCGGCCGGCCGTCGCTGCTCGTCGTGTCGCTCGACGGCCTCCACGCGCTCGCGAGCGTGAGCGGCGCGACGTACGAGTCCGCCACGCTCCCGCTCATCGCCGGCGCGTACGCGGCCCTCCCGCGGTTCCACGGGATCGGCTTCGGACGGGTCGACGACCCGTACACCCAGGCGCTGCTCCCGTCGGCGGACCTGCACCTGCGCCTCCGCTGGGTGCACACGCACCCGGCGGTGTTCGGCCTCCGACCCCGCACGCCGGCCCACCTCCTCGACTGGTCCGGGCCGGACGGCCGGCTCCGCTACGTGCCGATCGTCTGAGCGCGCGGCCCGTCGAACCGGTTTCACGGCCGACTCATATGGGCGCCCCCGCTCGTTCCCGCGAGGTCGGCGGCGATGCGCGGACTCGACGGGAAGGTGGTGGTGGTGACGGGAGCGTCGATGGGCATCGGCGCCGCGACGGCGCGCCGGCTCGCGGCCGAGGGGGCCCGGGTCGCGATCGCCGATATCGCGGAGGCCCCCGGGCAGGCCCTCGCGGCGGAGCTGACCGGGCGCGGCGCGACGGCCCGCGCCTACCGGCTCGACGTGAGCCG
>Ga0335072_10007176_pt1 | contig 16251 bp, 11 predicted proteins | sample Lox_Sample_21_FD_206725 | JGI IMG/M metagenome (GOLD analysis project Ga0335072, IMG submission 206725) | Soil microbial communities from Loxahatchee National Wildlife Refuge, Florida, United States - Lox_Sample_2.1 | ecosystem: Environmental > Terrestrial > Soil > Wetlands | place: USA...
GCTGCTGAAGCAGGAATATGCGCCGCTCAAGACCTTTACCGATCCGCGCGCCAAGCGTGTGCTCCCCCGCACGCATGTGGTTCTCACTCCCGGCGGCGGCGGTATCCAGAACATGCAGGATGGATACAAAGACCACCTGATGCTGCTCGAGTGGATCGCCGCGCTGGTGCTGCTGGTTGCCTGCGCCAACATCGCCAACCTGCTGCTGGTGCGGGGCATGAGCCGCCGCGCGGAGCTCTCGATCCGCTCGGCGCTGGGCGCGCGGCGCAGCCGCATCGTGCGCCAACTTCTAACGGAAAGCGTTTTGCTCTCGGGCGTGGGCGGCCTGCTCGGTCTCGCCGTCTCCTATCTCGGTGCACACGTGCTGCTGGCGCTCGCCTTTCCTGCGCAGCACAACATGCCGGTCGCGGCTGCGCCTTCACTTCTGGTGATCGTGTTTGCGTGCGCGCTGGCGCTGGTTACAGGCATCCTCTTTGGCCTTGCGCCGGCACTGATGGCCGCGCGCGCGCAGCCGGCAGAGGCGCTGCGCTCCAATGCGCGCACGACCGCTCACGGAGCATCGTTCCTGCAGCGCGCGCTGGTTGTGCTGCAGGCAGCGCTCTCCCTGGTGCTGCTGGTGGCGGCGGGGCTTTTTGCGCAGAGCCTCAACAAGGCCGAGAACGTGGACATGCACCTGGATGCGACGAATCGTTATATCGCCCACATCAATCCGCAGGCGGCCGGCTATAAGACCACAGAAGTCGAGCCCCTTTACCAGACGATCGTGGACCGCTTCCACGCGATTCCCGGAGTACTCAAAGTAGGCCTTGCCACCTACACGCCGATGGAGGACAACAATTGGGGATCCGGGGTAAAGGTACAGGGCGAACCGGACCTGAACAAGGGCGCATCGTGGGTGAAGTGCACGGCGGAGTACTTCGACTCCGTGGGCACCCATGTTGTCCTGGGCCGGGGATTCACGACGCAGGACACGCTGAATGCGCCACCGGTCGCCGTGGTCAACCAGGAGTTCGTGAAGCAGTTCTTCGGGAATCGCAACCCGCTCGGCCATCGTTTTGGTTTCTCCGGGCCCGGCCAGGCCGGGATGGACGGAGCGCATGAGATCGTCGGCGTGGTCGAGGACACCACCTATACAAGCATCTACTGGAAAAACCACGCCATGTACTTTCTGCCGCTCACGCAGCTTGCCGGCAGCGCCAAGGACCCGGAAGACACTGTCGAGAAGGACCAGTCGATGTATGCCGGGGCGATGGTGATCGAGACCAGCCACCCGATTCCCGGCTTTGAAAAAGTCGTCCGCGACACGCTGGCGAGCATCAATCCCAATCTCGCCATTGTGAAATTCCAGAGCTTCCAGCAGCAGATCGACGATCAGTTTGTCGAGGAGCGGCTGATCGCGCGCCTTACTTCTCTTTTCGGCCTGCTGGCGCTTCTGCTGGCCGCCATCGGACTCTACGGAGTGACGGCCTATACCGTGGTCCGCCGCACCGCGGAGATCGGCATCCGTATGGCGCTGGGAGCGACGCGCAGCCGCGTTATTGGCACGGTGATGCGCGGAGCCATGCTACAGGCGGTTGCCGGACTCGCTATCGGAATACCGGTGGCAATCTTCTGCGTGCGGTACGTCAAGTCGCAGCTTTATGAGATCACCACCGTGAGCGCGCCGGTGATGGCCATCGCCATTGGAGTCCTGGTGGCTGCGGCTGCCATCGCCGGCATTATTCCGGCACGGCGCGCGGCCTCCATCGACCCGGTACAGGCCTTGCGCATTGAGTAGCGCCCGCCTTCGCAACCGTTGTTGGCCATTGCAATTTGCACCGTAACTGACTCCTGGTTCATGCAGGAATTCTGCGGAAATCGATGCCCAATCGTCCTCGATTATCCGGCACGCCTGAAGATCAAGGGGCAGCAAACACCTATTCCGCCGGGTTTACGAGCTGCCCAATTGCTCGCGGAGAGCCGGCACAGGGTTGACTGGCCATCAATCCGCAAATCACTCGTGTTCAGTTCGCGTTGTCCTTGTATCAGCGGCAGCCGCCACGATTTCGGCGGGAGTTAGCCTCGCTGTGAATTGAGGCCACCCGAGATTCAACCCTGCAAACAACCCGCGGGATACAACGGAAAGTGAGTGTCACCAAGAATCCAAAACTTTCATTTGACGCCCACTGAGATGTGTGCATAGAATGTTCATGCTGTCGTTCAGCATTCTCTTGCTGCATGTCCTTGCAGTTTGTGCGCCTTCTTTCCCCGCTTGTGCCGAAAATAGAGCGATGAACGCATGTCGCGCCGTTTTGGCTTTCGTTCTCGACCTCGCTTGAAGGGTGATCTTGTCAACTTAGTGCATTGAGCCTTGCCTCTGGTGCGCGGCGTTAAGTCGTCGTGCCTGGCTCAGTCAATGAGTAAGGACATTCCTGCAGAAATGCCTGGCATCTGAGGCGAACCTAGCCCTCCTCACAATCATCGTCGTCGCGAGAGTCACTCACGCACATGAAAGACGCAGAGTCGATGAAGTCCTTTACGAGACACCGGCCGCTGGCGAAGGCTAAAGAAACCGATCCCGAATGAGCTTCCAGTTACTCCCTCAATGCGGCGACTCCGCCGTAAGCGACGCGATCCTGGACCGCCTTGCGCGAGAGATCCTGATGGTCGACGAGTGCGATGACTCGCTTGTGCCGCTTTACGAGCGCGTGATCGAGACCGGGTTCGACCGCCCTTTGCCTCCTCACGCCGAGCGCCGCGACGTACTGATCGTGGGCGCCGGCATCGCAGGATTGTTAGCCGGGCGTATTTTGAAGAGAGCCGGCTACAACGTCACGATCCTGGAGGCAAACGACAGCCGCGTTGGCGGGCGGATCAAGACATTCCACTCGGGGACAAGACGAGTCTTCGAGGATCCCAAGCAGTATGCCGAGGCCGGAGCGATGCGCATCCCCACGACGCATCCACTCGTGAACAAACTAATCGATGTTACCGGCCTGCGGGCGAAGACTCAGCCCTTCTTCAACGTCGATGTGGATCGGGGAGATACGACAAAGAAAGCGTTCCGGGCGTGGCTCAGGACTAATGATGTGCAGGCGCGGAAAATCGACTATAACTCCGGAAAGTTGCCGCCAGCCCTGCGTTCGATGGGTTTTCCAGTCCCGGATCAGTTCCAGGATCTCACTGCTGACGCAATTCTTACAGATGCGCTTGCCCTTCCTAACTCCTGGCTTGCGGTTGGTCCGGACGATCCTCCGGAGGTAAAGACAAAGAAACAGATCGATGGCTGGAAGAGGGTGATCCGGGCATTCGATGAATACAGCATGCTTCGCTATCTGCGCGAGTATTTCTGCGGATTGGGGCTCTCGTCGGAGGTTGCGGAAAACCTGATTGCGTATGTAGGTACGTTTCAAAATCTAACTTCGAGGCTGTTTTTATCTTTCATCCATAGCTTTGTGGATACCTTCTACATCAGTTCCAGCGCGTCCTATGTCGAGCTTGCGGGCGGGAACTGGCAGCTACCGCAGGCACTTGCCGGTGGGCTGAAGGGCGAATTAGTCATGGATGCGCGAGCGGTCGAGGTGCAATGGCCAGGGGAGGAGGCCGGCAGCAGGAAGGCGATGCATCGCGGGCGGCCAGGGGTCTACGTGCGCACCGTGAACGAACCGCCTGTCAAACGGGGCGTAGCCCGCGCGGAGCACCGGCGCATCGAGCGGGAGTTCACCGCAGACCACCTGATTCTCGCGATTCCCTTTTCCGCCCTGCGCTTCGTCGAGGTCCATCCCCCACTCAACTTCCATAAGCGCCGCGCTATTCAGGAGCTGCACTATGACTCGGCCACCAAGGTGCTTTTGGAGTTCAGCGAACGATTCTGGGAGTGGGACGAGGAAGAGTGGCGGAAACATATGCCGGGCGACTATTTTGGCCATAACTCCGAGGGCGGGTCTTCGATTACGGATGGGCCGAATCGCTTCATCTATTTTCCGAGCCATGCAGTGGAGGGAAGCCGCGGAGGCGTTGTTCTGGCGAGTTATACCTGGGCCGACGAAGCCAACCGCTGGGACTCGATACCGGACGAGGACCGCTACGGCTACGCGCTCAAGGGACTTACCGATGTCTACGGACCTGAAATCAAGCGGTACTTCACCGGTTTCGGCCAGACGCAGAGCTGGATGGACGATTACTACGCATTCGGCGAAGCCGCGGTTTTTTCTCCGGGCCAGATGACCAGCCTGCATCCGCATATTCCCACCGCGGAGGGGCCGGTCCACTTTGCCGGGGAGCACACTTCCCTGAAACACGCATGGATCGAAGGCGCGCTGGAATCGGCGGTGCGCACCGCGCTGGAAGTGCACTGCGAGGCGCTTGGAGAAAGCGAACAGCGAACTTAAACCGAAGGAGGACGAAAATGGCTGAGACCAATGCAGTCAAACGGAAGTGGGTTCGCGATTACATCTTCGAAGCTATGAACGACCTGGAGATTCAGTATATCTTCGGCGTGCCGGGGACAAACGAGATTCCGATTATTGACGGCTGCGACATTCCGTCGAACCGCGTCGCTTACATCCAATGCCTGCATGAGAATATTGCCACCGGGGCGGCCATGGGCTATGCGCGCATGACGGGCAAGCCGGGGGTCGTGGTCTTACACGTAACTCCGGGCACAGGCCACATGATCGGCAACTTATCGAATGCATGGAAGTCGCGGGCACCCCTCGTGATCCTGTGCGGGCAGCAGCACAACCAATTAGTGACCCAGGAACCGCTGCTGGCGTCGAACCTGGTGGAGATTGCGCGTCAGTTCACGAAGTGGTCGCATGAGGCGCGGACATGGGAGGAGGTTCCGCTGGTGGTGCAGCGGGCATTTAAGGAGGCCATGGCCCCGCCCAATGGACCGGTGTTTTTATCGCTGCCCTGGGACTTTCTGGTGCACGAGGTCGAGCCGGGTTATGACGAGCCGCTGCGAGTTACCCAGATCCCGCCGCGATTTATGGCCGATCCGGCTGCCATTAAAAGTGGCGCCAGCATACTGGCCGCGGCCAAGAGCCCCGTTATTATTGTCGGCGACCAGGTGGGATATGCGGCTGCGTGGAGCGAGGTCGAGGAGACGGCGAGGCTGCTGGGCGCGCCAGTCTATCTGGAAGGCCAAAGCAGCATGGCCAACTTCCCCAACGCTGATTACCACTGGCAGGGCGAGCTCCCGGGCACGCAGCCTGCGATTCAGCAGCACCTGAAGCCGCACGACGTGGCCCTGATGTGCGGCTTCGGTTCGCAGGCCCAGATCACGGTGTTCAAGTACTCCGATGGGCCACTCATTCCACACTCCCTCAAGCAGGTATATCTGACCAATAACACATGGGATATCGGGAAGAACGACTATGGAGAGTCGGGAATCCTGGGAGATATCAAGGCCACCCTGCCGCAGTTGAACGCGCTGCTCGCCGGCAGCTCGCCGGAGGGAGCGCAGGCCCGCAACGAGGCCTTGGAGAAGCTGGCGCAGAAGCGGGCCGACGACTGGCGGAAGTATCTCGAAGACTCGAAGAAGGTCCGTCCCATCAAAGCTGTGGTGGTGGCAGATGCGATCCGGCAGGTAGTAAGCGAGCGCAGGCTGGAGCAAAAGTACGTGTATGTTCACGAGGCAGTGTCGGACGGGGCTCCGTTCCAACTGCTTCTTCCCTTCCACCAGCCGACGAGTTACTACTGCGTGGAGGGCGGATCGCTGGGATGGTCAATGCCCGCCTCGCTTGGCATCCGGGTGAGCGGGGCGGAGTCTTGTGGAATCCAGCCTGACCTGGTGATCAACGCGGTCGGCAACGGTTCAGCGCTCTTCTACCCTCAGGTATGGTGGACCGCTGCGCATAAGGAGCTGCCGGTCCTCTATATCGTGATGAACAACCTCGAATACCGGACGCTGATTCAAGGACTGGCCACGGTGGCAGCCACGTATGGACATGCGCCGGGCTATGACTGGCTCCCGGTCACCAACGATCCGTCGTATCTCAAGATCAAACGACCTGAGATCGATTTTGTTCAACTGGCGCGTTCCTTCGGCGTGCACCACGGCGAGCGCGTCACCGATCCGCTCAAAGTTCATGCGGCCGTTGAAGCGGGCGTTGACCACGTGATGCATAAGAAGACCTCGTATGTGATCGAGATCTTCTCCGATCCGGCAGTTGCGGCGGATGGGCCGGCGGCGGCGGAAGCGCTGCGCAAGGTGCAGGCGCGAGCAGCTTTGGCAGGAGAAACCGCGCCCCCGCCCGATCAGCCACCGCTGGACGTTTACTTTCAATCCTTAACTTAGACAGGAGAAGAGCCATGCCCAAGAGTAATCCCTCGATCGAGGATGTGATCGTTGTAGGCGGCGGGGTTTCGGGCCTGTACTCGGCCTGGCGAATCCTGACCGGGGAGCCGGAGAAGGGCCACGCCGCGCCGCCCAAGCGGGTGAAAGTGCTGGAGTTGAGCAAGCGCACCGGTGGGCGACTGCTTACGTGGCGCCCGTTTCCAGACGACCTTGGCCTGCACGCGGAGTTAGGCGGGATGCGCTTCTTCAGCCAGCAGGAACTGGTGTGGTCGCTGATCCAGCACTTTGTCAAGACAGGACAACTGCACCCTCCTATCAAGTTTTATGTGGCCGACCCCAATGGCAACAATCTGACCTATCTTCGCCAGCGCATCCTGAAATCCGCCGATCTGGCCAATCCCGGCAAGGTCCCTTACATGCTGGACGCAACCTCGCGCTACGCGAGCCCCGGAGAGATTGTGGCCGGGATCATCCAGACGCTGTTGGTGGCCAACCGCGCAACCGTGGCGAGGCTGCTGAACGGGCGAACCCAGCCTACCTCGTGGGAAGACTGGGACAAGGTCAAGCCGGAACTCGAATATGGGAACCAAAAACTATGGAACGTAGGTTTCTGGAACCTGCTGTCTGACCTGCTTTCTCCCGAGGGCTATAACTTTGTAACCGATGGGTTTGGCTACTATAGCCTGACCAATAACTGGAACGCCGCCGAGGCGATGCAATCGGTGTATCTCGACTTTACCCAGAATCCTGACTATCAGACGCTGATCGAAGGGTATGACTATCTTCCCGCCCTGCTGAAGCTGGAAGTGCAGCGCGCCGGCGGCGAGGTGTTGCTGGACCACGCCGTAACCAGGATCGACCGGGACGGGGACGGGGTGTACGTCTTGTCGCTTCGCAACCGCGAGCCGATGCGGGCGCGGAACGTAGTGCTGGCGATGCCGCGGCGCTCGCTGGAGTTGCTGGACGAGTCACCGCTCTGGAATTGGGAGCGCGTGGTCGGAGAACAGAAGGGCGTCGACGTGAAGCTCGTGAATTACCTGCAGTCGGTGATTCCCTATGCGGCGTTCAAGATGTTCCTTGCCTATGCCACGCCCTGGTGGCGAACTCCGCCCGTGAGCATTGCGGCGGGTCGCAGCATCTCCGACATTCCCATCCGCCAGACGTACTACTTTCCACCCGTTCCCGACGCGTTTCCGCCGCCGCCTCCGGACAGTCCCTTGCTGAAGGGGCCGGCATTGCTAATGGCTTCCTACGACGACCTGGGGGCGGTTTCGTTCTGGCGCTCTCTCGAAGATCCAAGGGACCTGGAGCCCAGAGCCAACAAGCGGCTGCGGCTGGCGGCCGAGGCGATCCCTTCTGGCGCCGAGAACGCAATGACGTTCTTCGAGCGACACGTGCGCGAGATGAGCCTGGCCATGGCCGAAGAACCCGGCTTCTTTCCAGCGCCGCCGGAGATGGTACGCCACGCGCAGGAGCAACTACGCCTTCTGCATTTCAATCAGGCGCTTCCCGATCCCATTCCCGATCCCAACGGAGAGCCGGGGGACCTGTTGGCGGCTTACAAGGATTGGGGGCACGATCCCTACGGGGGTGGATGGAATTTCTGGTCGCCCGGCGTCAATGTGAAGGCGATCATGGAGGGCATCCGGCGGCCCTTTGCCGACGAGAACCTGTTCATTATGGGAGAGGCGTACTCAGGAAACCAAGGCTGGGTCGAGGGGGCGCTGACCACGGCCGAGCATGTGCTCAGGGACTATTTCCATCTGAAACCGGCGGTATGGCAACCGGAGCACGTTTACCTGGGTTACTGACCTCGGCGGTCGCGCCAATCGCCTTTGAGGAGACCGGATAGCTGTGGACTCGAAGGCCGCGCCTGCCTGTTCAGATTGGCCGGATACGGAGTTGTTCTTTTGTTGTTCAGTTCCTCGTTCCCGCGTGGTGTACACGTCTGCTTCCAGGATCGCGAAAGGCGCGCCATTGCCGCAATGCAGGAAAGCCGCAGCCAGATGCCGCCGTTATTGGCGGCGTTCTTCGCTCATGAGCTGGGCGAACTGCGGCGTCTTTCGCAGGGCGGCAAAGTCGGGATCCTCGGACAACCGCTTGTAGTCGTCGAATCCCGCATCCATCGCCTGACGCAGATACTCGAAGGCCCGCGCGTTCATGCCCGCCTGGGCATACAGCGCGGCCAGGCAGTAATCCTGGTTGGATTTCTCTTTTGTGTTGCCGGGTCCTATGATCTCATCCTGGCCGTCTTCGCTGAAGGCGTTGGGGTCATCCCGAAACGCGGCCCGGTAAGCGTCCATCCCCTTGTTGAGTTTGCCTTGCGCGAAATAGGCCGCGCCCAGATTTTTGGCGACGGTGGCATTGCCTGGCCTGAGCCTCAAGGCCCGCTTGTAAAGGTGCTCGGCCTTTTTGTACAGCCCCTGTTCAAAGTAGACAGCGCCGAGATTATTCAGCGCATCGGGGAATCTGGGTTCGAGCCGCAGGGCGCGTTCATACAGCAGCTTCGCTTTATCGATCGAATAGAGATGCTGATAGGCAACTCCCATTTTGTTCAGGACGGCGGCAGACTGGCCGGGAACGCTGCTATAGGCTGCGAGGGCAGCCTGATACTCCCTGCGAGCCATCAGAAGATCTCCGCGGTCTTGCGGGGGCAGGTTGTTGATGGACGCTCCGGGCGCGACATTGGCCTGCCGGGCAAAGGCCTTCGATTGGTATAAGGCAGCAGAGGGCATCAACAGACCCATGCCGATTGCGACCGAAACGATTGTAGAGAAGCGACATTTGTTGATCATCTCTCTTCTCCATCCACAATTGTCGAATTATGGATTGACCGCTGCCATAGCCAATTGACGGGAACAGAGCATGGCCACTGGGAATGCGGTGCGAGCCCCAAAAAGCGGCTGCGGGCTGGAAAGAGGTTCAATCGGCGTCATCCGCCGGAAAGGAGCGGAGCCTGCGACCGAGCAAAACGCTGGCAGGACTGGCTTAAAGTTAGCGCAATCCTGCGCGGAATGCCAGCAGATTTGCAGAGTGCGGGTGATAAAGCCGGCGCCGGGGGTCAGGCAGCGAAGATTTCGTGAAGGCGGGCGACTTCACCGCGCACATTTTCCTCGGGCGTGTTGCCGTAACCGAGGATGAAGCCCTGGCGGGCGTCGCTGCCGGACCAGCAGGGGGAGAGCGGCCAGAGCCACAGTTTCTCCTGGGCCGCCTGCATGGCAATCTTGCGGTCGCGACGGCCCGCAGGCAGAGTCACCGCGAGGTGCATGCCGGCCGCCGATCCGTGTATCTCGAGGAGGCCGCCGAACTCCGCGTGGAGGCTCTCGACGAGCGCCGCGCGGCGGGCTTTGTAGACCGCTCTCATGCGCCGGATGTGCCGTACGAAATGCCCCGCACTCATGAAGTCGGTGAGAACCTCCTGGAATAAATAAGGAGGGAAGATGTCCATGGCGAAGCGGACAGCCATGAAATGCTCGACCAGATCGGGAGGGATCACAATGTATCCCAGGCGCAAAGAGGGATACAGTACTTTGCTGAAGGTTCCTATGTAGATAACTCGTCCCGCGGTATCGAGCCCCTGAAGCGACGCAACGGGCTGGCTCTCAAAGCGAAACTCGCTGTCGTAGTCGTCTTCGACGATCCATGCGGAGGAACGCACGGCCCAATGGAGGAGTTGCAGGCGGCGAGAGACGCTCATGGTGACGCCGAGCGGATAGTGGTGCGAGGGAGTGACAAAGGCGGCGCGGGCTTTGGCGGCGCGCTTGATGCCATACGCGACACTCATGCCTTCTTCGTCCACAGGCACGGGAACGGTATGACAACCGGCCCCCATGAGGATGGAGCGGACGAGCGGATAGCAGGGCTCCTCAATCCAGACCCGGTCACCGGGGTTGAGGAGGACGCGAGCGGTAATATCGAGAGCCTGCTGAGAGCCGGAGACGACCATAATTTGATCGGGATGGCAGCGGACCGCGCGCGACGCCGACAGGTAGGCGCAGATTGCCTCGCGGAACGGCCTGAGACCGCAAGGATCGATGTGATGAAAGGCGTGAAGGCGGGGCGACCGGCTGTTGCGGGCAACCAGTTTCGACCAAACTTCAAAAGGGAACTGATCGATGGCCGGCTGGTGAACAGCGAATGCGCCCCAGCCAAAGCGCCAGGGAACGTCCTGAAACCGGGGAAACAAAGAGATGCGCCTGGACACCGGGCGCGCTCCGGCGGCGATCTCGACGGAAGGGGTGGTCTGGCGGCGATGGTCCGACAACGATGCGGCGACGAAAGTGCCGGCCCCAACACGGCTCTCGAAGTAGCCCTCGGCAGAGAGTTGAGAGTAGGCGTCGAGGACAGGATAGCGGGAGACCCCCAGCGCCAGGGCCAAGGCGCGGCTGGATGGCACCTGCTGGCCGGGCATGAGCCCGCCGCGCAGGATCGCGTCGCGTAATCCGGCGTAGACCTGCCGGTGCAGGGGCGCGGCAAGATCGCGATTGATGGGGATAAGTGGAACGACGCCGGACGCAATACCTGCCATTTTGTTCATCTTAGTGGCTATGGGAGAACAGCCGCAAATGGCTCTCACGAAATGCCAATGGGCGGCGAGGGGGAGTGGACCTGGGGTATTCGAAATGCGCGACTCCCGCCGCCTCCACCAACATTATAAAGGCTTTACAAGATGTATTTAGTAAACGTACAATAAACTTACAACGGAGCTGTGAAGTCTGTTATGGGGCGAGACGCTTACCTCGCAGAACGCCCGCAACGACGCTGTCCGTCTACACCCGCCACTACCTACCGTGCAAAAAAATGAACCCTGCCTGGTGACGCTGCAAGGGTCCGAAGTGGATCCAGGGCACCCTGGATTGTGGCGAGTTTATTCATCGCAGCGCTAAGACGCGCAGTTGGGAAAAGGCCGAGAAGTTAGTCTGTAAGCTCGAAAAGGGGACCGATTCGGCGCCTGCGCAGGCTGCCCCTCCCGCGCCTGTTCCTCTCAAGGTCGAAGACCCGCGAGGTGTCATGTCTACATTGCAAGTACCAATCAACACAGAATCACTGTTCGAACCACTGCTGACTTCGCGCGAAGCGGCTCCGTTTCTCCGCTTCCACTACAAAACTCTCGAAACCATGGCTCGCGCTGGCATCGTTCCCGCTACAAAGAAAGGCAAGTGCTGGGTATTTCGGCTCTCGAAGCTGAACAAATGGATTGACCAAGAGCTGGAATCGAGTGCTGTGCACTAACCAGCCGTCGTCGAAGATCTGGACGCAGCTGTACGTAGAAACTAGGCGATGAACCACGTAGATAGTGCAGCATTCTCTGATCCAAGGGGACCAGCTGGCAGAGCGCGATTGGCAAGCGCAACGTTCGCAAGTTGAACTCCCAGTACGGACCTATCTCTATCGAGCCGTAGACAAGTGTGGACAGACGATCGACTTCAGGCTCAGCAGGACACGCGACGTATCCGCAGCGAAGGCATTCGTTCATAAAGCAATCCGGCATGAAGGGCGGCCGCCGCAGACGATTACCTTGGAGGGCTATGCCGCCTCCCATCGCGCGGAGCGCGAAATGAAGAACGACGGCCAGCTACCAGGGCGCACAAGGCTGCGCTCGTCGAAGTATCTGAATAATCTGATCGAACAGGATCATCGCGGTATCAAGTCCAGAACCGGCCCCCTGCTCGGATTCAAGAGTTTCTCCTCGGCAGCAATCACCATTGCCGGAGTGGAACTGCTCCGTCGTATTCACAAAGCTCAATTCTCCTTGAGTCGATTTCGCCTCAAAGATCAAGCTGCGCCTGCATTCTGGAACGCCGTACTGGCGGCTTGATCCGAAACGCAGTCACAGGCAATACGTCGACCATCGAGAGAATTTGCACCAGAGCCCTTATTACAGGGCGAGCAGTGGCTCTTTTCGACGGGCTAGAACGCCTACTGCGATCAGAGCCGCGGCGAAGCATGCCCCGGCGCCGACAGCGAGCGACCAGCGCGGCCCGAAGTGGTTGGCAACCCAGCCGACTATCGGAGCGCCGATGGTCATTCCGCCCAGGGCAACACCGACCCGAAGCGCCATGACCCGGCCCCGCATGGAGGATTCTGTCGAAAGCTGCATGATGCTGTTGGTGCCGTTGGTCAGGGTGAGGGCAGCGGCGCCACTGACCGCGAGTGCGGCGGCAAACCACCAGTATCCCGGTGCGAGTGCGGCGAGGGTCCAGCCCAGCCCGAGTACGGTGGCCCCCATCGCGAGAGAGGCCAGGCCTGGTTTCTTTCGGCTGGCGGCAAACAACGCTCCCAAGAGCGAGCCCACAGCCATGATGGAGGAGAGCAGACCGAAAGCGCGTGGATCGGAGCGAAAGACATTCACGGCCATGGTCGAGATGAAGACCGGAAAGTTCAATCCAAAGGTGCCGACCAGAAACAACATGATCAGGATGGCGCGCAGGTCCGGCGTCCTCCACACGTAGCGGAATCCCTCGCGAAATCCTGATGCGCTGCGATGAGCTCTGACGCTTGTGCGCAGTTCCGAGAGACGGAAGCACGCCATCGAGATCAGGACGGCCCCGAACGAGAGCCCGTTGAGAAGAAAAGCCCAGCCAATGCCGACCCTGGCGATGAGCAGACCTGCAAGGGCGGGACCGATCATCTGGGCGGCATTGAACGAGGTTGAATTCAAGGCTACGGCATTGGGAAGATCCCGATCGCCGACCATCTCCGCCACGAAGGTTTGTCTCACCGGCGCATCCAGAGCAGCCGCGGAACCAGACAGGAAAGCGAAGACATAGACGTGCCAGAGCTGGATAACTCCCGCGATGGTGCCCACTCCCAGGAGGAGCGCCAGCACGCCCATGGTGGCCTGGGTGAATATCAGGAGCCTGCGTTGGTTGAGGCGGTCCGCGGCCGATCCCGTCCAGGGGAGGAGAAGCAACTGCGGGGCGAACTGCAGGCCGGTCACAATACCCAGCGCCGACGCGTCATGATGGGTCAGCTGCGTCAACACCAGCCAGTCCTGAGCGACGCGCTGCATCCAGGTACCGATGTTCGACACCAGAGCGCCGGCTGTCCACAGGCGGAAGTTGAAGCTCCCCAGGGAGCGAAATGTGCCGGCAACCTGATTCTTCATGGGCGGGATGGCGCGTTGCCCCCGTGGAACTGGCCGAAGTGACGCGCCGAAAAGACGCTGATGAGCAGTGCGCCGAGGCCGAATGCAAAGATGTGTGCCGTCGTCCGCGGATCGAAAACGCCGACGCGCGCGACGAGCAGATATCCAACCACGGCGTTGAAGAATCCCCAGACAACATTGACCGTCGAAGAGGAGAGCCCCTTACCCGGCGGATGAGCAAAGGGACTTTGAAAAGCGCGTCCCATGGCGCCGGAGACAAAGTGAGGCACAGCGTTTGCGGCAAGAGCGCCGCCAAAGAAATACGACACAAGCCAAAGCCAGTTCATCATGCTGAGATCCCTTTACCAAGTTGATTGTCCAGAAGCGAAATGATTTCCTGGGCAGACCCTGTCTCGCCAAGACGAGGAAAGACGTTCCGGATGCTGTACTCGTGTGCTTCCGGGCGGATATCGGTCATCGCATCGAGCGCCAGGGTCACGTTGAATCCTGCTTCGTATGCCTGGCGGGCGGTTGCCTCAACGCCGGCGGAGGTCGCTACTCCGGTCATAACAACCTGGGTAACGCCTCGCTCCTTGAGCCGGCGCTCAAGATCTGTCGTAGCGAACGCGCCCCAACTCTGCTTTGTAACGACGATATCGCCCGGTTGCTGATCCAGTTGTGGCAGCAGGTCGGTCCATCCCTCGGCAAATGCCGGGTTGGCGCGCGGACCCTGTTCCGTCCGGCCTGGCGGCCGTCCCGCCACACTGACCAGCACGACCGGCAGGTTCTGCTCACGGAAGACATCGATCAAGGCGCACGTTCGATCGATGACCTTGCCAATGGGATGAATAAACTTCCCTTTGACGATGCCATTCTGCAAATCAATGACGATCAACGCGGTGTTGGGATCAAGAACTGTAGGCGGCATGATTCTCCTGGCATACAAGGTTGACGCAGGGAAGGAGCAGGACGCGGCGGGTTCAATCGTCAACCAGGCGCGTAAGCAGCGCGAGTGCCGCCTGAAGCTTCTCCTGCTCCTGAACAGTGAGCTTCTGCGAGATCCTCATGGTGAGCCAATCCTGTCTTGCGGCCCTGCCCTGCTGAAGCAACTTCAGGCATTTGGGCGTCAGAGACATCAGAGTTTGCCGGCCGTCGCCCGGGTCAGGCGCGCCTTTTACAAGGCCCGACTCTACCAGCGGAGCCACGACAGCGCTCATGGATTGGGGACGCATCTGTTCGGCCCGCGCCAGACTTGAAACCGTGGCCGAACCGTCCTTCTCCAATCGAAGAACGACTGAGGTCTGCGACGGCGTCAGATCATTACCGCCTCCATGCTCCCGGTAACGCAGCTTGAGCTTGCGGAACACGGTGCGCATTTCGGCGGCAAGCGCCGAAGGGAGTCCGGTCTGAGCAGCGGACTTTGGATTGCTCATAGGATCAATATCTCATATATACAGGTAAGCTGTAAAGATTATCTGTATATATGCTCAAACCTTCGGTTTATGCAACCGGTGGTCTGTGCGGATTTCTCGCGCCTGTTCGGTTTGGGCTGCCGGCGACTGTTGAGATCCGAGAGGAGGCAGACCGCTGGATGGTTGCCGATTCCAGAGCATTTGTTTACGCATTCGAGGGCGGCGTCAGCTTCAGCTTCAGTTGGGCCAGGTCTGCGAACCACGATCTACTTGGCTGGGCGCGAGCCTGTCACGAGAATGTCCACCAGTCTACGGGCGCTTTGCTGCCAGCCTGGGCCGGACGCTACGTGGGCGACACCGATCAGGGCTCGAAGCAGATCGAAAGGGTCGAGATCCCTTCGTATGTCGCCGCTCTTGATGGTGCGTCTCACGAGGGCGTCGATGGCCCCGCCGATCATCGCGTGAGATCCCTCGTATAGCCTTGAAGGGCCGCCGACCACACTATTGATTGCGGGCGCAACGATCTGCTTTGCGGCGATGTGATCGACAAAAAGAAGCATCCAGGCTCGCAACGCCTCAACCGGCGGCATGGTCCCGGCAAACTTACCCTCTGCAGCGGCCAGCTTTTCCACTTCACTCCGGTAGACCGCTTCAATCAAGGCATCGCGCGTAGGAAAGTGACGATACAGAGTCCCGGGGCCCACTTCCGCCTGTTTGGCGATCTCGTCCAGGCTGGCGTCAGGGCCAAAACGGGTAAACGCCTCCTTGGCCACTTCCAGAATGCGCTCACGGTTCCGCTGCGCGTCTGTACGCGGCTTTCGGGCAACGGGCTGCGAACATGCGACGGTCGGTAATTCGTGAGGGGAGCTGCCAGGAATCCGGGGGCGGGTGAGGAGATCGGTGGAGAAACTATTTGAGATCAGGTGATTCATCTGGTGAAGGCGGCGGGAGTCGAACGCTTTTTCCACAGGGTAAGTCGTTAGCTATCAATCATTTCTAAAACTTAGAATATGCCACAAAGTCCACAATGCCGGGGGCAAGTACAAAATCTGTACAAAATAAGCGCGACCGTTGGTACAGACACCGCGGTCTGCGGCTGCTGCCGCACCAGCGCCTCACTGTGAAATTCTTAACCCTCGTACAAATCCCCTCTCCGGACCGCGATTTTCCCGGCTCGTACAAATCTGTACAAATTCCGTCGAGCGCAATCGACAGAGCCACCGCTCCTCGACTCGCTGATCCACATAACCAACGCAGAGTCGTGCGCCATCGAGATCATCGAGCGTCGAGCGGAAACCCCGCCGCCTCCAGTCTTGGAATTCCGATTCTGCGATCCACGAGATGAACGAGAATCAATGCATGAGCAGTATCTGGTTCACCGCCGACTTTCATTTCGGCCACTTCAACATCATTCGGTACTGCAATCGTCCGTTTGCTAACTCTCAGGAGATGGACGAAGCGATCTGCGAGCG
>Ga0335072_10007177_pt1 | contig 16251 bp, 13 predicted proteins | sample Lox_Sample_21_FD_206725 | JGI IMG/M metagenome (GOLD analysis project Ga0335072, IMG submission 206725) | Soil microbial communities from Loxahatchee National Wildlife Refuge, Florida, United States - Lox_Sample_2.1 | ecosystem: Environmental > Terrestrial > Soil > Wetlands | place: USA...
TACGGCGACCTGACCCGCGGCCCGCGCGTGATCAGCGACGCGAGCCGCCAGGCCATGGGCCAGATCCTGGCCGACATCCAGTCCGGCGAGTTCGCCCGCGAGTGGGTGGCCGAGGACGACGCCGGCCGGCCGAACTTCTCTAAGCTCCGCGAGGAGGCGAAGGGCGCGCAGGTCGAGCAGACCGGCAAGCCGCTGCGCGCCATGATGACCTGGCTCAACCCGGCAGCGAAGGAGATGGACGAGTAATGGGGGGTGACGTAGCTGCTGGTGAGGCAGCACCGGGCGAGGTAGCAGCCGAGGGGAAGCACGTGTCGCACGCGTCCCGCACGCACGTCATCACTCACCTTCCGGGTGATGGCGTCGGGCCCGAGGTCACCGAGGTGGCGCGGGCCTGCGTGGACGCGGTCGCGCCGCGGCACGATTTCCACGTCGACTGGCGCTCGTGCAGCCTCGGCGGCAAGCATTACCTGGCGACCGGCGAAGTGCTGCCGGATGCCGCGCTCGAAGAGCTCCGCCGGTCCGACGCGGTGTTGCTCGGCGCTGTCGGCACTCCCGACGTGCCTCCGGGCGTCCTTGAGCGCGGTCTGCTGCTGCGGCTGAGGTTCGAGCTTGACCTGTACGTGAACCTGCGGCCGTCCAAGCTGCGGGCGGGCGTCGGCAGTGCGGTCGGCAAGCACGAGCTGTCCGACCTGGACTTCGTGATAGTGCGGGAGAACACCGAGGGACTGTACGCAGGCGCGGGCGGGACCGTGCACCGCCGGACCGAGTTCGAGACTGCCACCGAGGAGTCCCTGAACACCTGGGCCGGGGTCCGGCGGTGCGTGCGCTACGCCTCGCAGCTCGCGCAGGCCCGGTCCGGGCGGCTCACGCTGGTGCACAAGACCAACGTGCTGACCCATGCCGGTGACCTGTGGGCGCGGATCGCGCGCGACGTCGCGGCCGAGGACGGCGTGGAGCTCAGCTACGCGCACGTCGACGCTGCCTGCCTGTGGATGGTCGACGATCCGCGCAGGTTCGACGTGATCGTCACCGACAACCTGTTCGGCGACATCATCTCCGACCTGGGCGCTGCGCTGACCGGCGGCCTCGGGTACGCCGCGAGCGGCAACCTGAATCCGGACCGCACCGGGCCGTCGATCTTCGAGCCGGTCCACGGGTCGGCGCCAGACATCGCCGGCCAGGGCCTCGCCAATCCGGCGGGCGCCGTGCTGTCCGCATCGCTGATGCTCGCGCACCTCGGCGAGGATGCGGCAGCGGCCGAGCTCGACGCGGCGGTCAGCTCGGTGCTGGCCGCCGGGGAACCCGGCACTACCGGGGAGTGGGAGAAAGAACTGCTCGGTCAGCTGGCGAACGGGGGGACGTCATGACCGCGGTCCGGGACAGCGAGGGACGGGACGGCGCGGGACGGGACGGCGTCGGCCGGGACACTGTCGGCGAGGAATCAGTCGGGCCGAGGGCAGGCGACCGCGGCACGCCGAAGGTCGAGATCTACGACACGACCCTGCGCGACGGCTCGCAGCAGGTCGGCCTGGACCTGACGGTGGCCGACAAGCTGCGCGTCGCGGTCGCGCTTGACGGGCTCGGCGTGGACGTCATCGAGGGCGGCTGGCCGGGCTCCAACCCGAAGGATGCTGAGTTCTTCGAGCGCGTCAAGCAGATGGAATTCCGGAACGCGAAACTCGCCGCGTTCGGGGCGACGCGGCTGCCCGGCCGCACCGTGGAGGACGACGCCTCGCTGGCAGCGCTGCTTCAGGCTGAGACACCGATCGTCACGCTGGTCGGCAAGTCCTGGACGCTGCATGTCGACGAGGCGCTGCGCACCACCCGGGCGGAGAACATCGCGATGGTCGCCGATTCCGTCGCCTACATGGCGGCGCACGGCCGCCGCGTGGTGTTCGACGCCGAGCACTTCTTCGACGGCTACTTCGCCGACCGCGGGTACGCGCTGGAGGTGCTGGCGGCGGCCGCCGAGGCCGGCGCGGACACGCTGGTGCTGTGCGACACCAACGGCGGCACGCTGCCCGACGATGTCAGCCGGATCGTGGCGGAGGTGGCGGACCGCTCGCGCACCGCGATCGGCGTGCACTTCCACAACGATGCCTCCTGCGCCGTGGCCAATTCCGTCGTCGCGGTCGCGGCCGGGGGCCTGCACGTCCAGGGCGCGGCCAACGGGTACGGCGAGCGGTGCGGCAACGCCGACCTGTTCTCCGTCATCGCGAATCTCGAGCTCAAGCGCGGGCATGCGCTGCTGCCCGACGGGCGGCTGGCGGACCTGGCCTGGACCGCGCGGACGATCGCGGAGGTGGCCAACCTGCCGTTCGAGAACCGGCAGCCGTATGTCGGTCCCTCGGCGTTCGCCACCAAGGCGGGACTGCACGCCTCGGCGATCGCCCGCCGCCCGGACGCGTACTCGCACGTCGACCCGGCCACCGTGGGAAACAGGGCACAGGTGCTGGTGAGCGAGCTCGCCGGCCGCAGCAACGTGCTGGCCAAGGCGGCTGAGCTCGGTCTCGACCTGTCGCACGACCCGTCGCTGGCGGGCCGGGTGCTCGACCAGGTCAAGGAAGCTGAGCACCGTGGCTACGCCTTCGAGGCAGCCGACGCGTCGTTCGAGCTGCTAGCGCGCCGGAGCGCAGGCGTCCTGCCCGCCTGGTTCCAGCTCGAGGGCTACCGGGTCGTCATCGAGAAGGCTGACCAGGCCGACCGGAGCGAGGCAATCGTGCGCCTCCGGCTCGGGACAGACCGGGTCGTCGCCGTCGGTGAGGGCGTCGGGCCCGTGCACGCCCTCGACCAGGCGCTGCGCCGCGGCCTGTCGGAGGTGTACCCGGAGCTGTCCGGTATCCACCTGGTGGACTACAAGGTGCGGATCCTGGACGGTCGCGACGCGACGAGCGCGGTCACCAGGGTGATGCTGACCTCCGCCGACTCCGCGGGCGAGTGGACGACCGTGGGCGTGTCCGACGACATCGTCACGGCGTCCTGGGAGGCCCTCACGGACGGCGTCGCCTACGGCCTGCTGCGCGCGGGCGCGCAGCCGATTGCTGACGACGAGGCCGAGGATCAGCTGACCGCGCCGCGCACCCCGGTACGGACGGCCGGCCAGCCGATCTCGGAGGCGGTGTGATGGCTACGTCCGGCGGTCTGCCCCGGCCGCGCTCCGGTCCGCTCACGACCGGGCCGTCACGGGCCGCGGCGCGGGCGATGCTGCGGGCGGTCGGGCTCTCGGAGCAGGACCTGGAGCGGGCGCAGGTAGCCGTCGCCTCGTCCTGGAACGAGGTCACGCCGTGCAACGTCCATCTGAACGGGCTGGCAGCCGCCGCGAAGGAGGGCATCCGGCAGGGCGGCGCGGTGCCGCTGGAGTTCGGCACGATCGCGGTGTCCGACGGCATCTCGATGGGCAGCGAGGGCATGAAGGCGTCGCTGGTCAGCCGTGAGGTGATCGCCGACTCGGTGGAGCTGATGTGCAACGCCGAGCTGGTAACCATCGCCGGTTGTGACAAGTCCCTGCCTGGCATGCTCATGGCCTGCGCCCGGCTCGACATTCCGTCGGCGTTCCTGTACGGCGGAACCATCCTGCCGGGCTGGGCGAACGGCAAGTCGCTCACCATCCAGGACGTGTTCGAAGCGGTAGGCGAGCACGCGGCCGGGACCATGTCCGATGCCGGCCTGCTGGCGGTCGAGCGCGCCGCCTGCCCGGGCGCTGGCTCGTGCGCGGGCATGTACACGGCCAACACCATGTCGGCGTGCGCCGAGGCACTCGGCATGACGCTGCCGGGGGAGGCGTCGGCACCGGCGGTCTCCGCGGAGCGGACCGACCTGGCCCGCCGCACGGGAGAAGCCGTAGTCCGGGCGCTGGCGGCGGGGCTGCGGCCGCGCCAGATCATGACGCGGGAGGCCTTCCTGAACGCGGCCACGGTCGTGATGGCGACCGCCGGGTCGACCAACGCGGTGCTGCACCTGCTGGCCATAGCGCGCGAGGCCGGAGTCGATCTGACCATGGACGACTTCGACGAGGTCAGCCGCCGTACTCCGGTGATCGCCTCGATGCGCCCGTCCGGCCTGTTCGTGATGAGCGAGCTGGACAAGGCCGGCGGCGTTCCGGTGATCCTGAAGGAGCTGCTGTCGGCAGGCCTGGTCGACGGCGACTGCGTGACCGTGAACGGCAGGACTCTGGGCGAGAACGTCTCCGACGCGCTCTCGGCGGACGGCACCGTCGTGCGCCCGGTAAAGGACCCATTCAAGCCGGATGGCGGCCTGGCGGTGCTGCGCGGCAACCTCGCGCCGCTGGGCGCGGTGGTGAAGACGCCCGGCATCGAGACCCTGCGGTTCGAAGGCCCGGCGCGGGTGTACGAGCGCGAGGAAGACTGCTTCGCGGCGGTAACCGAGGGCAGGGTCAGCCGGGGCGACGTGCTCGTGATTCGGTACGAGGGCCCGAAGGGCGGCCCCGGCATGCGCGAGATGCTCGCGGTCACCGCGGCCATCAAGGGCGCCGGGCTCGGCACCGACGTGGTGCTGGTGACCGACGGCCGGTTCTCGGGCGCGACGTTCGGCGCCTGCGTGGCGCATGTCGCGCCGGAGGCCTGGGAGGGCGGCCCGATCGCACTCGTTGCCGACGGCGACCCGATCCGGCTCGACATCGTCGGGCGGCGCCTCGAGGTGGACGTAGCCGACGCGGAGCTTGAGCGCCGGAAGGCAGCCTGGCAGCGGCCGGCGCCGCACTACACCTCGGGCGTGATGGCCAAGTACGCGGCGCTCGTCTCGGGTGCTGACACAGGGGCGGTCTGCGCGCCACCGGCCAGCTGACGTCACCTCACCCGCGGGTCGCCGGTGCCCGTTTCCGGGCCCAGGGCGCTGATGAAGGCGGGCAGGAACAGCGCAGTGAGCTGCCGTCGGATGTCATCGCTGCCGCGGTCAGCGGGGCCGGGCACGGCCGCGAAGGAGATCAGGATCCGCAGGATCCAGTCCACGATGTCGGCCACCTGCTGATCGGTCAGCGCACCCGCCGCGGCGGCGGGCACGAGGCGCGGCCGGATGGCGGTCTCGGCGATCTGCCGCAGCGCCTGCTGGCGGAACGCACGGCCGGCGGCCCAGGCGGCCGAGTCGCCAGTGAAGATCGCCGCATGCATAGGGCGGTTCCGGATCTGCGCCAGGCTGTACATCATCGCCTCGACCAGTCGCTGCGGCGGGTCAGTGATGCCCGCTAAGTGCTGCTCCGCGTCGGCGGCCATCGCCAGCGACTCGCGCTCCAGCACTGCCAGAAAGATGGCCTCATGACTGCCGAACCGTCGGTAGAGGGTCGCACGGGACATTCCGGCGGCCCGCGCGATGTCAGCGGCTGTGGTTTTGGTCACTCCGACGGTCAGGTAGCACGCTGCGGCCGCGTCCAGGACAGCCTCGGTCTCAGACGGCAAAGGCGTCGTCGGCACGGGCCTCCCCGGGCTCTCGCGTGGTCGGGCTGTGATGTGAGCGTTCTCAACACCCTAGCGACGGTCGCGGAAGGGGGGAATCAGGCCCGCCGTGACACACGTTGGAAACAATCGTGGGTCACACTAAGCCCGGGCCGCGCTCGCATCTACCCGAGGGGTGTACAAGAAGTGACCGAGACCACAAGCGCGGGTAAAACCGCGGTGATCGAGGCCGACGTTCGAGAAGGCACATACGGCAACAAAATAGCGACCATCGAGCCGGGCGGAGCGGAGTACATTCCGCTCAGCGAGCGGCACGGCAAGCCGCACCAGCAGTTCTGGACGTGGGTGTCGCCGAACATGGAGTTCGCGACCATCTTCGTCGGCGTCATCGGAGTCTGGTACTTCGGTCAGTCGTTCTGGCTGGCGGCGCTCGCCATCGTGCTGGGCACGGCACTCGGCTCGCTGTCGATGGGCGCGCTTGCCGCCCGCGGTCCGCTGTTCGGTGTCCCGCAGATGGTGCTGTCGCGAATCAGCTTCGGCTGGTTCGGCAACATCCTGCCGGCCGGGGTGAACTCGCTGGTGGCCGGCGTCGGCTGGTTCGCGGTCAACAGCGTCAGCGGCACGTTCGCGCTGAACGCCCTGCTGGGCTGGAACACCAAGATCTGCCTGCTGATCATCGTGCTCGTCCAGCTCGGTGTCGCCTTCTTCGGGCACAACCTGGTGCACGCCTTCGAGAAGTGGGCGTTCCCGGTGCTGGTGGTCGTGTTCGTGATCGCGTCCGTGGTCATCTTCAGCAAGGCGCATCCCGGCGCGCACGTCGCTGCGATTCCGGGCGGCCACCTGGGCGGCTGGCTGATCACCTTCGGCGCTGCCTTCGGCTACGCGGCCGGATGGAACCCTTACGCCAGCGACTACACCCGCTACCTGCCGAAGGACACTAACCGCAGGGCCACGGGCCTGTGGGCCGGACTTGGCGTGTTCATTTCCTGCGTCGCGCTCGAGATCGTCGGCGCGGCCGCGGCGACCGTCACAAGCGTCAGCAAGTACAGCAACAACCCGACGGCCGGATTCGTCAGCCATCTGCCGACCTTCGTGTCCGACATCACCCTGCTGGCAATCGCGCTCGGCGCCGTCTGCGCCAACGCGCTGAACGTCTACTCGGGCTCCATGTCGTTCCTGGCGCTCGGCATCAAGCTGCCGCTGACGCTGCGCCGGGCACTGGTGGCGATCATCTTCGGCGTCGCCGGGTTCTTCCTGGCGCTGTCCGGTCTGTCCGATGCGGGTCAGAAGTACAACAACTTCCTGCTGGTGATCGCCTACTGGATCGGGCCGTGGCTGGGTGTCTTCTTCACCGACCAGGTCCTGCGCCGCCGCAAGCGGGTAGACGGATTCCTGTTCGACCGCAGGCACAACCCGTGGGCTGGATTCGCTGCGATGGCGATCGCGATCGGCGTGTCGATCTGGCTGTTCGCGAACCAGACCGACTATGTCGGCCTCGTGCCCAGCCATTTCCCGGCGTTCGGCGACCTCACCTTCGAGGTCGGGTTCGTTCTCGCCGCCGTGCTGTACTGGGCGTTCTTCCGGCTGCAGGGCGAGAGCAAGCGCGAGGAGGCCCTGGTGGTCCCGGGCGAGGAGCAGCCGGAGCCCGTCGGCGCGGGCGCCTGACCCCGTCTGCAGGCGGCCAGGCGGAAGCTGGCTCTGGCCGGCCTGGCCAGGTGCGGAAGCTGGCGCTGGCCGGCCTGGCCAGGCGGTCGCAGCAGGCGCTCGTCATGCTCCGCGTCTGCTGGAATGCTGACGCGCCCGGGGTACTGACGCCTGTCCGCCGTCCTGCGCCAGCTCGTACTGCCTGATCACGCTGGCGGGCAGGCGACCGTGCTCGGCGACATCCAGGCCCCGTTGCGCAGCCCAGGCTCGGATCTCGCGGCTGCGCTCCCGGCTCGCCGTTGTCCTGGCCGCAGAACGTGACCGTTGCTGCTGCACTCGGCGGCCGCGTTCTATATAGCGTGCTAGCTGCTGCCGGAAGCCGGCCGCATGCTTGGCGTTCAAGTCGATCTCGTAAATTGTGCCGTCCACGCTGAACGCCACGGTTTCGTCCGCCGGGCCGCCGGTCAGGTCGTCCTCCAGCTGGACTTCGATCTTTTGCATCTGTTCCCCCGAACACGGTGCGATGGACCTGACTCATTCCCCGGTTATCGCCAATCCATTGCTGCATAAGATCCATTGATCAGCATGTTCCGGTATTGGTTGAGGTGCATCACGGTGCAGAACGGGCACCAGAGCTCTCTGAGCCAGCGGCCCGGCCGCGATACTCCTGATGCGGAGATGTGCCTGGCTCCTGGCGGAGAAAGTCGACCTGCTCCTCGGCGCCACCCCAGCTGATTGTGTGGCGGGCGGGCGTTGCCCGGGCGACTACCTTGCCGTCGCGCAGGACGAGGGTGCGGGGCGCGACGAGCCGGAGCGCATCGGCCTCTGACGGCGCATCGAAGACGACCAGGTCAGCGGGCCCGCCGATGCGCAGCCCGTAGTCCGGGATGCCGAGCGCCGTCGCGGGGTTCACTGTGATCATCTCGATGAGCCGCCGTAGCTCGGCGTCCCCGGACATCTGGCCCATGTGCACGAGCACGAACGCGGACTGCAGCGGATCACCGTAGCCGAGCGGGTACCAGGGATCCATCACCGAGTCATGGCCGATGCAGACGTTGATGCCGGCCTCCTGCAGCTGCTTCACCCGAGTGAGGCCACGCCGGACCGGTCCGGTGTCGAAGCGACCCTGCAGTACCGAGGAGTCCAGCGGGTTCGTCACCATGTTCAGGCCCGCTCGCGCGATGTTGCTGATCAGCCGGTAGGCGTAGGCGCCGTTATACGAGCCCATAGCAGTGGTATGGCTGGCGGTCACCCGGCCGGTCATGCCGCGCCTGATGGTCTCGGCAGCCATCACTTCGACGAACCGGGAGTGGTCGTCGTCGGTCTCGTCGCAGTGGATGTCGACGCGGAGGCCGTGCTCGTCGGCGAGGCCCATCACAAACCGGACCGACTCGACGCCGTCCTCGCGGGTGAGCTCGTAGTGCGGGATGCCGCCGACGACGTCCGCACCAAGCTCGACCGCCTTGCGCATCAGCTCAGTCCCGCCGTCGAAGCCGAGGATGCCCTGCTGCGGGAACGCCACGAGCTGCAGGTCGATGATGCCGCGGACTTCCTCGCGGAGGTCGACAAGTGCGCGGAGCGCGGTGAGCTCCGGATCGCAGACGTCCACGTGACTGCGGACGTGCTGGACGCCGCAGGCCAGCTGCCAGCGCAGCACCTGGCGGACGCGCGACTGGACGTCTGAGTAGGTCAGCTCGGCGACCCGCTCGGCCCAGACTGCTATGCCCTCGAACAGCGAGCCGGAGACGTTCGGCCGGGGCTGGCCCACGGTCAGCACGGCATCGAGGTGGATGTGCGGCTCGACCAGCGGCGGCGTGACCAGGCGCCCGGCGAGGTCGAGTGTCTCGGCTGCAGTGCTGGTGTCGTCGACCGCCACCAGCACGCCGGCGGCGACGCCAAGACTGGTCAGGCTTGCGGTACCGGCCAGCCGGGCGTTGCGCAGGATCAGCTCGATCATCCGCCCATCATCCCGGGAGCGCCGACGGATGAGTTGAGCCGGTTCTGCGCCTGTCCTCAGTTACCTGCAGGTGCGTGACGTCAGTTACCCGTCCTTAGTTACTAAGCGTAATCGACTACTCTACGTGACGGGCCTGGAGATTCGCAGCACGGCGCCGTCACGGGTGTGCCAGAGTAGTCATTTGCTTCGGTATAAGAAGGTCACAGCACGCTCGCCTCGGACGTGGCGAGCGTCACAGTCACGAGAGCTCGTGGAGCCAACAACGTGGACCGATCACCCCTTGCCAGTCCGGACGGGCCGGCGCGGGCGATAACGCCAGGCGTCGCAACGACGGGGACATCCCCGGCTGCGGTGCCGGCAACGACGACCTCGTGGCGGCCGGCCAGCCTGGCTATGCCGCTGTCCGTGGTCGGCCGCGTGCCGGGGTGGGCGCTGGCACTGGCCGTGTACCTGCTGCTCGCTGTCGTGACGTGGTGGCACGTCTGGGCGGGCGGCCACCCTGACTCCACGATGACAGCCAGCATGGGCGATCCCTCGTCGTTCGTCTGGTTCCTGGAGTGGCCTGCGTACGCGATCCGGCACGGCCACAGCCTGTTCCTGGAGACGCGGGACCAGGTGCCCGGCGGCATGAACCTGCTGGACAACACCAGTGTCCTGGCGCTCGGCGTGGTGCTCGCGCCCGTCACCTGGTTGTTCGGCCCGGTTGCCACGCTGAACGTGGCGCTGACCGCGGCCCCCGCGCTGTCAGCGATTTCCGCCTATGGCTGCCTGCGGCGCGGACTCGGCGTGTGGCGGCCTGCCGCGTTTCTGGCCGGTCTGCTCTTCGGCTTCTCGCCCTTCGTCCAGCGCAACCAGACGCTCGCGCACCTGCAGGTCACGTTCCTGGCGCTGGTGCCGCTGATCTTCCTGTGCGCTTACGAGCTGATCGTGAGCCAGCGCGGCAAGTGGTGGAAGTGGGGCCTGCTGCTTGGGGTGCTGGCAGGTGTTCAGTTCTTTATCGGCTCCGAGATCCTCACGATGGTCACCCTCACGGTTGCCGGGTCGGCCGTCCTGGCGCTGATCTGCGCCGCCGTAGCCCGCCGCGATCTGCTGCGCCAGAAGCTGCCGTTCGCGCTGCGCGGTCTCGCCCTGGCGGCGGTCACCGGGGGAGCGCTGCTGGCGTATCCGGTCCACTTCGCCATCGCCGGGCCCGATCACATCACCGGGTCCGACTGGGCGACGGTGAGCGCCAACGGCCTGAACCGGATCCTGTTCCCGATCGCCGAGCCACAGGGCTCCGTCGCGCGCCTGCCCTTCGGCGGCTACCTGGGACCGTCTGGCCTCAGCCCGGGGTACCTGGGGATCGCCGCGATCCTGGTGGCGATCGCGGCCGCGATCTTCGTCCGGCGGCCATTGTCCCGGTTGTGCCTGGTCATCCTGGCCGCAGCGGCCTGGGCCTCGCTGGGCGCTTACGGACATCTGGCTGGCGTCCACGGCCTGCTGTCGTGGCTGCCCTCGATCTGGAACCTGGTGAAGAACATCCCGGTGCTCGACCAGGCCACGCCGCAGAACTTCTCGGCGATCGCTGTCTTCGCGGTTGCCGTCTCAGCTGCCCTGCTGGTCGACTGGATCTGGCGAAGCCGCGAAGCAGACTCCGCCCGGCCGGCTGCCGCGCGCCGCGCCCGCACCGCCATGGCTGTCGGCAGCGCCGTCGTTGTCACCGCCGCGCTGATCGTGCCCTGGCTGCTGGACTGGCCAATGCCGTACACGACCGAGTCCGTCGCAACCCCGGCGCCCGTATCGCGACTGCTTGCCAGCATGCCGTCGAGCTCGGTCGTGCTGCTGTACCCATTCCCGTCTTCGGCGCTAGACGAAGGCCTGATCTGGCAGGCCGAGAACGACATGCGGTTCAAGCTCGTCGGTGGCCGGGGTATCACCGCCGGGCCCGGCGGAGCCGCGGTCCACGGACTCGAGCCGGGCACTCCGGCGGGTCTGCTGAGCGCCCTGAGCACCTACTACACGCCGCACGGCGACCTGAACCTGCCGCCGATGCCGACGGCGACCGTCATCGCCAGTATGCGTCAGGCTCTGCGGCACTGGCAGGTGACGAACGTCGTCATGGCGGGCGGCGGGCGCAACCCCAGCTACGCCAGGCAGTGGCTGACCAGGGTCCTGGGCGCGCCGCCGCACCAGCAGGACGGCCGCTGGGTCTGGACGGGAGTGCAGCAGCTGATCTCCTGAACCGCGGCGTGGCAGTTAGATCGTCATCCGAAGTATCGGTTGACGTTGTATCGGAACACGAACTAGTGTTGCGGCGTGACGGAACACCTGACGCAACAACTGCCGCGCTCGCCGGGCCGTCGTCTGTGGCTGCGCGGCCTGCTGCTCGTCCTCCTTCCGCTGTCGATCCTCATCGCTTTTGTCGTCCTCGTCTCGATGGCGACCGCCAGTGCCACCGGAGGCTGCGGCGGTGGCTGACGCTGCGGTGCATGACGGAGCGGTGGATGACCGGGCGGGGCATGAGGCTGCGGTGCAGGGCGCTGGCATGCTCGCCTCGCCTGCCCGGTTTGCCGCAGCGGCGCAGTTCTGGCTCGCCGCGACGCTGACGGTTACTGCCGGAGCGGCGGTAGCGGCAATCGCGCTGGCCCCGCCCGCGACAGCGCCAGCCCCGGTCGCGCTCGCGTTCCTGCTGTTCGCCGGCTCGTCAGCGCATGTCGCCTCCACCGGCTGGTTCTACACCGTTGCCGAGGTGCGTGAGCACATGCGCGCGCACCGGGGGCGGTACGTCTGGTGGCCGCTCGCGCTGATCACCGGGTCCAGCGCAGTCACTGCCCTGGCGCCGACGGTGTTCGTGTACTGGCTGCTGCTGCCTTACTTCGGCTGGCAGTTCTTCCATTTCGGCAAGCAGAACCTCGGGCTGGCGGCACTGACAGCGTCGGCGCGCGGCATTGCTCCGCTTGGCCGGGCTGAGCGGCGCGCGCTGCTGGTCTCGGGCCTCGCCGGGATCGGCGGCCTGGTGGCGCGCCCCGGCCTGCTCCAGTTGCCAGATCGGACTGCCGTCCCGCTGCTGTTCCCCGCTGCGGCGCTTGTGTTCGGCGCTGCGGTCACTGCCGGTGCCTTTCTGCTCGCTCGGCGGGCCCGCGCCGACCGGCCGGCCGGCTTCTGCCTGATGTACCTCACCGCGCTGGCCTTCAGCCTGCCGGTGTTCTGCTTCCGGTCGCCGTACGCGGCCGTGGCCGGGCTCACCATCGCGCACGGCCTGCAGTACCTGCTGCTGATGGGCCTGGTTGCGCGAGGCAGTCGTGCTCAAGCCCAGCGCGGCAGCGAACTCGCGGCCCTGGGCAACATCGCACTGCTGGGCGGCGCCGCCCTGTCGGTCGCGTCAGACCAGCTGACCGCCGGCCCGGGGCTGCGCGCGCTGTACGGGGTGTTTCTCGGCGCGGTAATGGCACACTTCGTCATCGACGCGGGCCTGTGGCGACTGCGCGCCGAGTTTCCGCGGTTGTTCCTCACATCGCGGCTGCCGTTCCTGATCCCGGCTCCGGGCTCGCGAGCTTGAAGTACCGCCTGCCGATCCATCGCTCGCCGATATACGATGGCGATGTGCCTCAGCCTTCCGCGGAGGGTACTCCGCTCGTCACCTTCGGCCGGTACGCCGGGCCTGCGACGCTCATCCTGTCCAGCCTGGCCGACGGACCCAAGCACGGTTACGCCCTGACGAAGGACATCGAGGAGTTCGCAGGCGTGCGGCTCGCGCCCGGGACGTTGTACGAGGCCCTGAGCCGGCTGGAGGGCCAGGGCCTCATCGCCGCGCTGGCGAGCGAGGACCGGCGCAGGCCGTACGAACTCACCGCAGCCGGGGCCGAGGCCCTTGGCGCTCATCTCGCCGACCAGCGGCGCGTCGCGGACGTCGGCCTGCGGAGACTGTCGAAGAGCTGGGGCCAGACGTGAGCGACCCGGCGGACCGGGCCGCCCGGCTCCTGCGGTGGTACCCGCGGTCGTGGCGCGACCGCTACGGTGAGGAGTTCGCCGAGCTCCTGACAGCTGAGGCGCAGGACCGGCCGCGCTGCTGGCGCCGGTCTGCCGATGTAGCGGTCCACGGCCTGCTCGCGCGGCTGGCGTGTGCGGGCCTGACGAGCCGGGTGCAGCCGCCGGCCGCCCGGCTTGCGGCTGTCGCCGGGGCGCTTGCCGCGTTCACGGCGCTGGCAATCGCCATGCTCGCGCAGCTCGCCACCGGCTGGCAGTGGGCAACGCCGCGATCTGACCTCGTCACCGGCGCCACGCTGGTGATGGCCGTCGCGGCCGCGGGCATCGTTCTGACTGGCGTCGGCGGCCTCGTTCCCGTGATGGTTCGGGTGTTGATTGCGATCATCCGGCGTGACCGCGCAGTGCTGCGTCCGGCTGATCTCGCGCTGGCGGGCGTGCTCACCCTCACCGCCGGCGCGTGGCATTTCGCAAACTCCTGGCCGGGCACCGGCGGCACCGGGCCGGGCCGGGCCTTCGTGCCGGGCGGGCTGGCCGCGTTCGGCTGGTCGTCGACGCTGTCGCTGTCGTCGTTCTGGGCGCACCCGGCGCTGCTGATGCGGTTCCCGGCGGGAGAGCTGGCCTGGATGGCTGCGAGCCCGCTCGCCGCGGCCGTAACTGTCCTGGCCGCCGGGAGCGCGCTGCGGCGTCTTCAGCTCCCGGCGCCCCTGACTCGCTACCTGGCCCGCCTTGCACAGGCGGCGACCGTCTTTGCCGCTGTGCTGCTGGCCGGCGCCGTCAGCTGGCTGCTGGCAGCCGGAGCGGTGACGCCAGGGCTGTTCCGGCCCGGGCTCGTGGACGGTGCCGAGCTGCTGGCGATGGCGGGTGCGCTTGCAGTGGCCGCGACGCTCGGGCGCGGCCTCAGCCGAAGAAACGCTGCGACGGCCACAGGGCGCGCCAGCTTGACCTAAGCCTGCTGCACACCCAGACCGGGGCACCCTGTTCCTGGTCGTTCACTCCGACGTGGTTGTTCAGGCGGGCTGCCAGCCGGAGCGAGCCGCAGAAGCCCAGCTGGCTGCGGGCGTAGCCGACCACGATCGCAGTGGTTGCCGAGGCTGGTGGCGGCCCCCAGTACCAGTACGTGTTGTGTCCGCTGTACACGGCGGGCAGCCCGTCCGCGGGGCCGTAGTGCTGCACGGCACCTGCCTCGCCGTAGTTGCTGGTCAGCACTATGGCGGAGGAGCGCTGCGCCGGCGGCAGCGCATGATCGACGGCAGCGATTTCGTGCACGAAGGCCGGCCAGCCGATCGTCTCGCCGGCGTCATAATTGAGTGCCACGATCGGCGTGTCGCGCACGAGCGAGACCGGCAGGATCGGAAGCGTGATCGGCAGCATGAGCACGCTGATGACAAAGGCCGCGACGATCAGCCGGCGGCGGTCGGGGAGGACGCGGCTGATCCAGTCCACAGTCGGCTGGGCGCCGGCCGCCATCAGCACCGGCAGGTAGGCCGCCAGGTAGTACGGCTTGCCGCCCGTCGCCATGAACGCGATCGCGAGAACTGGGTAGACCACGCCCGCAGCCCGGCACCAGCGGAGCTTCGGATCGCGGAAGAAGCGCCACAGGCCGGCGATCCAGACAGGCGAGAAATACCAGGCCACCAGCACGAACTGTTCAGGCACGATGAGCCACCACGGTGCCGACGTGCCGGAGCCGCCGGTGGCGATGGAGTGGGCTACCTTCAGCTCGGGCCAGCCGTGACTCGCCTGCCAGGCCAGATACGGCGACCACAGGGCTAGCGCCAGGACGCCACCGGCGTAGAACCACGGCGATCGGAACGGCGCGCGCGGACCGCTGATGGCGAGCCCAAGCACAACCGCGAAGATGAGGAAGGCAACCAGATCGGTGTCGAGCAGGCCGATGCCCGCGACAAGGCCGGCGGCCAGCCAGAGCCGCTGGTCGCCAGTCCGCAGGATGCGGATGAACAGCCAGGCAAGCAGCGCCCATGCGGGGAGGTCAAACGTGGTGGTGCTCAGCAGGTGACTGGATCCGGTCACGACCGGCGCCAGCGCCACCGCGGCGGAGGCCAGGACCTGCGCGAGACTGCGTCCGCCCAGCTCGCGGGTGAGCAGCGCCGTGAGAACCACCAGTGCGGCGGCTGCCAGGGCAGAGGGGAGGCGCAGGACTACCAGCGAATTCGGCGCGATGTCGGTCATCAGCCGGGCCAGAAGCGGGACGAACGGCGGCTGGTCCGGGTAGCCCCACGCGAGATGCTTGCCGCAGGCGATGAAGTACAGCTCGTCGCGGTGATATCCGTACCTGCCGGAGAACGCGATCAGCAACGCGGCGAGCGCCACCGCGACGCCCGCAACGGGCCGAACGGCGAGCGCCGGCAGTTCGGTCGGTCCGCCTGCGGCGGCGGGCGCGCGCGACCCGGCGGCCTCGACGGACTCGATCGAGTACGCAGAGTCGGCGGCCTCCGCGGGGGCAGCGGAGTCCGCAGGTACTCCGGCCGGACTGGGCTCGGCGGGCAGGTCCATGACGTCAGGTTCCGCCGGTCAGCATCATGAGACGGTGACCTGTGTTGATCTGCGCTATGTCCAGGAACGCAAGGACAACGGCGTCGGAGTAGACGACGCTTGCGGGTTCGCGGCCCGCGACGATCTCGCAGAACACGCAGTCGCTACCCGAGACCCCCGAGGACATAGCGCCATTATGCCTACCGAAGCGGCCTCAGGCAGGCGCCGTTATCGGCTCGGTGCTAAGACGTAAAGTTTGCGCGCTATACGCGCGCAAACTCTACGAGTTAACGCGCATCGGCACGCGCCCGGCCGCGATGGGTGAGCTGCGCCCAGCGGCCTGGCTATGCGAGGCGGTGCGCACGTCGAGCGCGTACCGAGCGCTCCTTGCGGGTACGCCGGGGCGCAAAGGACGCGTGAAGACCTCGACGGGCCGCGTTAAGAACGTGTGAAGATCACCAGCAATCGGCTGGCAGCGGGGTGAACTGGGGGAATGAGCCGGCCGGCAGAATCCCCTCCGCGGCGCAGGCGCGGTCTTAGCGCCCCGCTCGCGCTGCCGGCGGGCTTTGCCTGCCTGCTCATCGTGGGAGCAATAGCGGCCAGCAGCCACGGCGCGCTGTCTGCCGACTGGGTGCTGGCCCTGTCGGCGCTAGTCGTGGCCGTCGGATCGGCGGTTGCCGAGCCACCGGTAGCGCCGGTTCTGGGCGTGATCGGCTGGCTTACCGTGGTCGGCTTTTCCCGCGCCCCCTATGCCCAGCTTCATCCGACTGGCGGCGTATCAGA
>Ga0335072_10007179_pt1 | contig 16250 bp, 10 predicted proteins | sample Lox_Sample_21_FD_206725 | JGI IMG/M metagenome (GOLD analysis project Ga0335072, IMG submission 206725) | Soil microbial communities from Loxahatchee National Wildlife Refuge, Florida, United States - Lox_Sample_2.1 | ecosystem: Environmental > Terrestrial > Soil > Wetlands | place: USA...
TGAGCAACTCGTGCTTCTCTTCCGAGGTGTGCGTGGAGTTTCCGAGAAGCGATGTCGCTGATGCTTTGATGGCGGTAAGGGGGGTGCGGAATTCGTGGGTAACGGAATCGAGGAGAACGGAGCGAAGCTGCTCGCTTTCGCGGGCAGCTTCGGCGCGGCTTAGTTTGTCGAAAGAAGCGGCGCGTTCGATAGCAATCGCGACCTGGCTTCCAATGGCCTCCAATGTTTGGCGCGAGAGATTCGAACCGGAAACTCCCAGGCTGCCGACCACTCGCATGCCGATGCGTAGCGGCATAAACGCAAGCCCACCCGGTTCAAAGCGAGGTTCACCGCGCAAGGCCACCAGCTGTAAGTGATGCGAATCAAGGCCGTCAATCTCTGGGCCGGATCGATATACATCCGAGCGGCTTGAAAGGGCCACGGCCGCCGACCGGACCCCGAATGACTCGACAATGAAGCGAGGAATCAGGTTGAGCAGCTCGGCGGCGTTCTCGCTTGACAGCAGGAGCTGGCTGAACGAGTAGAGTCGCTCGACTTCGCGACGGCGCTCATTTGCAATGCGCTGGCCTCGCTGCGCCCGTGCCGACATTTCGCTGACGGCAATTCCGGTCGCAACAAACGCAAACAACGCAACCCAATTCTGCGGATCTGCAATGGTCAAAGTGCCGATGGGGGGAAGAAAGTAAAAATTGAACGCGACGGTAGACACTAAGGCCATGTAGATCGCCTGGGGCAATCCGTAGAAAGCAGAGACGATGAGAACTCCCAGTAGAAAGGCTAGCGCTATGGTCGTGGCGTTCAGATGCAACCAATGGAAGCCGACGAAGGTGATGAATGCGACAATCAGTGTCGCGACGACAAATCCTGCCGTGAATCGGCCAAGAAATTTCACGTGCCGATTGTAACTGACGTTTCTATCGAGATCGACAAAAGCGGAAGTTCTCGACGACAATAAGGCGCGATGGCGAAAACTCCTGAACAGTGGCTCGAGGAAACTGAGCCGGCGAAAAAAGCCGGCGCCTTCAAACTCTTTCTCGGGTACGCGCCCGGGGTGGGCAAGACATACACGATGCTGACCGAAGCGATCCGGCGCCACAGCCGCGGGCAGGACGTTGTAATCGGGGTGGTGGAGACGCACGGGCGCAAAGGTATCTCGGAACTCGTCGGGCAACTTGAAACCGTCCCGCGCAAGTCGATCGAATATAAAGGCGCGACCTTCGAGGAGATGGATGTCGATGCCATCCTTGCCCGCAATCCCCGGGTCACCCTCGTCGATGAGTTGGCTCACACGAATATCGAAGGCAGTAAGCATCGCAAACGTTATGAAGATGTGTTTGAGTTGCTCGATGCCGGCATCGACGTGCTTTCGACCATGAACATCCAGCATCTCGAGAGCGTGACCCCCACGGTGCAAGGAGTGACGGGCATTCAGGTTCGGGAAACGGTTCCCGACTGGGTGCTGCAAAGGGTCAACGAAGTTGTAATGATCGACCTGACGCCAGAAGCGTTGCAGAATCGCATGAAGCGCGGCGATGTTTATCCGCCGGAGCGGGTGGGACGTGCGCTGCAGAACTTCTTCCGCGAAACCAACCTCATCGCCCTGCGCGAACTGGCGCTGCGCCAGGTGGCGCAGGCAGTCGACCAGAGCTTGGAACAACGCCGCGAAGTGCTCGAGAATAATCGGAGTAGCGTCCCGATCCGCGAGCGCATCGCTGTGTGTATCAGTTCAAACCCGGCGGCGCAATATCTGATTGCGCGCGGCGCACGCATGGCACAAGCCATGAATGCCGAACTGCTCGTCGTTTATACGGATCTTGGGCAGGACAAGAGCGAGGAAAACCAACGCACTCTGGGCGCGAACATCCGTTTTGCCGAAAATGTCGGCGCGTCCGTTCATCGCCTGCAAGGCAAGAGCGTCGCGGAAGCAGTTGCGCGTTTCGTCAATGAAAAGCACATCACGCAAGTCGTCTTTGGACGATCGGCGACGCGGGGATGGAAACGCTATTTCTATCTTTCGGCCATTCACCAGTTCTTACGGGATGCGCCGGCCGTCGATGTACACATTGTGACGCAGGAGCCGAGCTGATCTCGTGACCGAACATAAACACATTCTGATTGTGGATGATGAGTCGCAGATCACACGCGTCCTGCGCACCGCTCTTTCCACGCATGGTTACGATATCCGGGTAGCGAACGACGGCGAGACTGCACTGGAGATCATGAAGGATTGGGTTCCCGATCTTGTCATCACCGATTTGGGCATGCCCAACATGGATGGACTGGAATTGTGCCGACGCTTGCGCACGAAGACGCAGGTCCCCATCATCGTTCTTTCGGTGCGTGGCGAAGAACGTACCAAAGTGAAAGCCCTCGATGCCGGCGCGGACGACTACGTTACGAAACCATTCGGCATGGAAGAGTTGCTCGCCCGGGTACGCGCCAACCTGCGGCGCGGCCGTACAGACGATTCGGAATCAGCGCCCATTGTGACTGGAGACTTCCGCATCGATCCCGATGCCCGCACCGTTATGGTCAAAGATCGCTCAATCCACCTCACACCCAAGGAGTTCGATTTGCTTCTTTACCTGGCGCGCCACCCGGGCAAAGTCATCACGCACCGCGCACTGCTTGCGGCGGTGTGGGGAGGAGAGAGCACGGAGCAGGTCGAATATCTGAGAGTGTTTGTCGGACAGCTACGCAAGAAACTGGAGCCCACGCCCGACTCTCCACGCTACATTCTGACGGACCCATGGGTAGGCTATCGTTTCGACCCCGGAACATAGTCAAACAAGCGTTTCGCGTTCGATGCTCCCAAGAATTCAGCAACCAGGATGATGCGATTTGCGAAAGACGAAAAGGCTTCCCGCATTTGCGAACAGCGAACAGTGAACAGTGAAGAACCAACCCTTACGTTTTCCTTATTTTCAATTTACGCCCACTTTACGATCGCTCGAATCAAATATCTCAGAGCCGGTGACGTGGGACCGGCCTAAGGGGAACAAAGTTCATGTCGATCCAAGAAGTATCCGCGGAAAGGTTTGCGCAGCTCTTCCATCAATACCAACACGCACTGGCGAATGATGGCAATCCCATGCAGGAGGGTGCGAAGAGTGCCTGGTGTGATGTGCCCGCCTCGGAAAAGACTCTGCTGATTGCTGCCGCCCGCATGGCATTGCTCGAGGTGGAACTATTGCCCAGCGAACGCCAATCAAGACGATACTTCGCCAAGCCGGGCGAAGCGGAATGGGGCTGCTGAACCTTACAGTTGTGGCAATCACGGCGCTCCTTATGACTTCCTTATGAAGTCTTTATCTTGCCCTTATGGTCCGGGCTGTCTAATCAGTTGCGCGCTCGCAGGCTGGCATGACATTACTCGTGCTCGCAGTGTCCACGCTGTGTGAACTCTTCCTGCTCCGGTTCATCTACTCTCTAACCAGAGAAATGCAGTACGGGCCGCCTGACGAGCGTCTGGATAGTTTGCGCTCAGACGAAGGAGTAAAAAGTGGAGACAATTTCCGCGATGAAATTGAAGGCCAATGGCAGACAGAAGACATTCAGACGCGCGGCCGTATTCACCTTCAGCGCGTGGGTATTTACGTTGCCAGTCTTGGCCCAGGAATCATCGAGTTCCGTCCCGTCCGTTGCACCCGAGGTCATGCAGCAAATCGAAGCCTTGACCAAGCGGGTTGAGCAACTGGAAAAACAACTCAAGGAGCGCGAAGCGGCTGAGCAGCCGAACGCGACTGTGCAGGCGGAAAAGGCGATCGTTCCGTCTCAAACCGTTCCGACGTTGGCTGCCGTCGCGCCCTCCCAAACCGAGCCGATGACTGCGCCGGGGCAAAAAGAAAAGGTCCCGCCCTTTTCCGACTGGGACTGGACATGGCTGAACGGGAATCCGCGAAACAAGGATGTGGCTTTCGATTCGAAGTTCTTCACCCCCGAGATTCGGGCCGACGTCACCTACAACTATGACTTCAACAAGCCCATCGATAATTCGATCGGGGGCTCAAGCGAGATATTCCGCTCCAATGAAATTCAACTGGAACAACTCGGCATCGGTGGCGATTTTCATTACGATAACGTTCGCGCCCGGTTCATGACTCAGTTTGGCATGTACTCCACGACCACTGTGCGCAACGACCCCAGTTGGGGCAAAGGACAATGGAATCTTAATGAAGCCCATCGTCAGTTAGCCGAGGCGTATGGCGGCTATCACCTCAACGCATTGGATGGCATCAACATCGACGCGGGCATTTTCCTGTCTTACATCGGTCTGTTCAGTTACTACAACTTCGATAATTGGGCTTATCAGCCGTCGTACGTGTCTTCCAATACGCCATGGTTTTTCGAAGGACTGCGTGTGCAGATCTTTCCCAATCCGCACCTGAAGATTGAACCCTGGATTATTAATGGATGGCAATCCTACGCTTCAGCTAACTCTCGCAAGGGACTTGGCGGGCAGATCAAATGGACACCGCGGTCCTGGGTGAACGTTATTTCCAACAACTATGGCCTGGGCCACGACGATCTTTACCTTCCCGATCGCGCGCGTATCCACACCGATGATAGTGTCGAAGTCAAATATTATGACAAACCAGAGAAATTCATCGACAAGATGGCCTTCAGCTTTACCGGCGATTTGGGTTGCGAGTTTGGTCCGAGCAAAACCTCGTCGGCGGGCATCTATGAACAAGGCGTCGGTTGCTTCGGCAACAAGCGCGATCCCCTCTCACTCGGTGGAGATCATTTCGCACCGGGCATCAATCCCAAGCAGAGCTTCATCGGGTTCATGCTCTATGATCGCGCCTGGTTCAAGAAGGATACCTACGCCATAACGATTGGCGGCGGCCGGATCAATAATCCCGGACGATATCTCGTCCTCCTGCCTCCGATTAACGGTGAAACGGCGGCAACCGCCTCTATCAACTCGCCCTACTTCACTGAGAATCCGTCCGATCCCTTTAAGGCGTGGGACACGTCATTTACTTACGACTACATGCCGAGGCAGTGGCTCACTTTTCGCTGGGAGTATGACTTTCGCCATGCAAATGTGCCGTATTGGAGCGGTCGTGGCGGAATTACGCCGCCCGGTCCTGGCGGCGTGCCTTACACGAACAACGGATCTCCTGAGTACTTTGCCTGTAACAACGGGAATTCGTCGTTGCAATTGGGACTTACTGCCGCCCAGGCAGTTTGCGGTGGTCAGGGAAGCAGCGTGTGGTTCCCGGATTTGCGACGAAGCGAGAATTTGATCGACATAGATATCATGGTGAAGTTCTGATCGTAGACTCGCCGGTGAAGTCAAATGGGGCCTTTTAATTGGAGGTACGACTTGCAAGACGTCATCTTTGTTGCGGTAACAATTGCATTTTTTGCGCTCTCAGTCGCGTACGTTAAATTCTGCGATCGCATTCGATGAAGGTAATACGATGAACGCCGAATCCATAGTGATGCTGGTCATCAGCGCCGGATTGATGGTTTATCTGCTCTACGCGCTGCTGCGGCCGGAGAAGTTCTGAAATGACTGCCAATGGGTGGTTCCAAATCGTGCTGTTCCTCGCTATTATCCTGGCGATCACCAAGCCGCTGGGTGTTTTTATGGCGAGGGTCTTCAGCGGCGAACGCACATTTCTCGATCCTGTCCTGCGCCCAATTGAGCGGCTGCTCTATCGCGTCACTGCCGTCGACGAAAAACATGAGATGGCGTGGACGGAGTATGCCTTCACGATGCTCCTGTTCAGCGGCGCCTCCATGCTGCTGCTGTATCTGATCGAACGTGTGCAGTTGATCTTGCCTTTGAATCCGCGGCATTTCGCAAATGTGCTGCCCGCCTTGGCTTTCAATACTGCTTCCTCATTTACCACCAACACGAATTGGCAGAACTATGCGGGCGAGAGCACGATGAGTTACCTCACGCAAATGGCCGGACTCGCCTATCACAATTTCGCTTCTGCCGCAGTTGGCATATCGCTGGCCATCGCCTTTATTCGCGGCATTGCCCGCAAAGAGAAGGAAACGCTCGGCAACTTTTGGGTCGACATGACGCGCGCAACGCTCTGGGTGTTGCTTCCCATGTGCGTGATCTATGCGTTGCTGCTGGTTTCGCAGGGGGTGGTTCAGAACCTCAAGCAATATGACACTGCAAAACTAATTGAGACGCAGCAGGTTCCAAGAGTCGGTGCGGACGGCAAACCGGTCACTGGCCCCGACGGTAAACCGGTCATGGATACCGTGACCGATCAGGTCATCGCGCAAGGCCCAGTGGCCTCGCAGGAAGCCATCAAGATGCTGGGCACGAACGGCGGCGGCTTCTTCAATGCCAATAGCACCCATCCCTTCGAAAATCCGACGCCACTCAGTAACTATCTCCAGATCGTTTCGATCTTTGCCATTCCCGCCGGGCTTACTTACACCCTCGGCAGGATGACCGGCTCGCATCGCCATGGCTGGGCTGTGTGGGGAGCCATGGCGATCCTGTTTTACTGCGGCGTCTGGACCGCGTATTGGGCAGAGGCGCGTGGCAATCCGCTGTTACACGCCGCCGATCAGCGCAACACAGCCCTTCAGCCCGGCGGCAACATGGAAGGCAAGGAAGTTCGCTTTGGCATCGCCGAGTCCGCGCTCTTCGCCACCGTCACTACCGATGCCAGTTGTGGCGCGGTCAACAGCGTGCACGACTCCTATACGCCACTGGGCGGCATGGTGCCATTGGCAAACATTATGCTCAGTGAAACCGTCTTTGGAGGCGTCGGAGCCGGTCTCTACGGAATCCTCATTTATGTCGTCCTCTCGGTCTTCATTGCCGGCCTCATGGTGGGAAGAACGCCAGAGTATCTCGGCAAGAAGATCGAAGCCTACGACGTAAAGATGGCGATGCTGGTCACGTTGGTTTTTCCTTTCGTGATCCTCGTCCTCACTGGTATCTCTTCGGTTGAAAGTTTTGGGACATCCAGCATCTCGAATGCCGGGCCCCACGGGCTAACTCAGATTCTCTATTCGTACACGTCGCAAGCAGGTAATAACGGTTCCGCATTCGCGGGTCTGAACGGAAACACACTCTGGTACAACACATCCGGTGCGATGACGATGCTGATCGGGCGCTTCTTCATGATTATTCCGATGCTGGCCATTGCCGGCAATCTGGCGAAGAAGAAAGCCATACCGCCGTCGGCAGGAACTTTTCCTGTGACCACGCCACTATTTTCCGTGCTGCTGGTTTCGGTCATCGTCATTGTTGGCGCACTCACATTTTTCCCGGCCCTTAGTCTGGGCCCTGTGTTGGAGCACCTGCTGATGATGGCAGGAAAGTCCTTCTAAACAGATATGGCAGAAAAAAGCAAAAGTTTGTGGGACGCGAAGATTATTCGGCGAGCCCTGTTCGATTCGATCGTCAAACTCGATCCGCGCACCATGATGAAGAATCCCGTCATGTTCGTGGTCGAGGTTGGCAGCGTGGTCACGACCCTGCTCCTGTTTGGCGACAAGAGGGCTTTCGGGTTCAACTTGCAAATTACTTTGTGGCTTTGGTTCACTGTGCTGTTTGCGAACTTCGCCGAGGCCATGGCCGAAGGCCGCGGAAAAGCTCAGGCAGACACGCTGCGCAAGGCACGGTCGGAAACGCAGGCCCGCCGCCTGCTCGTTAATGGCAACGAGGAGATCGTTCCCAGTTCGAAGCTGCGCTCGAATGATGTCGTCCTTGTGTCGGCCTCGGAGTTCATTCCTGGCGATGGCGAAGTCATCCAGGGTGTCGCTTCGGTGGATGAGTCTGCCATTACCGGGGAATCTGCGCCCGTAATCCGCGAAGCAGGAGGCGATCGTTCGGCCGTAACCGGCGGCACGCGCGTGCTTTCGGACCAGATCAAGGTGCGCATCACGTCGAATCCTGGTGAAACGTTCCTTGATCGCATGATTGCGCTGGTGGAAGGTGCAGAGCGCCAGAAGACTCCCAACGAGATCGCACTCAATATCCTGCTTTCCGGGCTGACCATCATCTTTCTCCTGGCGGTGGTTACGCTGCAGCCCTTCGCCATCTATTCCGGATCGCCGCAAACTGTGTTCGTTCTGGTATCACTCCTTGTTTGCCTGATTCCGACGACCATCGGCGGGCTGCTCTCCGCCATCGGCATTGCCGGCATGGATCGACTTGTACAGCACAATGTGCTTGCGATGTCAGGACGTGCGGTGGAAGCCGCTGGCGACGTGAATACTTTGCTGCTCGATAAGACGGGGACGATAACGCTAGGCAATAGGCAAGCGGCCGAGTTTATCCCAGCGCCTGGAATTACCGATGCCGAGATGGCCGATGCGGCGCAGCTTTCTTCCCTCGCCGACGAAACGCCCGAAGGACGATCGATCGTTGTGCTCGCGAAAGAGCGTTATGGCCTCCGTGGTCGCGAACTCGCTGCGCACGAAGCTGTCTTCGTTCCGTTCACAGCGCAAACACGCATGTCGGGCGTGAATCTCGACGGGCGCGAAATTCGTAAGGGCGCGGTCGACTCGATCTCGAAATATTTGAACCAGTTCGGCACTTCATTGCCGCGCGAAATTCAGGCGAGTGTCGAACAGATCGCCCGGTCTGGCGGCACGCCTCTTGTGGTCGCGGAAAATCAGCGTGCGCTCGGCGTCATCTACCTCAAAGACATCGTCAAGGGAGGCATGAGCGATCGCTTCAAACAGCTGCGTTCCATGGGCATCAAGACGGTGATGATCACCGGCGATAATCCGCTCACAGCGGCGGCCATCGCGCGTGAAGCCGGAGTGGATGATTTCCTGGCCGAAGCGACTCCAAAAGACAAGATGGATCTGATTCGCCGCGAACAATCGGCAGGAAAGCTCGTGGCGATGACCGGCGATGGCACCAACGACGCGCCCGCGCTGGCTCAGGCCGATGTCGGCGTCGCGATGAATACTGGCACACAGGCCGCGAAAGAAGCCGGCAACATGGTGGACCTCGATTCGAATCCCACCAAGCTGATTGAAGTCGTCGCCATCGGCAAGCAGTTACTGATGACGCGCGGCGCGCTGACAACATTTTCGATCGCCAACGATGTGGCGAAGTACTTTGCAATCATTCCGGCCATGTTTGCGGGAACGTTCCCCGTGCTCAACGCGTTGAACGTCATGCACCTGCAGACGCCGCAATCGGCGGTGCTTTCGGCCGTCATTTTCAATGCGCTGATTATTGTGGCGCTGATCCCGCTGGCGCTGCGGGGAGTGAAGTATCGTCCTATGAGCGCCGAAGCCCTCTTGCGACGCAACCTGCTGATCTATGGCTTCGGTGGGCTGATCGTTCCATTTATCGGTATCAAGTTAATCGATATGCTGATCACCGGAGTGAGACTGATATAACGAACTGAGTTAGACGCCATGAAAAAACATTTCTTAAATGCCATTCTGATGACGCTTGCCACGACGGTGCTGCTCGGTATCGTCTACCCGCTCGTCGTAACCGGTCTTGCGCAACTGATCTTTCCACGGCAGGCGAACGGAGAACTGATCCACCGCAATAAGGTCCTCATTGGATCGCACCTGATCGGCCAGCCATTTAACGGCCTGGGCTATTTTCATTCGCGGCCGTCGGCTGCGGGAACCAACGGATACGATGCGACTGCTTCCGGCGGCTCGAATCTCGGACCTACGAACAACCAGCTGGTTACCCGAGTCAACGGTGACGTCACTCGGCTGCAGGCGGAAAATCCTGGCGTTCCGGTTCCTGTCGATCTGGTTACTACATCTGGCTCCGGGCTCGACCCGGACATCACGCCTGCAGCGGCTCAATTTCAAGTCAAGAGGGTTGCCGCCGAACGCAAAGCGACTGAAGCCGAGATTGAACAATTGGTATCGGAACATACAGAAAGCCGGCAATGGGGATTTCTCGGCGATCCGCGCGTGAATGTCCTGGAATTGAACCTCGCCCTCGACCGGCGCTTTCCCACGGCAACGAAATAGTGCACCGGTGTTGGTGGCGCAGCGCTTTCAGCACTGCGATAGAGGCCCCATCCAATGTCCGGCTTTAGCGGCTGAGGTCCGATAACCGACGTCTAAAAACCTGTCCAAACACACCGACATTTCACGCAATCACTGTTAGCACGCCGGCCGCAATCGAGATCTCCGCCGGCGTTTCGCAGACGAATTCTCCGTCCGCAAAGATCTCAAGCGGCGCTTCCGTTTCCACCAGGACACGCTTTGCGCGCGAATACTCAACTCTAGAGGAGATCAAGTGCTGTCCGAAGTAAACCGTCGGGAACATGCAGAACAATTGAAAAGGATTCATCGTCCAGATGCGGCAGATATCGAGTTCACCGTCAGTGAAGTCCGCCTTCGGCGCGATCCTCATCCCATCTCCGTAGAATTGCGTGTTGGCGAAGGCTGCCAGCAGTGTCGGCCGAAACTTTTCCTCTGTGCCCTGCTCCGGTTGTTCTGATCTTCCCCAACTCCTCAACTTCATCGGATATGCGGGAAGCCGAAACAGTGCCGGCATGAAGGCCAGCGCATAGCCTCCATGACTGCGCAACCAGCGCGGCATCCGGTTGGCGCGATGCGTCACGATGCCATCGACTCCGCACCCAGCCACGCAGCAAAAATATCGTTCAATCAGCGGCGAAGTCGTTCGCCGAATTATGCCGAGATCAATCTTGCGCGGTTGCAGCTTTCCAGATTCGAAATTTCGCCAGACCTCAAGCGAGTTATGCACCGAGCGCAACTTCAGCGCCCTTGCGAAATCGTTGCCGCTGCCTGCAGGAACAACCAGCACCGGAAGTCCCAACCGGACGAGCGCTCTCAAATGCCGATGGATGGTGCCGTCACCGCCGAAGATCAAGACGGCGTCCGCTTCAATTGCGGACGCGGGCAAACCTTCAATCCAGTTTGTCGAACATCCAGCCCGGAAGATATCGAGGTCTCCCGGTGAGGTTCCCAAGCCAAAGATGGCAGCGGCGCGCATGCAAATAGGCTTTGGGCGTTAGGCTCCAGGCTTCGGCCTAACGCCACTGACTCTGTAGCGATGCCACAACGATAGTACCGAAAGCCAAAAGCCCACAGCCGAGCGCCGCGTCTACTTCAAGCACTTCTCCATAAACTCCACCAGATCCTTCTTCATCTTGTCGTGCTCGGCTCGATCGATGTAAACCATGTGTCCTGCGCTGTAGGTGGCGTATGAAATGCTTTGCCGGTACTTCGTATCGAGATCGAGGTGATCCATGGTCCAATTGGCGGCGGCGAAAGGCGTGGCCAGGTCGTAGTAGCCTTCCATCACCAGAACCTTCATGTACGGGTTCTTGATCATGGCAGCGCGCAGTCCGCCGGCTGTGCTGGGAAAGCCCTCTTCGGCGTTGCCCCAATCCCATTTCTCGAATTCGGGTTGGTCATACGCAAATACGCGATACGGCATATCGATTTTGTAATTCAGTTCCGTGCGCAGATAGTTGTAGAACGCCGAGGTATACGGGGGCAGGATGGCAGAGCCCGTCGGATCGTAGTACCGCTCATTCCCCGGATTTGGGCTGGTGAATCGCCCGTCAAGCCGCCCCGTTACTAATTTTTGATCGAGCAGCAACTCGCGGGTGAAGATTGGCACATCAATGCGCAAATTGTGAGCCTCGATCACATCTGTCCGGAGGCCGGTGTAGCGTGCCAACTGCTCGACAATCTTGCGATGCTCGTCGGGAGTCAAGGCGTCGCCTTTGCCGAGCGCCAGCGTGTAGTCGTTCAGCGACCAGCGCACAACTTCATCGCGCGTCTTCGCCAGGTCAGCCGTCAGATCACCCGAAAGTTTGTGGTGATAGGCCGCGATCATGGTGAAGGTCGGCACCAGTAGCGGGTAGGGCAAGTCGTTCGAGTTATTCCATTCCAGTGTCTGAAAATCCACGGCCATCGAAAGCAGCGTGACGCCGTTAAAAGCGATGCCGTGACCGGCCAGATATCCTGAAATACCGGCGGCTCGTGTTGTTCCATAACTTTCGCCCAGCAGGAACAATGGCGAACTCCAGCGCTCGTAGCGTGAGAGATAAAGGCGGATGAACTCGCCAAACGCCTGCACGTCTCCCTTAACGCCCAGGAATTTGTGCGTGAGTTCGGCATTGGCCGCGCGCGAATATCCGGTGGACATCGCATCCACCATCACGATGTCGCTGCGATCCAGCAGCGTGTCCGGATTATCCTCGGTTCGATACGGCGCAGCCGGCATGAATCCATTTGGCTGCAGCACGACCGTCTTCGGCCCGAGTGCTCCCATGTGCAGCCAAACCGAGGCCGACCCGGGACCGCCGTTGAAAGCAAAGGTAAGCGGGCGCTTGCTCGAATCCTGCCCGTCAAGCGTATAGGCCACGAAGAACATCTCGGCTTCAATCTTCCCGTCGCCGCGCTTCAGTGGAAGCCGTCCCGCCGTCGCTGTGTATGCCAGCGTCTTGCCATTCAGAGAAATCTGGTGATGCGTCACAACCGGCGGCACTTCCGAGACGTCATAGTGCTCTTCTTTATCAGTGGCTTCTTCGGATTTCGCGGCCTCGGCGGGCTTCGGCTCCGGCGTCTTTGCGGTCTCTGCTGATTTGTCGGGCGTGCCCGGTTCCTTCTTGTTTTTGTTCTTCTGAGCTGTCTGCTTGCTGGTATCAGGCGTTGATTCGGTGGTTTGGTCCTGCTGCTGGGCGGACGCCAGTGCGATCATCAAAACGGCAAAAAGAAAAGCTGCAACAGCTTTCATTCGTATCTCCCCACGAGAAAAGAATTGGCACGAAATGATAACAGGTTGCCCTTGGTGGCAACGGGGCTGCTCGATTGCGGACGCGATGGTCGCGGAACGCGAACTACAGCTTCAGCTCTGCCTGCACGGTCCCATCCTCGATATCAGCCTGAAGATGGAACCCCAGCTTCTTGCAGATGGCCTGCATTTCGCGATTTTCCGAGAGGATCGTCGAATGAACGGCCTTGAGATGCTCTTCACGGGCAATTTCAATGAGCCGCTGATAGAGCAGCGTGCCCAGCCCCTGGTGCTGGAAGCGATCGTCGACCAGCACGGCCATTTCTCCTTCGTCTTTTCCGCGCAGGCGGCTCAATCGTCCAATCGCAATGATCTCAGGCTCGCCATCTTCTTTCTTGTGCTCGACCGCAAGCGCCATCTCGCGGTCATAGTCAAGAAAGCAGATGCGCTGCAATCTCTCGTGCGCCGTGCGCTGGCTCAGCTTCAATGGTTGAAAATAACGCAGGTAGACCGTTCTTTCCGATAGCACCCGATGCAGCTTAATAAGGAGAGGCTCGTCTTCCGGCCGCATCGGCCGCACCAGAACCTCTACGCCATTTTTCATCGTCGCCGGCCGCACATAGCGCTGCGGATAAGGACGAATCCCGAGCCGCGGCAGGTCCTCTTTTTTCGTGCCCTGCGGATACACCATGATTCGCGCATCGAGCGCAATCAGGCGATCTGACGACGCCAGCAACGGATTGATATCGATTTCTTTGATCCAGCGCTGCTCCACAATGAGCTGACTGAATCGCACAAGCAGCGCCTCGAGTTCATTCAGATTGACCGGCTTGCGCCCACGCACCCCCTGCAGCGCCTTGAAAATCTTGGTTTGCTCCATCATGCGTCGAGCGAGGGTTGAGGTCAGCGGGGGCAGTGCAAGGGCGCGATCGCCGAAGACTTCCACCAACAGCCCTCCCGTTCCAAAGAGCATGACGGGGCCGAACTGAGCATCGACCGTGCTGCCAACGATCAGCTCATAACCGTCCGAACGAAAAAATGGCTGTACGGTTACGCCCAGAAAATGCTCGGCTCCGGCCTTCTCGCGCACCGAGGCCTCGATTTGCCACCACGCATCACGCACGGCCTCCGGCGTAGAAAGGTTGAGCTTCACTCCATCGACGTCGCTCTTGTGCGTGATCGTGTGGGAGAACAATTTCACGACGACGGGATACCCAAGCTCATCGGCCTTGGCGACGGCTTCATCGACACCATGCGCTTCGAATGTGGGTGACGTCGGAATCTGATAGCACGAGAGCAGTTCTTTTGATTCGGCTTCGGAAAGCAGGGTGCGTCCACTCTGGCGAACGTTTTCGATAATCCACTCTGCGCGCGCGCGATTCGGGCCCTCTTCCCCATGCGGCAACATTGGCGTTTCATAAAGCCCGCGCAGCAAATAGCTGTAACGCCACATGTAATAAAAAATTCGCGAGGCCGCGTCGGGATAATTAAACGTGGGAATTCCAGCCTTATTCAGGATCTCGATTCCGGCGCTCATCTCCGTGCCCCCCATCCAGCAGGCGAGGACCGGTTTGCCGGTGCCCTTGGCCAGCGGTACAAGACGCTCCGCAGTGACCGTGGGATGAGACATTCCTTGCGGACACAACACCGCCAGCAATCCGTCATTATTCGGGTCGGCGACCACAGTCTCGACAACCTTGGCATAGCGATCGGGAAGGGCATCGCCAAGAACATCGACCGGGTTGTTGTGGCTCCAGTGCGGAGGGAGCGTTTGGTTCAATTGCTCGAGCGTTTCAGGGGATAGCTCCGCCAATTCGCCTCCCGCACCGATAATGGAGTCCGCGGCCAGAACTCCCGGTCCGCCCGCGTTCGTCACCACCGCGAGCCGCGGTCCTTTCGGCCGTGGCTGTTTGCTGAGCGTTTCCGCCATGTAGAAAAGATCGGCAATCGTGTTCACGCGTAGCACGCCACATCGCCGAAAAGCCGCCTCCAGCACCTCATCACTGCCGGCCATCGTACCCGTGTGCGACGCGGCCGCGTGGGCGGCAGCCTCACTGCGTCCCGCCTTGATCACGATGATGGGTTTGCTGAGCGAAACTTCGCGGGCGGCGGAAAGAAATGATCGCGCGTTGCCCACCGACTCCATGTACATGACGATCGAATGCGTTCTCGAGTCGTTGCCTAGATAATCGATTAAATCGCCCCAGTCCACGTCCAGCATCGAGCCAATTGAAACAAACGCGCTGAAGCCAACCACTTCCTTCTGTGCCCAGTCGAGAATCGCCGTGCACAATGCGCCGCTCTGACTGATGAAAGCAACATTACCCGGCCGGGCCATGTTCGAGGCGAAGGTTGCGTTCAGGCCGCTGATCGGATTCATCACGCCCAGACAGTTCGGGCCAATCAAACGCAGGCCGCTGTCGCCGATCTGCTCCAGAATCTGGCGCTCCAGTTCTTTGCCTCGTTCGCCGTGCTCTTTGAATCCAGCGGAAATGACGATCGCGCCGCGTACGCCGGCGACTACACACTGCGCGATGATCCCGGGAACGGATTCGGCGGGGGTCACGATTACCGCGAGATCCACGGTTTCTGGAATCTGCTCGATGTCGCGATATGCCGTGATGCCGAGAACGCTCGAGCGCTTGTCGCTGACGGGATAAACCGTGCCCCCGAACGGCGAACTCAGCAGGCTCCAAAGCACGGCCCTGCCCACACTGCCCGGTCGATCCGTGGCGCCGATGAGGGCGACGCTGTGCGGCGCAAAGATCGCATCCAGCGGATGGCCTTCGGTGCGCAGTACATCGTGCGCTTTATCCTGGGTTGGACGCCGTTTGCCCACCTTTCCTGTCTTGGTGACGCTCATCTTCGTGACACCCATGGAGCGTTAGTCTAACCCGGTTTCCGTTTTTCGGGATGTGACGCGAGACACCGGAGCAGGGGGCTCGGGCCGGAACTCGCGCCGTTCGAGTCTGGGCCGCGAGTCCACTGCTGATCATGCTAAAATTTGGTGCGCTTAAGATGATTCTCCGGTGCTAAGCACGCTCGACCTCTCCATCCGATAGCGACGGACAACACACATGGCCCAGAATCCAATCGCCCCCGGCACATCGGTTTCCTACGCGGACGCCGGGGTGAACATCGAGCGGGCCAATCGCACCAAGCAGCGCATCAAATATCTGGCCCACAAAACCTTCACCAAGAGTGTGCTGAGCGAAATCGGCGGCTTTGGCGGCTTGTTCTCCGTCGACAAGAAATACGTCGATCCGGTCCTGGTCTCAAGCGTTGACGGGGTCGGTACCAAGCTCAAGGTCGCATTCGAAATGAACGTGCACCATACCGTGGGCGGTGATCTCGTCAACCATTGCGTCAACGACATCGCCGTTCAAGGTGCGGCGCCCTTGTTCTTCATGGACTATCTGGCAACCGGGGTTTTGGAGCCCGAAGTCGCGGAAAAGATCGTCGGCGGACTAGCCGAAGCCTGCAAGCACAATGGTTGCGCTCTTATCGGCGGCGAGACGGCCGAGATGCCTGGCTTTTACCCGAAAGGGGAGTACGA
>Ga0335072_10007180_pt1 | contig 16250 bp, 10 predicted proteins | sample Lox_Sample_21_FD_206725 | JGI IMG/M metagenome (GOLD analysis project Ga0335072, IMG submission 206725) | Soil microbial communities from Loxahatchee National Wildlife Refuge, Florida, United States - Lox_Sample_2.1 | ecosystem: Environmental > Terrestrial > Soil > Wetlands | place: USA...
AACGGGATATGCCCCATCACCATACTACACACCTGAACCACCATGGCCTAATCCTTTGGCGGAACGGTTTACTCGAGGCATGGATCCGATTGCCAGAACAGCCTCCGCGCAAGCGATCCGAACGCTGAATGATACTGCTGCATTTGATATAAACCCCGAAAGGCGGAACATTGTGAGACGGAGGCCCCTAGAAGCGGAGGACATGGGCCCACTGCCAACACCGGCCAGGCGCCAAAGTTTCACTCGAGTAATTGATAGTCGCGACTACGATGATGCCCTACGTTATGAGCCGCGGCCTGCTCGGGCTTCACATCGAGAACCATCACCAGCTCCTCGTGCTCCCCGTCGACCAAGTGCCAATCGCAGCTCTACTTACGGCTACCCAGGAGACCAGAACAATTACCGTATTGAATCATCGAATCATGCTCGACGGTCAAGTTATTATGAAGGACAACGTCGGTCGAGCGATTACGAAGACAAAATTCGTGAAGCAACAGGTTATCAAGAACAAGTCGGTGGTCCGCCAGTGAATCTCACGGCCGAAGCCCTTCGGAAGCAACAGCGCACAACAACGAGTAGCCGTAGCACACGGAGCAGTGGTAGCCGCGATGAGAGCGATTTTAGGCGTTCAGCAACAACACGGACAACAACTAGCCGCTTCGATGCAGATGGTGAGAATGTCACAATTAAGTTCAATGGTGACGGAACCATTAAGATTGCCGGTGCAGAAATTAAATGCGACGATGGAGCTGAACTTAATATTGTCCGTTCTAAAGGCGCCATCCGTAATGGAAGTGAGAGAGGTGGATCTGAATACGGTGTGATATCGTTGGACGACAGGAGCAGCCGGGACCACCATAGATCGTCGAATTACTCCAGGTCAACGAGCAAGTCGGGGTTTTCCAACCCCTTCCCAGCTCGTAGAGCATATTAACCGACTACATTCTTCTAAAGGAGGATCTCATTTTTAAAACATCATCTTCTAAATTTGAGCGAGCGTGTTAAGCTTGTTTGTTATTTTGGGCGGACTCAACACAACTCCTTTTTCACTTCTTGCAATCCAACCTGCATTTCTGTACTCGTTGAGATATCTCTTTATCGATGAAGATCGAGATAATTTTCGGCTGGGCCAAAAGCGTTTGGGTTTGTTCGGCTTCATTTGCGCATTTAGCGTCTTTATATGTTGGATTGACGATACGATGTACGACTGTATGATTTGATGGATTTTCTCTTAAGACTGAGTTACGAGGATACCCCTGTATGTGCATGCAGCATGTACTGCTGTGCCATGCGGTTTTGTATGATCGCACTGCATGGCGTAGGAATTGGATTAACTTCACTTTAGAAATCTGTACATTTTAATATGTACAGATACACTAGGGATGAGGCTTTAGACTTAACATGGTCTACTTAGGTCTATGAATAAAAGGTCATTAGGACCTCAAATATTTACACCCAATAAGGGATCACTCCTGCATATCTATGAGTCCAATGCATTTACTGAGCTCAATTAATGGACAAAAGATATCGAAAATGAGACATGCGTGTATCTCAGCCACGTGCTCTTGATCGTTGCCTAGCCAATGGCTTGTTTACACGACGTCGGATCTTCCAGCCCCGCACATTTCGTCCAGCCTTGCCATTTTCGACGTTGCATATCGCCCACCACATGTCTGCATCCAAATTCCTCACTTGACAGTCAATACTCACTGACGGCCGACTTCGCGATAAAAAGCTTATATTTCCTCTACGCATTCCTAGTTGATCAGATACGGCATTAAACAAAAGTCATTTCCTTCACTTCACGACCCGTAGTCTGCATTCTCCTCATCCGCCGCATCTATGGCGCCTTTGCCGGATGCAGCTACATTTTCCATTGACCGGCTCAGAACCTACGTCTCTACCCTCAGCACCCACATCGCCCGCTCTCTCATTTCGAGTCCCGACCTCATTGCTCGCTCTGACGCCTCCGATTCCCAGTTACAAATTCGCGATTCGAGCTATAACCCTGGTGCCGGTACTACTCCACCCGCCAATATCCCTAATAATGCCGTCTTTGCACTCTTCGGCCTCATCGGCGCAGGCTTTGTGATCACGGGTATCTGGTTCTTTTTCTGGGCTAAGAACGGCGGCTTTTACTTTAAGGAAGGGGATTGGGAGGACTACAAGTCGACTGTACTGCGCCGCAAAGGTCCTAATGGCACAACCCTCAGTGGTGCTACGCCATCTACTGACCTCGGGGGCGGCAGTGTGGTAGGGAGCAAGCAGAGGCTGGCGCGATATAAAGACGCTGAGACTGAGAGCAGTATCGGGACTCAAAGTGAAATGAGTGAGATAAAAGCCGACCGAAACCGCAGGATAAAGCGAGAGAAGAACAAACACAAGTCCAAGAGAAGAGAAAAGCCTGTGGACGAAGAATCAGTCCTGAGCGGCATGCTAGAAGATGACCTCCCACCAGATGATGTCGTCCGCGCCTACCGCCGCGATGAAAAGCCTGCTCGCGTCGGCGGTATTAACAAAGTACCTGATAGCAGCACCTTCGACGGGAGCACGCACGACAGCCATTCGGACCTGCTTTCGAATAGAGAGCGCACACCTACCAACACCCCTACTAAGAAAGTCCGCAGTGATACCTATACCGGCGGTTCTGGCTCCCCTGATATCCGCAAAGTAGAAAGCATGAGTGGAGGCCACAGCAGGTTCTGGAGTTCCGGCAGCAAAAAGAAGACCGAAGACCATGAAAGAGAAGACCGAATCAAAGCCGAAGCGCGAAAACTGCAAGAGAAAGGTCGCGCTGCCGTTTCTTCGGGTGGCAGCGGCAGGCGTGATTTCAGCTATACAGCCGGTGATGATACTGTAACCACTATCTCTAGATCGACGGCGGACGAAGAGCGTCGAGAAAGGCGGAAGAGCAGGAGTGCGAAAGTCCCGGGCAGTTATGCTGATAGTAGCGTGGGCAGTGAGGTTGGGAGTGAGGTGAGTGCCAGCGGGACGAAGGCGTATCATCATCCTATTCCGGGGTTGAGTGAGTATGCGGAGGAGAGGAGGCGGCAGAGGGAGAGAGGTGGAGGTAGTGGGCGGAGTGATGGGTGAGATGGGGGTTTGCGAGGAATGTTCTGTCATGATTTGGAACGAATGAGCTTGGAGGACATGCTTGGGCGTGGAGAACGTAAGACGTCTTCAGGAATTTATAACCTTACCCATGAGGTGGATGATTCCCGTAAGGCTGGTGTAAATGAGCAATGCTACGAGTACAGCATAGAATTATCACAGTAGATCAATGAAGTCACTCATTCCCAAACCATATATATTTCAAATCTACAAAATGTACTGCGTAGGAAGTACACGCAATTTGCTGATGCATAAGTCACTAGCTTTAAAGTTTTATAACTCAAATTAAGCAGTTCGGTAACCAAAGAGTTGATATATCACTTCGTTTACCGTCATACAAACTAAAAAAAAAATCATCTGCTAACACAAAGCTTAGGCCGAATCCGCAAAGTGACACACCTGATTCTCCCGCTCATGGAAAGTGGGGTCTCTGCTTTGCCGATGAAAGAATGCACAGTTGTGCAACCCTAACCAGAATGGATGTGACTCGTCTAGATGGATGACTGGCCTCTGTGAGCTGTATCACAAGTATACCTCCATCCTGCACAGACAGACCGTAAACGTTGTGAGCTATCAACTCTTCACCTCTTCCTGAATGTCTTCGGCACTCGAAGCTTAGGATGTTCGGAACTTGGATACTTTTCCCCTTTGTCATTTTGGAAGGACATCCAGCAGTTCAGATACCTGATATTGATTGACCGAACCCCCATCCTCGAATAATTTCAAAACTTCTAAGACATTGCCGTAGCTGAATGTGAATCTTGTACAAACCAAAAGCGCCTGAATACATGTATAAATCCTCTGACCCTATTTCGCACATCCGGATAATATTTGATATCTCTAAAAATCCCGCTGCCCACCTCACAAGCTTTGCGGCAAAAGATTCCTAAAAACCAGTAAAACCCTTTAAATGTGGCTCCTCTTTAACAGGGCTTAAGCGGCCGGAGTGTACAGGTACTCCCAAAATGCCCGGATCTACATCTCGGTTTGCATAACCGTCATTCACCTCATCGGCCCAAGAACGGCCCCCCCGGTACGCTCGTTCAATCTGCAGGTGGCGTCCATAGTGTGGAGGAGCTAGGTCCTCCATAATAGAACTCGTAGCATTGATTTTGAACGGGAGAATCCGGAGAAGCGGATCGATGCGGGGAAGTCGGTGGAATTCGTGATGCTGATAGGGTATCGGAGTCTAGTGTAGCTGTCTACTAGTCAGGTTTGGAAACGAGTAGGTTGAGGTGTATTAGGGAATTTGACTTACGATTAATCTCCGAGGCGTCTACTATTGTGTAACTATTGCTATAGAAAACACGATTATCCTGCGACAAAGATCCCGAATGTTCCAGCGATCCGGCGTTACATTGATCAACGGCATGAATAATTGTGATGTTAAAGGTAAGGTCTCCGGAAGTTGCAGACATTCTGACCGGTTGTGTTCTGTGTTGGGGCAATTTTGGACCTTTTGGAGGTTTTGAAGGTGTTGCTTTGCGTTTTCTTGGTCGAGGTCTTCTTGCAAAGTGTTTAAGGTATAAGAATAATGATAGAAGGAAAACAATTAGGATTGCTACGATGGTTTCTTTTATAGACAAGCAGAAATTCTCTCCTGTGAGATCCGATTTCCATAATGTAGTGAATGCAGGACTTTTAAGATATGGCTCACAATAAACGTCCACTTTCGTCATTGAGATTACTCAATCGAAGATGCGAGACAGGAGATGTTTAGTGAATCGAATAGATCCGAAATAGGGCGATACTAAAACTTAAAAGGAAGCCGGCTTTTTAGAATGGTTGTGCAGCAGACGATGCAAGCTCCCATGGATTATTTTCTACGTTACACGAGTTGAGAAGCTACTAATTGGGTAAATATATTCCTCCCCTCCTCCAAAACTGCCAGCACTCGCTGCTGCATTCACTACTGCAGCGTGGTGATGATGGTGGTGACTATGATGAGATGTTGCATTGTGATGGTGGTGGTGTATTGCGATGTGTCCCCTTCGCTGCTTCGCTTCCTGTCATTGTTTGAAATATCAGCAAGTGCAATACCGAAAAGTCTGAAAACGGAACTTTACATGAATACTGGCTTCGGCTGGTCGAATTTTGCCGTGTCTATGGGCTGTGAAAAACATATTCTGGCTTTGGAAGAGTTTATCTTGGGAAGAGGAGCCGAATCTGGTTTATAAGAATGCTGTGTTTAGAAATTCAGACTCTTGAAATCTTAGAAAGACATATAACAGACGTTAGATACCAAAAATATCTGAGAGAGGCTAAATGCAGATTAGTCAAGAATATTAGGTGCTGTAAATACATGAACGCGGCGGACCCTCCGACGAGGCTGAGTTGCTGATCTTAGTCGATCAAAGGCTGGAGCGAGGAGAGAGGACAGGGGTCTAAAGTATAAGCCTTGCCGGATTGCGAATCAGTCAGTCATGCGCTATAAATGCCCCAGGCATAGAAAATCTTAAGGAAAGGAACTTAATAGGCACGAGTGACCTGGGTGTTGGCAAAGAAAATTGTGAATAAATCTATAGTGTCAAGTGGATACCCATGACAAGGTCACCGCATCCCTTTACTTAACTCATCCCTCCCACACTTATGATTGGAAACAATAAGTAAATGATGAACTTGGAAAAACAAAATGAAGTGGCAGATAAAAGTATTGCGACGTGGGAACGGAAAAGCCAATGCAGTAACTAGACAACTAGCAAAACCACTAAGGGACATTGATCCGGTAGGTTAAACTTCACCGCAAATTAGTCCTGCAAGACAGCAGATCTGGAAAGAGTCGTAAGTTGAGGTTTTACAACCCACGCGTTGACGTAAGGGGGGAGATTGGACATCCACTGTCGACCTGGAAGTGTGGAATGACGATGGAAATGCGACTGCAACCCAAGAAGATGTGTGCTATGACACCCTTCACCCTATATCCTGTCGTACCTCAGCCGAGATATTGCCGGTAGCAACCCATATAGAAAGGCCCGAAGGCGTCTGTACGTTCAAGGGAATGACAGCGCAGCAATTTCGCTGCTCCATTTGGGTATTTACTTTTCCTCGTCTGCAATTGGCCGAGCCGAGAATAGAGCATATGCACGTGATGAAGCGGGCAGAACCGCGTTTGAAAGGCAGCCACTTTTTCGCGTGGCGGCCCAATCAACACATTAGCCAAACCTCCACGTTAGCCACACTCCAGGCAACCACAATTTGTACCTCCATGACCGGTAGGTATCCATATACGGTCCCCTTTCGCCTTCCATGGCTCTTATATAGACTTGCTTCATGGCAATGACTTCTCCTATCTTCCATATACGTCCTATTTGATCTCTTTGTTGAACTCCGAAGTCATGGAGTCGCTATTAAGTGGCTTCCAGCTGCCCCTGCAGCGGCGACTGACTAAAATGTATACGGACACAAAAAGCTCCTACGATTTCGTGAAGGACCCTGTCCAGGCGGCCGAGATCCCAGAACTCTCATCACTATACCGCAAGCTTCGTATTCAGAAGGATAGACTGGTATCATGGGGACTTGGATGGTCTGATCCAACGGAGTCACCTGATATCGACGAATCTTTGTCCAAGGCGGGTCTTAGCGATGTGGTTGGCAGTGTCATGTCAACAATCAAGGACATTCTAGCTGAGGCTGAACCGTTATGGCAATCTTCAAAGAGAGTATTGGAACCCAGCAGAGGGTCGGAGAAGTCGGGTGACCAGAAATTATCTCTCGTGGTATGGGACCGTTCAAGATTTGAGGATCTTGTACGGGATTTGACCAGTTCCATTGATACCCTTTACGACCTATCCAGTACTCGGAAACATGGCCATCCAGCAATGAAACCATCAAGTTCCTTTCAAGCCAAGCTGGCAGCCGCGGAGGCGGAGAGGAAATTCGAGTCTACTCGAATGAAGACGCCACAACAGATTGACCCAACAATGCTGATCACTGACCCTACGGACCCCAAGTCAACAATATTGTACTCAAGCTTAGCCGGTATCTTTCCCGTCGGCTTGGCTGGTTCCCGGCAGATTGTCTATATTCGTCGTCTGTCATCAAACAATCCTTGGAAGCACGAGGGTCTACCTCCGATCGTGCCTGTGCTATTGGAGTACGCACCTTATGACCCTATATATGCCAATACAGGTGTAACGCCTTCTATGAATCGTTTTGAGAAACTCTTTGCTGGTCTTCAAATGGGCCAGGGGGCTACCGGCAGGCCGGAATCTGGAGTTCTTAACCTCATTGGATACTTCGAGGAGCCATTACAGTCTCACTTTGGCCTTCTTTACGAGCTCCCAAATCGCTTTAGCCCAGATGTCGGTGGAACAGGAACTACCGCCATGCCCTATGCGGCGACACTGGCTGATCTGCTTTCGGACCAAATGTTTGAACCCGCTCTGGAAGTCAAATTTCGCCTGGCATGCAATCTTGCCATGACCGTTTTTGACCTCCACTCTAAGGGTATCATACACGGCAACATTGCTGCGTCAAATGTGGTGTTCTTCGATCAACAGTCAGCTGGAAGGAAGGACGAAGACGCCTTGTCTAAGATCAACGTTCGACAAGCTTTCCTGACATCATTCGATTTGTTCCCAGATTACACCAGCCGACAAGAGGCATCAGATGTCGATAGCTCAGAGATGTTCCTGTATAGATCCCCGATTGATCCTCGAGTTACCAATCTTACAGTACTGTCGCATGAGAGTCGATCTCTGGATGTCTACAGTCTGGCGATGGACACCTCTTAGGGATATTTTCCCGCCCCATCTCGGTATTCCAGATGATACGACCCAAGTTTACAAACAAGTCGCCGCCCGGTGTGGTACCAAATATTTGGCTGCAGTCAAAGCCTGCTGGCGAGCCGTCGATGAGGAGATGAGTAGCGTCTCCCGGCCTGAAGTGGCCTTGCAAAAGATCTACGGGCGGGTAGTCCAAGCACTTGAGAGCTGCTGTATGATTGAAGATGGCCTTGAGCCCGAAGAAATTGGCGAGGTAAATACACTTTCTCCATATCTCCTTAGATAGAACTGAATACTAAGAGTTCGGAGGCCACCACACTCAATGTAACCGCAGGGTGGCCTAAACTCAACGAGCAACAAAGAGCTATGGACGTCTTATCTAACGTCATCAAGATTAGGGACGCACATTATCGGAAGAAGGCCTCGACGCCTTCGCCGGCAGAGCCGCTTTCGAAGTCCATTGCACAGAAAGATACCCTAGGCCAGAGCATACTGCCTATTCCTGTCAAAAGGGATGATTATTTCTCAGAAAAGAAGACGGGGATTGTGGAGATGCCAAGTAAGAATATAGAACCAATGGAATTTGAACAAGTTAAGCTGATAGTGACAATAGTTGCACAAAAAGCCAACGAAACGAGCCCTAAGCCAAAAATGCGGATATTTCGATCGACAAAAGTCAGCCAGGAGCACCTGGACTACTGGCATACTGTGTTAATGCAACAAATCAATCACGCTCTCCGTGGGTTTTATCGTAAATATCCTGAGTCTGTAGAGATCAGTCTTGAAAGCATTGGGGAGAATTCACAAAACACGAAGCCGACAATCCTGGTTGTCTGCACAAGTGTCGGAAAAGTCAGAAGCATCCTGAAGAGGTCATTTGTGTATGACTCTACCACGTACGGATTGCTGGTGTGCAAAGGAAGAATACTTCGATCACGGAAAGACCGCCCCAAACGAAGCATGGTTGGCGAAGGCGTTTCAACAATGATAACTCCGTTAAACAAGGAATACCAAGCACGTCCACTCAATGGTGCATCAATTGGCGCATATGTTGAGGGAAATCCTCTGCCTCCGGTATCATTTGGTGGGGTAATCATGATCGATGATAAACCTTACGGGCTTACAGTCCACCATATGCTGGATGATCCTGAGGACGCCGATGATGACACGCGAGACTCACAACCCCCAACTCTAAGGTCTAGCGACCACGTTTTGCAACTGCGTGAGGGTGAATCCGAGTCGTCGTATGATGACTCCATGGATTACGATGACTTCGATTGTGAGATCTCAGAGTCGGGATCGGATACGTCTTCTATTATGAGCAATTACAGTGAGGACGATGTACAAGGAGATGACGAGTTTGCCCAGCCAATTGAGCCAGGAGATGTCGAAGGCATTCCTCAGGGCTGTGGTGCTGGGTATCATGTAACACAGCCGGCTATTGACGACGTGGACTTGAGTATGTTCCCATCAGAAGACGATGCCGAGGAAGACTTCCTAGACAGCTTTAAGCTCGGCGAAATATATGCCTCCTCCGGGCTCCGCAGGAGGTATGAGCAAGGCGTCGCACATGAAATTGATTGGGCCCTCTTTGAGTTCGAAGAAGAGCGCTTACCTCTCGGAAACCACATCAAGAACGGAGCTAAACATTGCCACTTGAAGTCACCGTACCCTGTCAAAATCGCACCCTGGTCAAAACTCCATGACTTGGAAGTCCATTGTATGGCAAGAACCACAGGCCTCCAGACTGGCCATATCCTACCAGGGATGAGCATCGTCAAGATTTTTGGCAGGCAAACGCCTTCACATAGTTATCAAGTCTCTGGCCGTCTGGGTATGCCTGGAGACTCTGGGGCATGGCTAATCGACAACAAGGAAGGTCGTGCTTGTGGGCATGTTTTGGCGTGGAGCTCACGGAAGAAGGTTGCATATATCTGCCCAATGGAGATCCTCCTCTCCGATATCGCTGAGACTTTGGGTGCTCGAACCGTCTGCTTTCCCAGCGCAGCAGTCGTGCGAATTAATACTTTGACAGAGGCTGAATCTCATGATGGTTCTTCAACTGGGCAAATATCAGCCTTGGATGAAAACCCACCGACGCCACTGCCCAATGAGCCAATACAGATTGGTGATTTGAAATCACCTGTGAACGTGCGATATACGATCCCTAGCGATGATAATATTGTTGCGGCAATGGATGCAATGCATGTCAGTCCAAGTGTTATATCCCAAGGCTGAGGAGCTTGTCGTTGGTGCCTTTCCGAATTTCTATTGTCGTGTGTTGTAGTGTCATGAATTCATTTGTAGTTGGGGGATGCATCGGAATTGCTTGAAATGGTAGTCACGGTTCTTTTGTGCATAATCCAGCTGTCTTCCTGGCAGCCTTAAACCATTCTTCACTCATCATATCGTTGATATATAGCATCTATACCCAATAAGCAGCTTATTATCAGTCCCATCATATTCGCTACTTACACACTTGTACAATAATTAACTTGAACATCGGGGACAACGAAAAATGCCCGCCAGAGAGGCTGTAATATGATACTACACCACCGAGTCAGTCCTGTTGAGACGGCTCCATCTCGCCGTAGAAGCTGGCGAGAGTGGAGGGAATTATTTACCAGTCAGAGACCATCGTCAACGCAATACCGAACCATGATATATCAGTGGACAATGGGTCGACGATGATATACCAATGAACAATGGGGTGTTATCCGAGCCTTTAGACGGGACGACGATACCTATAGCAAACCCCTAGAGCATAACAATATATTACCCCGTTGTCCAGTCATTGGATATTGCGTCCTGCTGTACATCCTCTCGTGTATGGATTTAGATTCACCAAAGGACGGAAAAGTGGGGCTATGCAACTGTCCGCACCGGCCCGAAATTAAAACTTTTGATAACCCCCTGTATTTATCATTTTGGTATGTCGTTGATACTCAGTGGCATATGCGTCAGTGCGTGAGTTTTGCTTTTCCAACGTATAGTACTCATATTGGATATATGTATATATCATATACAAACGAGTCATATCATCATGTGCTTCGTACAATTATTTTCTCACGCCTAGACCCCTCTCCACATCCCCACTACCCCTCATCCTAAACCCTGTAACTTTCTCCATCTCATGCCCTCCCCTCGTGCCTCCAGTCCTCGCCGTCTCCCTACTAAGCCTCAAAGACCTACTTCCTATCATCCCTGCCTCAACCCACTCAGTATCGACACTCTTCCTCTGACTCCTCGCCATACTAAGTGCCTTCTGAATCCTCAGCATATCCAAGGCCTCCTCATCCTCCCCTCTTACAACTCTACGCCCTCTGCCCTCCCTCCTCCTCCTCTTCCACACCATCCAGAGTCTCCTCAACTCCTGCCAGGCATCCGATATATCATCCAGCCTAAGGGCAATAAAGATGAGCGGGATTGAAAAAGCCAACCCAATTCCAAACATGTATTTCGACACAAATCCCAGCGGCAGTGACTGATTCCCCGTCGTCGCACTTGCCGGGAACTCATCGATGTTGATCGAAAAGAAAGCTGCGATAAAGCTCATCGGCAGGAAGATAATCGTCACAATGGTAAATACCATAATCGTCTGGCTCTGCCTCGCTGTCCCTGTGGCTTGATCTCTCGCAAAGCGCGCCTCGAACGCATTCGCGTGTTTCTGTTTCAGATCTAACATATCTGTTATGGAATTGTAGATGCGTTCAGCTTGTTTGTCCATACGATCGATGTCTTTGATATGCATCTCTATCGTCTTAAGCTGTTCCCGGAAACGCTTCTTCACATCCTTCTGAGACGTCTGGGATTCGGCGTAGATTTCGCAGATGGAAGATTCCAGGTCTGGGAGGACGTGTACTTGATCTTCGAGGACTTTTTTGATCATGTTCAGTTCGTCTCGGATGTCCTTTGTTTCGGCTAGGAGGTCGGTTTCTTGGCCTATGTCGAGGAGTTTGTCTACGAAGAGCGTACCGTGTGCCTCGTTGTCGAGTTGGTATATTTCATCTCGGGCTTTTCGTGCTGCTTCTTCACCAGGTTTGCGGACGGCGAAACGATTGTACCGGCGATGATGCTGTAGCCATACAGAAGCTTGAGCAGATGCGGTGTTAAATTCTTTGAATAGAACCGTTTCACGATCAGTGGCCGAACCGATTGAAGCCTCGAACATGTCAAGGAATTGGTAGTCTTCATCACCTAGTTTATGGCGGTCAAAGACGCCAGAACAGCGGGCTGTGATAATCACGGAAAGATCGTGGACGGAAGTTACTGGGTCACGAGTCTTTGAATTGATGTCTTCGATAATAGAGTCAAGGACGTTGAGAGGATCGTTTTTCGGCTGCTGCCATCGCTGCGGAAAGGACGTGACGATCAAATCCTTCCCCAAAATCCACATCCACAGCTGATCCACCATAAAGATCTTCGGGTCAACGTTAGGATCTTCGGGCTTGCCTTTAGTCTGGTAGCGGTACACGACTTGGTCCGTGTCGCGGGACTGAGTGTCGATATTGTGGTAGAACGATTGATCTAAAGTGCGGCGCACGTGTAAGGAAACGGTGGAAGTGGTGAGGTGAGCGCGGATTAGCATTTCGTCGAAGGTGGTTGCTTTGCTGATGAAGGAGCGAGATGGTGATTTTAAGGATTCGGCACGCTCAATGGCCTCTTGCATTTCTTTACGGCGTCGGTGGGTCTCGAAGTGCAGGTAGGGCATAAAGGTATAGATGTTGCCTTTGGATGTTTTGGTGACATCCTTACGCCCAGGTGAACCTGGAGAATGTCGGCGCCGAATCTCGAGGGGATTACTCGGTTTGCGCTGATAATTCTTGTCCGGAGCATCAGTTCCATTCCTAGGACTTTTATTACCTTTCGAGTTGGATTTCTTGGACTCCTTTTGTTCTCCTTTCGCATTTTCTTTCCCGTGATGAGAAGTCTTGGACCACTCTTTTCGGTCTTCTGCTGACGGCGAACTCTTCATTGGTGCTTTAGGAAATTCGTCAGCCTTCGAGCTTAGTCCTCCGTTAATGACAATTGTTGGAGGCCCTTGTTCTGGGGCCAGTGTCGATTCATCGTCAGGAACCCACGGTGGCGCCGCTGCTCTCGGTGTGCTTTGGCAGAGAGGTCTCATGAAGTGTGAATGAGTCTGTTGTCCACGATGTTGATGACTGAATGACTTCTCAAGAGCCTTGAATCCTTCAACATCGTGGGCACCGTCTTCAATGAACCATTTCGTGAGCAATGTCTCAACCCAAGTCATGTTGTTTGCAGGGAGATGGATCCACCTGAAATTTATGACTCTGGAATCTTGCGGTAGGATTGTATTCGCCGGCTTTCGTGGGTTGACGGAGTCGCGGGCGTAAAGCAATTCATAAACAGTCTTCTTCTTTACCCGATTTTCGTTATGGAAATTACCAAAATCCACGATTGTAGCATTGAAGCCATTACATGCCCCAAGAGCATCTTCCGAGAGCGTCTCAACATGATTGAATGGAGCCAAAAGCTCAACAATATCTTTCCTCCTATTCTGAGCAGCGCGTAGAAACGGTGTACATCCAAATGTATCCACCGTGGCTCTCTTGATATCACTGCGCTCAAGAAGGCACCTCACGATATCGATATGGCCTCCCTGAGCAGCCACATGGAGCGGCGACATCCCATTTAAAAGCTTCGCGTTGATGTCCGACCCCGCAGCCAACAAAAGCCTCACAATTTTCTCCGATCCCTTTTCACACGCGTTATGTAGCGGCGTCCACCCTCCATCACTTTTTGCCTTCACATCCGCTCCATATGCGAGCAGCATCTCCACCATGTCATCCCTATCATGGGCCGCCGCAATATGCAAACTTGTCTTTTCCCGAATCTCTACAGCGTTGATATTCGCCGGTATCTTTGGGCGCTCCAGCAGCGTATTCGCCAGACGCAGCTTACCTGTCGCACACGCCCAATGGAGTGGTGTACGCTTCAACTCATCCTGTCCCTCTTTACCATCAATCGCGATATTTTGCTTCAGCAAAAGCTCAATAACTGAATCCCCCCAATCGCACTTCTTGTCGGCAGCCAAATTATGCAACACATTTCGTCCACGATTATCCTTCGCATTGACATCCGCCCCATGAACCAAGAGCAAATGAAGGATATGGTAATGATTCTTCCATGCCGCCGTCATGACAGCCGTTCTTCCCTTCTTGTCTCTCGTCTCCGAGTTTGCGCCGTGGTTGAGGAGCAATTTCACAATAGCAGTCTGGTTGCGCTCCACTGCACGGAGCAGTGGAGCTGGCCTATTGTTCCCAGGTGCGCTATCTGGTGGTGCCCCTTCCTTCAAAAGATACTCCGTTGCATTAATTTTACCTTTTTCGGAGCTGCGAATCAATGCGATGCGTAGGAAGTTGTCGCTCAGCTGCCCTTTAGCTCGCGCAGCGGCGACAATGGTGCGCAGGAGCTCGACATTGTCGGACTCGGCGGCGCGGAGGACTTGCGGTTCGAAGCGCTCATTGTGGTCGCTGCTTGCGATCGATGGCGATTGTGCCATGCAGAGGAGGCATGCCTTTATATAGTCTACTACTGTGACTAAATGGAAAGACACTTGGGAGAAACGATATGGCAGCTGCCATTTTTTCAGCTTTTCATCGCTGATTCTTTTGATAGGCGACATGTTCCGGTCACACTATTGGCCAGTGTAAGAACCCTGTTCACCAATAAACGTCCATTGCCAGTTGGACTATCGTCATTGGTCAGCAATCGTCCAAGTGCAACATGAAGTCGCCCCTCTAAAGGGTAAAACACCAACATTGTCAGAATCACTTATGCGAAAACATTCCACCTAAATGAGGCATAGCTACACACCCTGTTTCCTCCACAGCTCTCAAAACCATCATTAGTACCTTCGCTATCCTCATCCTTGGCACAAGACTTGTAGTACCGTGGCGGCTAGATCCTTCTGTTTCTTAAACAGGTTGAAATAAAACAGGTTTGTTATTGAACTTTACTTAAATAACTTCATTAAGAAGTATGTATATACCTACACGAAGTCCTGTGTCACCGGCCCGCCTGCCCGGGCCTCGAGTTACTAGTCACGAAGTAGAAGAAGCAACGGTTTAGGTCCAAGACGCTAGTAGGTCTCAAAATGGCAGTATCCTGCATATTCGGAGAGTAACCCGCATTGTGATGCTGGAATCAAAAACATACAAGCTTGAATTTACTGGTTCTACACCACTATGGAACCTCAAACGGTGCGGCCGCACTGCCCTTGGAAGCCGCCTGTTATCGCCATGGAGTTTAGAAAACAGATCTGGATTTCATAAGCAACACTCCTCGTGATATCAATATCACGGAAATAACACTATCACACAAGTTGACCGTCATATTTCCCCTCATGATAAGCCATCAATAGCATGCGGCTTACTCAATATGTAGGACCGTAGAGCTGGGAATAGCGGACCGGCGGCCGACGCCGTTCAAAGGTTATTATAGAATATTCATCAGGTCAGTGTTGGGGACGTATAAGTATGAGCAGGAAGCTACTGCGTATTTCTCTTTTCTCCTTACACTCATATCAATCTTTATTGCTTTTTTATTAGGTTACGAACTCATTTTATATAAAATAACTTCCTTGAGTTAAACTCTTAGACGTCTTTCCAATTGTTGTTTAGAACCTCAGAATGTCTGCAAACTTCAAGACAATTTTGATTCTGGGGGCTACGTCCGGTCTCGGGGAAGCCTTTGCGCGACGCTTCCATGCCCAAGGTAAGAAGGTCATTGCAGCAGGTCGCCGAGTTGAGCGTTTAAAAGCTTTAAAATCTAAACTCAAAGGACTTGAAATCTTCCAGGTAGATCAACAATAAATTTCCAATACGTGCAAAAATTGACTAGAGCAGATTGATATTACCGACTTCAAAACGATTGAAAGCAAAATCAAGCAGATCATTACGGCATTCCCAACTCTCGATACAGTTTGCGTCTTCTCCGGCAAGCTAGAGCTTCTTTCTTTCATGGATTCATTAACGTCGACCGATGAATCCATCATCTCTGAAATCATTCTCAACCTGACGGCACCTATGATTCTCGCTCGCCACTTCATTCCTCACCTGCTGACAATAAACTAACCGGCAAATTTCGTCCTTATTACATCTGGCATGGCTTACATCCCTTTCAAATTCTACCCGGTCTACTGCGCAACGAAAGCAGGTGTTCACTTTCTTGCTGTTGAGCTGCGCTCTGATCTAGCTGGAACAAATGTCAACATCATTGAGCTAGTTCCACCTTATGTAGATACTGATCTGGATGCTCATTGCCGAGAGCAGGCTATCGCACTGATGGGAGGACGGGAGAACTGGCATCCCCCGATGCCACTGGAGGAATTTATATTGCAGGCTATGGAGGACCTGGCAAAAACTGATGAAAATGGAAAGCCGTTGAAGA
>Ga0335072_10007183_pt1 | contig 16245 bp, 10 predicted proteins | sample Lox_Sample_21_FD_206725 | JGI IMG/M metagenome (GOLD analysis project Ga0335072, IMG submission 206725) | Soil microbial communities from Loxahatchee National Wildlife Refuge, Florida, United States - Lox_Sample_2.1 | ecosystem: Environmental > Terrestrial > Soil > Wetlands | place: USA...
TAGCCAGCATTCCATAGAATATGTCTCCAGAGTGTACTTTCCAGTCCGTTGTAAAGGGCAAGAGGTCCTTCATTCTTGATAATCTTAGTCACTGCATCGACCATACCAGTGTACTTTCCTGCCGAAGCCTTATCTTGCAAGCGAATCTTTACCAGCTCGAAAGGTACAACGACGAATGCTTCGGTAGCGCCCGCAGTTGCTCCAGTGAGAATCGAGAGGGATTGATTCATTTTGTCCATACCGAACATCCTGCGGTAGACCTGGCCCCATTTGTCGTTGGCGGCAAACTTCGTAGCTCGCTTTGGAGCTTCCATGAGAATTGGGGCTTCGATGCCACGGTAGAGGCGTGAGAAGCTGTAAGGTTAGCTTCCATTGTGAAACAAGATTGGGGCACCATCTCACCCTTCATTCTTTACTATCTTCCGAAAGCAATCCAACATACCAGTATAGTACTCATTGCCGGCTCCTTTTCCAGTTTGTAATTGACTGATAGTTCCAAGTCAAAACTGCGTCAAGCTATTATCTCTAATGAGGAACTTACATTCTCGTTTTAACGACATCCAATGGGTACCTGTTGCATCAACGTCAGTGTCGGTTCCTTTGGACAACGGTTTAGAACACTGACATAACCAGGATCTATAACCAAACATGATCAGAATAAGCTTCTTGTTATCCTAGTGTAATCTACTCACCTCAGACACTCCAGCGATAGCGCCTATATGTATCAGCAATAAATAATGACAGATCAGGGTTTATATGACTGACCTGCACCAAACTGGTATATGAAAGGTAACGGCTTTTTGTCTGACGTCATGACTGCCGGCGGTCCTATGTCACGAATAAGCAATTGGCAATCTCCCCATTTCAATGCATACCCTTTAGGATTCGTACCTTGAATATTCAGGGAAAGTTGTTGTTTTGGGGTGCAATTCTCTTTTTCTTATCGAGTGTTGCGATATCGCTTCAGAATTGAGTAACGGGAAAAGATAACTCCGCCAAAATAAAAGCTTGTAGAATCACATGATCTGGCGAGAAGCATTGTAAACGCGCCGACCCAGCAAACGAAAGCGCGACACAATAGATATTCTACTTAATGCAGACGCGACTTCCACGTTTAAGACGCGTCTTTTTGGGATATGCCTCTGCAAAAGTCATTCTCGGAGCAGAATCATTCTTTAAAAGTGAGCTTTCTCCGCCAATGCAATTCTGACGTATTTCTAAAATGTACCAGCGACCTCGAACTCAATGGCAGCGCAACAGGAGTTATCCAAACCCTCAAATCCGAGATGAAGTTAGAGAAGCTAAATCGGCACAAGAAGAGACTCGAGTACCCATTTCCGCGGCGACGAAGAATAAGCTGAATATATTTCAATTCGGAGCGAACTCTAAAACCCCAGAATCTAACAAGTCGCTGGCGAAGCAAATAACATTCAGTATCCCGTCGGACGACAAGGAGAACACCGTGCTGGGAAAAGCTCAAGGTAGCTTGGAGTCTGGGGGTCATCATGTGTCTCAATTGGCTTCCCGGCAGGACAATGCACCCCATGGGATTAATCCTCCAACTACTCCTGCTGGGAGGCTGGCGTTGCCTGACCTAATTGGAATGGTAGATGTACAATGCGTAGAGCAAGAGATCTCCCCATATGAACGCATTATGTGGGATCATGATGCAAACGCAGTCCACAGTTCAGCATCATCCTACGGAGCGCTAAAGAGAGTCAAAAAACGTGCGCGAAGCTCGTCACCTACTGCATCGTCACCCGCACAGGCATCGTCTCACTTTTCTGGAAAAAGTACTTTCGACCTGCATCGCCTCGATCTTTCTCTAAAGACGCCGCAAGTAGATCCTGTAAACGATCTCTGGGGCCGATACGGTCTGGATATTGAACAAACAACTGTAGAGGGTCCACCGTTACCCACCCTTGCACATATAATGTATACCTCGTCACCTCAAAGTTCCAAGGACGGCGTTCTCTCCAGGAGTGAAGGCAGTATGAGAAAGTCAATGGGTAGGTCAAGTAGTTGTGGAACAGATTGGCCAAAAAGAAGGAAACTTGTCGTGGCGGAGGAGCAGGCCTTAGAGGACGTTTTTACAGGGTCTTTCAATGCGGAACCATCGAGGTTGTCTCTAGTGAGTGCACTTCTTGGAAAGGTGCAAGACGGATACAGCAGCACAGGAAAGCCAAAACGAGCCATGGAGCCTTCAAGTTCGTCGCCAGTGGGGAAAACAGCATTTCTTTCTGGGCGGGAAGAGTGCTCGCCACTTCGTCAAGTACTCGATCAACCAGCCATGTCTTTCAATGATGTGGAGGTCCCAGTTGATTGCCCATCACCTGGGGAAGTTGAACCTGCAGATTCAGCGAAACGGCTGAAAGTCGATTCAGATTCATCGGATTACGGGGGCTTTGATGATGAGGCATTTGAAGAGAGCATGGTTGAAGTGCCGATTACAAATTCCGTTTCCGGTTCTGTAAGTCTTCTTAAGGGAGGTACACAGACGCAAACGCTCTCGTGGGATGAACCACACGTTAGACTCTCTGCTGATATGGGCATGACGCATGATCTAGCGTCCCGGAAGAACGAAGACGAAGATTTTGGTGATATTGATGAAGAAACCAGTGCCGAAGATTTAGAAAATATCGTTGCTAGGTACGATTTGGGACTGCCAGCTGAAGATGCAATGTCTTCTACGTTGACTAGAGGAGTAAAGGGGGTTGAAGACGGAGAGTCTAAGTTAGTAGCTGAGACAAAGGTCTCTGGCTCTGGCACTGAGTCTGAAGATGAGTTTGGAGATAGCTTTTCCGACACTGACTTTGAAGCTGCGGAAGCGGCCGCGACTCAGTCATTGCAGCACTCAGCAAGTAGTCAGGCCCCTGTACGTATCGAATTTTTATAGTAAATATCACGAATGACATCTTGCTAAGATAATGCAGTCTACCCAGAAAGCCAGAGCTATTCAGCGTTATCTTGTTACTAATGTTCTGAAAAGCTTCTATGAGACGCCACAAGGCAAATCACGCCCAGAGCTGGTTCGTAGTGTTCGGATAAAGTTGTTGACACAGCTAATGAATGTAGGTATTATTTGTTGAAGGTGAAGGGACGAAAGATGTTAAAAGTCTTCATCTTCGGGATGGTTGGTATGAGACTCCAGCAACGCCAAAGGCCTATGTGCACGTCATTGGCGAATTCAAGTCCAACCAATGCATCATTGACGATGATCACAACATGCTAATCCTGCATCCTGACTATTTGATATCTTCGACAGTTGTGGCAGATTCTTTCAGCTGTACAAGGCGTGCGGTACTTCAAGATCGAGTCAAAGCGACCAATACTGCAAGTCCGCCTCTTGTATATGGTACAATTCTTCATGAGATCTTTCAGGCAGCAATGATGGCTAATCGATGGGACTCCGAGTGGCTGAATGAGCTCATCGAATCCATTACCAAACGGCATCTGGAGGATCTATATACCATCAAATTACAAATTCCACAGGCTGTGGAGTATCTACAAAGCAAAATGGGTGAGCTGCAGTCTTGGGCGGAAGTGTTTGTCGCGTCTCAGCCAAAGGTATGTCCCAGTCGTAGTCACACAATTCAATGCTGATCATGAATAGCCGGAGGCCGTTGTCAATGGTGGTAACGGCACGTCAGCCACGATGTGTGTTTCCAAATTACTCGATGTCGAGGAGCATGTATGGTCCCCAATGTATGGCCTTAAAGGAAATATCGACGCTACCGTCCAGGTGACTATGAAAGATGGTAAGGACAGTCGGACCTTGACTGTACCATTTGAGGTTAAGACAGGAAAGAGTGTCAATGCCTCTCATCGGGCGCAGACAGCTCTCTACAATCTGCTCTTGTCAGACCGATACGACATTGATGTGGCGTATGGTATATTGTACTACATGGAGACATCAGAAACACATCGTATTCCAGCTATACGTCATGAAATACGACACATGATCATGCAAAGGAATGATTTGGCATACTTTGTTCGAGAGCGTCACGCACAATTACCCCCAATGCTCAAGAAAGAAAATCTGTGCAATCGGTGCTACGCACAAGTACCATGCTTCATATACCATCGGCTTGCTGACGACGGCGATGGCGAGACAAGCAGAATGAGGGGCAAGTTTGACGAGGTTGTCAAGCACCTTACTCCGAAGCATAAGGAGTTTTTTCTCAAATGGGATGATCTATTGACGAAGGAGGAGAGAGAGAGTCTTAAGTTTAGGCGTGAACTCTGGACAATGTACAGCTCAGAACGGGAGAAAGTTGGCAGGTGCTTCTCAAATGTCATCATTGAACCGGGATCCGCGTACGAGGAGCAGAACAACCCCAAGATCAACCGATTCCAATATACGTTAATCAAGGAATCCCCACAACCAACGTTCTCATTCCTCGACTCTCAGATTACAGTGGGAGAGCCAATAGTCGTTTCCGACGAAAGAGGAAACTTTGCACTAGCCAATGGTTTCGTTACCAATGTCAGGAAACGACGAATTACTGTTGCAGTAGATCGTCGTCTCCACAATGCCAGAATACGCGGACCTGGATTTGACGAGGTTAATAATCAGTGTTTTGCCAGCATTATGGAAGTGGCTGGGGAAGAGTCTTCTCGGGAAGAATCGAAGAGCAAGATCATGGAACCGCTGTTGCGTTACAGACTAGATAAGGACGAATTTAGCAACGGCATGGCGACCGTCCGGAACAACCTTATTCAAGTCATGGCAGAGGGACCGTTCGGTTCACGACAGATACGAAGCCTTGTTGTAGACTTGATAAAACCACAGTTCAAGCCTCACTCAACTGCATATACATTGATTGACCGTGCAAACATCAATATCGACCAACGGCGAGCAATCGAAAAAGTTATGAGCGCCCAGGATTATGCTCTGGTTTTGGGTATGCCCGGGACAGGGAAAACCACTACTATTGCCCACATCATCAGAGCTTTAGTGTTACAGGGGAAGAGCGTCCTCCTTACCTCATATACGCACACTGCAGTGGATAATATCCTTTTGAAACTAAAGGACGACCAAATCCCAATCCTTCGACTTGGCTCCATCGCTAAGGTGAATTCCGAAGTTAAGGACTTTGCGTTACTAGCAGATAGGCCAAAAGCAACATTTGAGGAGTTGAGAAGCTCGTGGCACGATTCTCCTGTTGTGGCAACGACTTGCCTAGGCATTAACCATCCTATATTTAACGAGCGAACATTTGATTATTGCATCGTCGACGAAGCATCTCAGATTACATTGCCTGTATGCTTGGGCCCGATACGCATGGCCCGTACCTTCGTGCTTGTTGGTGACCACAACCAGCTGCCGCCCCTGGTACAAAATGAGGAGGCTCGAACAGGTGGCTTAGATATCAGCCTTTTCAAGCATCTATCAGATATACATCCATCTTCCGTGGTAAATCTTGAGCACCAGTATCGAATGTGCGAGGATGTAATGTCTTTGAGCAACAATCTGATCTACGACGGTCGTCTCAAATGTGGCACTCCTGAAGTAGCTGCTCGCAGTATCGTCATACCGAATATTAACGCCCTTAGGAGTTATCACTACTCTCCGTTAATGTTTTCCCCAAATCGAAAGACGATCTGTGTCGGTTCAATTCAAGGCCGATGCTGGCTTCACGATCTCATCGAACCTGCAACGAAAGTGAGCTTTGTCAACACTGACACCCTGCTTCCTCTATCCCGCGAGGAAGCAAAGGGGAACCGAATAGTTAACTCTACCGAAGCGAAAATCTGCGTACAGCTTGTCGAAAGCCTACTCAGCGTTGGTGTCCCTGCATCCTCCATTGGTGTAATGACACATTACCGATCGCAATTAGCGCTCCTCAAGCACGGCCTCCGAGCTCACAGTGATATAGAGATGCACACGGCAGATCGGTTCCAGGGCCGAGATAAGGAAGTCATCATCCTAAGCCTAGTGCGCAGCAATGAAGCCAAGAGCATTGGAGAACTTCTGAAAGACTGGCGGAGAATCAATGTAGCATTCACGAGAGCGAAGACTAAGCTTCTTGTCATTGGGAGCCGCGAGACCTTGAAGGGGAACGCGAGCGAGGAAATGGTAGCCAGGTTCGTGCGACTGATGGAAGAAAAGGGTTGGATATATGATTTACCGAAAGGGGCGTTGGAAAGCCACTTGTTTGATGACTTTGCGACGCAAGCCACAGCTGGGAGGGATCAGCCGTCGGGGACGCAATGGAAGAATTTTGATGAAGAAAAGAGCGATCATTTCCATGCGCCCCTAGAGGGGAAGGAAAACGTGAGGCCAGGCCCGAAACGGGCAAAGGTGTCTAATAGGGCATTGTTGGCGGGGAAGCCGGTGTTAAGAGATATCGTGAATGACTCGTTCGGTGCATAAGGGATGGTCTTGCATATGCATTTTCAGGGAATAGATAGTTTGAGTACCAGCATAGGATATATTATGAGTAATGGATATCATATAAGGATTATTACACAGCTTCAGTGACTGGTATTGCCATCAAGTCCTGTCGAAGCCATGAGTTTCGCCTCATCACCATCGTCCTCGTCGACAGGATCGAAACCAACTTCGCCACAGATAGCTTTGGTATACCTTACCATACATTCCAATCGCTCGACACAATTCGACAAATTTTGAGAATACGCAAACTGGTAGACCTCTGCAAATTTACGGCCGACTCCTTTCTTGGGAACTACGCCTGCCATGGACCGCGCATTAGCGTATTCTATTTCCACCTCTGCCATCCGATCTAAGAGCTTCTTTCGGGCGGCAGCAGCACTGGGCAAATATTTTGGGACTTTCCGATTTCCTCTCAAGGCACCGGCCAGAATATATAGGTTTAGCAGAATGGTAGCCACGGCATCGCGGCGAAATGGGAGTAGTACCTCAGATGCGTTGACGCTGTCCGACATGTAATTCGGGTGAAAGAACAGAGATGCCTGTCGGACTTCAATAAGGTGCTCGAAGAAGGACTCACAATTCTCGATGAGTGCAGAATAGGGTAGAGGGTTGAAAGGCCCCCGTAGCCGAATTTCGTGACGAGTCAGCGCCTGCGAGATCGTCAGCTCTCTGGCTACATTAATTGATCGCATGATGTAATTTACCATAAGCTGTCTAATCCTCACATATCCCTCCCTCAATCTTCCTTCGATCTCTTCGCTTCGAGCGATGTCTTCCTCTCCTGGGGCATGACCATCTTCATAGTAAATGTACTTCGAGACCACTCCGCGGTAAATAATGGCCGAGTGGAATAGCATGGCACTAATGGATTTCCGCAATTCATGTCTAGCAACAAATGGCCAGAGGACCCAGTTAACGACAACAGCAGAAACGACGCCGACCACGATTGCCACACCAAGCGACCAGGATAATGTTACAATGGGCAAACTACCTCGCATAGTATAGGCATCTAGGGAAACCACGGTAAAGCTTATACACCCTAGAAGGTCTTAGTGTCCATAATTTTTTGTCGTTGGCATTAGAAACCTACCTACAAGCCCAGAGCGAGGATGCGTACTGCGCGAAAATCTGTATAACATTGGGATCATATAGACCACAGCAAAGACAGCCATCACATAAGGGTTCCCATTTCCTGCGGCATAAGAAAAGCCACCCCATGCAGCTCCAATGACTCCGCACAGTGACCGCGTTACAAGATCTTGGAAATTGCCTCCTACCCTATAATTTGTCAGCCAAAGGATATGAATTCTGCCGTAAGCAGAGGGAAATAGGTCATGTTGCTGACGATAAGGAGAGCAGGGACAGGGAAAAAAAGTAATCATAAGAAGGGAAGTGGTGATGAGAAAGGTGGACAGGACAGGAGTCCATCTATCAAAGAAAATTTTAAGACTCGAACCGGAAACAACACGCCAACAAAACCGTTGATTTGAAAACCATGAAAAGGGCTGTTTCTTCAAAGCGTACCGTGGGTGCATCATGAACCAGACCATTATCACGGCCCACCAAGCTTGGTATCGATTATACCACCCAGCCGATTGCTCCAACCAAGCAGGAACTGACAGTAAAGATGTCGCCATTGCCACCTTAAGAGCAAATCGTGTTTCGAATCCTTGAAGCCGGTGCAATCCGAGCCAAAGCAGATACCGGAAAGACTTTTTGTTTGCAGTTTCCCGATCTATAATGACCTCTTCTTCTTCCTTGTACTCTTCTAACGACGGACTCCCAATTACACCATCTTTCTCTCGAGGCAATGGTTGATATATACTTTTCTGCAAATCGTGCATTAGACGATTCAGCTGCTTCTGGCTGTGAAAGAAGAAACCAGCAGTGACTCCGCCACGATCATGGCGAACTTGAGCGTTGGTCCGTTGAAGGCTCCAGAAAGAAGGAAGATAAAATCGCCATCCCCTATTCTTCTGCTGCATTTTCATGACTGCCACCAATAGATCCTCTATGCTGTTCGCGGCCTGCCGGACGGGATTCATGAATAAGAAATATTTCACGAGTTCTGGATGATCCGAGTATGTCGCTGGCAGCTGCCGATTTTCCATAAGTAGATCATGCTCCTCATCAAATTTGAGCATGGCCATCCGAATGTTTGTCAAAGCACCTACAATATCAGAGGACACGTTTTCCGGAGGACCCAGATACTTTCTATAGCCTGACATATCTAAGAGTACAGCATCACAGCTGGATATGGCGATCCGCATCCACGAAAGGAGCTCTTTCACCGGACCTGCCATTTTGTGGGCAACGAGCCTCACTGCGTGATCACTCTCCGGCGTCGGTTCTAATGCCGGCTCTGGCGCATGGATATCAATTTCTATGATTGCTGCCGCCGAGTTGCTTTGTGTGGTCATCTTGTCTGTCTCCATCTGATCTTGTTCGCTCTCAGTATGATCAGCATGTTCGAGGTCTTCAAAAAGGTTGGACTCTGGTTTTAATGCGAGCAGTGATCTCACAACCGACTGCATAAGATTCCGCAATGACGCAATGTCAGCTGGACTAAACCTGGTTACTGATATGTCAAGCGCAAGATCTCGGTATGCTTGCGAGAGATTGACGAAAGTCAGGGCCAGCTGCCGGTGTAATGCCACAACGTCAGTTCGAGGAAATCTGAGACCGTCCTGCATAGTAGCAAAGGCATCATGTAGGGCCACAGCAATTGGACGTGCTCCAGCGTCTGGAAAGATCGTACAGCAGACAATCAAGCATATTGCTTGGCCAATTACCCAAGGAATGCCGTAGGACAGTAGTTTTGACCAAGCCACCGTCCTTGAGATATCGGCAAGGCAGGTGTATATGACGGAGATGCCCGCGGCGATAACCAGCTGGTAAAGTCTAATGAAGTAAGATCTGAGAGCCGCTGCAGTGCCCATGAAAAAGAAAAGGAATGTTGCAAGCACCCCTCCATAGCCATTGGCAGCAATAGATGATGAATCTGATAGGTACAAAGCGAATGCACCCCACCCTAGGCCAGAAGCGGTGCCCAATATCGTTAAGATGGTGCCATCAATTTGTGCTCCAACTGTTCGTCCCGGGTGATTTATAATCGTACTTAAAACCATGATTTCCCTATACTTTCCTAACCAGTCACCAGTAACTGGCACAATACAAAGAACATATGCAATGAAAAAAGCCAAGAATGATCTAGTGAGCTGGATGCCAGCTCGCGTCCTTGTAACATTGTAAGTAGCACTCTTGATGTCATGCCATTGCTTAGGGAGAAAATGTGATGGTGAGAGTGGGTGCTGCTTCTTAAAGGCTGCGGGAAGAGTGTACTCTGCCATCCTCATGAGATCCTCTTGATCGCTCGTTGGTGGCTTGAGAAAGAGGCCATCAAAAAAGCCATCACGATACTCCTCGACACCATATGTCTCTAGTTCAAGGTTGAGGTCTTGAAGAAGGTGCTCGAGATGGATCTGGCTCATGCTTACTCGCGGGGTTGGAGCCACAGAGCCTTCAGGGGTTTTTGCCAATCCGCCGAGAGACGTCCTGGATTGGCGCGGGCTATGCTTATAAGACCCCATATAGATGCTTGAACTTGCTGACGCTGGCAGTACATCTTGGACTCGAACATGCTTTCCTTTGCTCGGAACCCCGGTAATATGCTGATTGAGACCCCGGATACTGTTAGCTTCACCACCCTCCTTCGAATTGAGCTTGAAGAGCTTCCTGGGCCTGGACTTCGGCCCAAAACCGGGCGAAGTAACGATCACCTCCGGTGGCTCGCCTTCCTCTTTGTTATGAGTTGTTGCCATTGGCACAAATTGATCTGCCCGAGCATGATGTCTTATATACTAGACGTCGAACCAGCCCGGCTCCAAAACTCTGATGTCATTTTTGAAGCACTTGAGGCTCCTTTGCTACGCCGATACACAATCTCATCGGGCACGGCCCACCAATCCACTTCGGAAGACGGTTTTTCCATCAGAGAGGACAAGGGGCATAAGGCGTTGAGGCGACAATCCGACGCCCGTGCGCGCTCGGGTAATTGTGGCGAAGATGAAACAATTTCACAACGCGCCCATGACTGCGAGACATCGAAGAGGGGAAGCGTGGTGACCAGCCGCAACAATGGTGGACCTTAGCTTGCTTGCTGCGGGCGAGATTGAAATAGGGGTTCTAGCGGTTCAAAAGGACTTGGTAACTGATCTCCCGTCGGACGAAGAGTCGGTGTTGTCAAATCCTTTCGGAGAGCGCGACGCCGATCTGCAGAATGACGGCGAGATTGAGGCTGAACCTTCCGAATCTTTGTCATGGCTAGAAGATGTCTTGGAAGAAGTTGGTGACGAGCAGCTTTTCGACGGCGGTAGGTCATAGTATGCCTCTTTTATCTCTTGCATTGTCTAATATGTCTACAGAGAAAGACGCTTGTACTCTTGAGGAAGCGCGCTCGTACAGACAGCTCTTGCATTCAGTAGGCCCGGAGCAATTTTTCAGGGATACAGTGGGGAATGCCACAATCTCTCCCAGGAAGCTTCTCACTGCATTTGGTATTCGCGCCCCGCTCTTCCTTGATGATGGTCCAGATGATGTGGACGCATATTATGGTCTACTCCGCCTTGCCTTTCAACGTGAGCTTTCGAAGCGAATGAAGTTACCACAATACAACTCAATCGATGATGCAGTCCAGCTGCTCAAGAGCTCTCAGAACATTATTGTCTTGACTGGTGCGGGCATTTCAACCTCACTTGGCATTCCAGACTTCAGATCGAAGGATGTCGGTCTGTATGCGAAGCTTGAACATCTTGGTCTCGCAGACCCTCAAGATGTCTTTGACATAAACTTATTCCGTGAGGATCCGAGCATCTTCTACAGTATTGCACGGGACATTTTACCGTCAACTGATCGTTTCTCGCCAACACATGCGTTCATTCAGCTCTTGCAAAAGAAAGGCAAACTCCTTACTAATTACACCCAAAACATTGACAACATTGAAGCAAAAGCTGGAATACTTCCCGAGAAGCTCATACAGTGCCATGGTTCTTTTGTCACTGCCTCTTGCATTAAGTGTGGAGCTCAAGTTCCAGGTGAAGCTATCTTCCCTGAGCTCAAGGCAGGCAATATCCCACGATGCAATCGTTGCATTGAGATCATTAAAGCTGGCCAAGCTTCAACAGGTATGAAACGGAAAAGATCCAAGAACGGTGTGGAGAAGAAGCGTCAACGGCGATTCGAAGGCAGCTCCAGCAGCTCTTCGGATGAAGATGATGACATTCCCGAACCTGGCGTCATGAAGCCCGACATCACTTTTTTTGGTGAGGCCCTTCCGGACACTTTCTCGGAGCGCCTTACGAGTCATGACAAGGACCTCGTTGACCTCGTCATCGTCATTGGTACCTCATTGAAAGTGGCTCCCGTCTCTGAAGTCGTGCCTTATCTTCCGGCTCACATTCCTCAGGTGTACATCTCCCGTACGCCAGTTTCACATGTTGAGTTCGATGTTGACATGCTGGGCGATTGCGATGTGGTTGTTGCGGAGCTTTGTCGACGCGCTGGATGGGACTTGCAGCACGAGATGATTCCGCAGGATCAGAAAGTTATTGTTGAGACTCACGAGGCTTTGCAGTCGAGACACTTCTTCAAGGAGCATAAGGATGAGTGAACGGAGTTAATGCATTGTACAGGCGTCATTGATCATTTGTGGTGTTCAGGGCTTGAAAGGCACTTGCATGGGTATAAAGGCATAGATGCGGCGTGTTCTAAGTGGCTACAATTCTATGGCGTGCTATCGATATGGGTGTACAATAATCAATGCCACCTCAATCGATTTTACGATACAAATTTATATTTCCAGCAGAATGTGCTTATGTCATCTATATTCTTGGTTTCCACATCACAGTAGTATTTTTATTTCCTGCCTCGGAACATGACCATTGGAATGATGTCTCGATTAGCATTATAAGCTACTTCCCCACTTTATTGTCTCATACCCGCCGAGATCCACAAGGCATATTTTGACCAATGCCAAGGTGCTTCTCGTACGATGTACCATCACTAGCATTAATTATCTGTTGTTTGCCTAGAGCACATACTTGTTGATCGACAGCACCGCCCTTCTCAGTAGTACTCTACTCCCTGTAACCTTCCACTCCAAGCATAGCAAAGCACCATAACCCTGCCTCCACATCAACCTAGAGCATCGAAAGCACAGCCCCCCAGGGTCTAGGCTTCTTAATTGTTCAGCGATCGATATCCTTAAAGCCAAATACCCTAATCGCCAAGCTCCTCGGCACAAAGAAAGGCATTATTCGAGTTACCGCTCTGAATTCTGTCTTACTTCTCCCCTTTTCGGTAGATACATACCTACACAGCTCCCCTTTTTCCACAGTTAGCCACGCTCTGATCGTGAGCCTCGCGGTTCGCCCACGTTGAAGAATTCTGCCAATCCGATCCGCCTCGGGTATTTGAGCGTCATGCACCAACCCCGGTTAGCAAGAAATTTAAGCTTGTTCGAGAAGGGGCCAGGGATATTTTCCGGCAAGTGGGACATTTTGCCCAGATGCTGAGAGTGGAGAATTATCTTGGCTAGTATTTTTGAGCGCTGTGATACTGGGTATGCTTTGATGGCTCATGAAAAAAAACTTTGACAATTCAGGTGGCAAATTTTGCTGCTCACGCGTCACCGTGCTTTTGCTTGAAACGATGCTTTTTGACTCTCGGGCGCCGATGAGAACTGTCCCACGGATGAGTGGCCGAGAGAGGCGTTGTAACGCAGATGATGGCTAAGTACTAGCCAGCTTTTTATCTCTCAGGTAGTATTAACTTGGTTGAGAGCGTCGGATGCTACGGGATTTCAATGCTAGTGTAATATACTCGATATCTTACTAGGCTGAAAAGTGGTCATCAAATGGGCCTCAGCCTCGCAGCCACGTAAATGTTGAATATACTATCCGAGCTGGCCGTGACAAATTCCACGCGCAGTTTAGGCCCCTCACAGTTGATAGAGTCATCAGATCTTGTGATATGTGAGTCAAGAGAAAGCTTGGGGGCTTATCGTTTCACTTCAAACGCATGATGGCGGTCTTTTGATGAATGCAACATTACATCACTGGCTTCTGTAATGTACAGTATATAGGGTATGTATCTGATGCGATACCGAACAGGGGTTGCTAACCCCTGTCGAATTAGTTGCAAGGTACCAGCGGGAATTGGCGAGCTCTCCATCGAGATCTGGACGACATCATAGAATGTAAATAGGTAAAAAATTAATATCAACTCTTAAGTATTGTCGTGTTTCTAATTGTCATTCATTCCAGTCATTATTACGAAAATTGTGTGCCATCTTCCAAGCGCGTGTTGGGTCGTGCTAACCGCCAGGATTGAGGATTGGCTCCACGGCGAGGTCAGACGTCAACAGATTGAGGCAGTGCAAAATAAACGATTGCCTGGCGCCAGGTTCTCCTCTCCTTCCCCGTCCGTCTTCGCGCGAAGTGATAAGTCGATTTTTTTTTGGGTCCTGGCAATCGCCTATCGGGCGCTACTGAGCATTGGCTCTATTTGTTATGTCTCTTCCTTTTCACCGATCCAAAACTCATCGGTTCTTTCGCTTCGGACAGTTAATAATTGTCGAGATGCAGAGCACCTCCAATCGTTTCTCTCCACGAAGCCATTCCACAAAACTCGTATAAAAGACCTTAACGAGGATCAAGATTCTGTCTTAAGCTCTGAGACCTGGCTGGGCGATTGTCTGATGCGCAATTACTTATGAAAGGTAAGGAGCTTGTTTTCTACTTCCGGTAAGCTGTGGAGACTGCCAACAAAGTTGCTGGGGTTTGAACTTCATACTGATGGAGAGACGAGTTGGCCGGCTCGCGCGGCCAAGACTTTTGTTAGGGAACTCTTTCTTGGTCGCGGCTTAGCTTCAAAAGCTTTGGCAGATTCACTTGATTCTGCATCATTCAATTGTGGACGGATAGCTTATAAATTCTTTTTGCAGTCCCAGAGCCCGTCGATTCGAGCCTATTTTACCTTCAAACACAGCCACCGTTCTTTGGTTGTGGCCTCATTCAAGTGGCGGATATTTGGAATACATTGGACCTGCCAAGGTCTTGGACTTTGGGCAGTGCACTCGCCGGCCACGTCGAGTGCGATCTAGTCCGTGGTAGTTGTTCGACATGACGACGCCCGATGACCTTTCTACATCTCCGGGGCCGTCGAAGAGGCAAAGAGCGTGAGTATATAATTTCAAGTACCTCGGAAGGTACATGCTAACAATAATTAAAATGACTAGGCCTACCATCACCATTGATACTTCTGCTGTCAGTAATACCAGTCCTCCACAAGAAATAATACCAGATGCGGTCCCACTTCGACCTTTACCTAACTCCCCATCTCTTTTACAGGAGGAACCAACTTCTTCCACTACCGAATGGGCATCGTCTGCGACAACAGTTTTACAAAGCAATGCTAGCCATAGAAGCAATGCCAGCAAAGGCTCGATACCAGAACTGCGTGGAAATCATTCCTTTGATAGCAAGGATAGCAGGCCGACCTCGCCTCATAACGTTTCATCCCCAGCATCGAAATGGGCCGACAAATCACATGGATTCTTGTCAGTCCCTGGTGCAAGATCGAGACAAAATTCAGTAGACTCCGATGATGCATCCCGCTCCTCATTGTCATATGGTGGAGAGACACAAGTATCGATGCTAACTGGTGGATCAACCCTGGGTGATATAGAACGAAGGGACAGTCACAACAGTACCAGAAATACCAATGTCATGACCGATCGAGAGGCATTGACTCCATATCCTGGAACAGAGGCGGATTTTCAAGTTGAGGACAATCCATTCGCCTTTACCCCTGGTATTTTGAACAAGCTATTAAATCCTAAAAGTTTGTCCGCATTTTACGCAGTTGGTGGTTTAACCGGGCTTGAAAAAGGCTTACGGACTGATCGACATGCTGGGCTGAGTTCTGACGAGACGACGCTGGAAGGAACCGTCTCTTTCGATTCTATCAAGCCATCACTAGCACAAAGTTCTCCAATTATCTTACAAAATAATATGTCCATGCCAGCAACCAGAACGACCACGGTCGGATCGCGTAAGAAGCCTCCTAGTGATCAATTCATTGACCGAATACGGATTTTTAAAGACAATCGATTACCTGAAAAAAAGGGAAAGTCCTTGCTACAACTGATGTGGATTACCTATAACGACAAGGTTTTGATTCTCTTGTCGATTGCCGCAGTCATTTCTTTAGCAGTTGGCTTATATCAAACCTTTGGACTCTACCATGCACCCGGTGTTCCGCGGGTAGAATGGGTAGAGGGAGTTTCCATCATCGTGGCCATTGCCATTGTGGTCGTCGTAGGCTCCTTAAATGATTACCAAAAGGAGCGCCAATTCGTTAAGCTCAACAAGAAGAAACAGGACCGGATTGTGAACGTCATACGCTCTGGGAAGTCACAAGAAGTATCAGTTTACGACATACTCGTGGGAGATATCGTCTTACTAAACCCAGGAGATATGGTACCAGCAGATGGCATCTTCATTGAGGGCCATAACCTCAAATGTGACGAATCGCAGACGACCGGAGAGTCAGATATTATACGCAAGAAGCCTGCAGATGAAGTTTTTGCGGCCGTTGAGAATGGCGATGATTTACGCAAGGCTGATCCATTTATTCTCTCTGGTGCAATTGTAAGCGAAGGCGTGGGCTCGTATCTTGTCACATCTACGGGTGTCAACTCAAGTCACGGAAAGATCCTGATGTCTCTTCGAGAGGATCCTGAAGTTACGCCGTTGCAGTCAAAACTCAATACCCTTGCAGAGTACATT